>Ga0307378_10009006_pt1 | contig 13164 bp, 5 predicted proteins | sample UN1MG_FD_202238 | JGI IMG/M metagenome (GOLD analysis project Ga0307378, IMG submission 202238) | Soil microbial communities from Risofladan, Vaasa, Finland - UN-1 | ecosystem: Environmental > Terrestrial > Soil > Coastal area > Acid sulfate soil | place: Finland: Risofladan, Vaasa | collected... | reverse complement strand
AGCGTTAGAAATTTATGTTGACCCCAACGGAGTCACTTCTGACGGGGCCCCTTGTTGCAGGAGTGTTCAGGCAGCAATCGATGATGCCAGGGTTGGAGATGTGGTTATTGTGGGGGCAGGAATATACAAAGAGTCGATCAGCTTTTTGGGCAAAGCCATTACCGTAAGAAGCACCGATCCCGATGACCCGGCTGTGGTGGCAGTCACAATTATCGATGCTGACCAAAAGGGAAGTGTGGTTGCCTTTGATCATGGAGAAGGAAGCGCCTCCCTTTTGAGGGGATTGACCCTGCAAAACGGCAAGGCCGGCTCAGGCGGCGGAATCCGCTGCCAAAACTCTTCACCGCTTATTGAAAACTGCATCATTACCGGTAATTCAACCGTACTCCTCAGAGGCGGCGGGATTTCCTGCGAATCCTCCTCACCGGGAATCAAAAACTGCACTATCAAGGGAAATTCATCTTCCACCAATGGAGGTGGAATTTCCTGCTTTGATTCTTCCTCCCCGGTCATTGAAAACTGCACCATAATCGGCAATAGTGCCCGCTTCAATGGCGGGGGCATCTCCTTCGAATCCTCCTCGCCGGTTCTCACAAATTGCGTTATCGCTCAAAATACCGCCTCTGGCTCAGGCGGCGGGATTTCCTGCAATAATGCTTCACCACATCTCATAAACTGCACTATTGCCCAAAATGAGGCCAAAATATCCGGTGGTGGAATATTTTGCGATAGTTATTCAGCCCTGGTGCTGGTCAATTGCATTCTTTGGCAAGACAAGCCGGAGGAAATATATGGTTGTAATCCTGAAATTACCTATTCCGACATTCAGGGTGGTTATGAGGGCACCGGCAATATTGATGTTGATCCCCTCTTCGACTACTCAGTGGCAGTAAATTATTGTCTTCATCCTGATTCTCCCTGCATTGATGCCGGAATATGTGATGGTGCGCCTGACCATGACATGGATGGCTATGCAAGACCCTGGCCTGAAGGAGGACGCTGTGATATGGGGGCCTATGAATTTACCATACTTGAGCCGAAATATCATGTTGACCCCAGCGGAATTGATCCTGATGGGAACCCCTGTTATCAAAGCATCCAGGCTGCGATCGATGAGGCAAAGGATCGTGGGCAAGTGATCATTATCCACCCTGGAATCTACAAGGAAAATATTAATTTTTTGGGTAAGGTCATCACTGTCACCGGTGAGGACCCGAATAATCCGGAGGCAATAGTGGGTACGATTATTGACGCGAACCAGTCAATGGGTGTGGCTACCTTCAATCACGGAGAGGGGCGCTGCTCTCAGATGAAGGGGCTTACTCTGCAAAATGGCAAGGCCGGAGTTTCCTGTACGAATTCCTCGCCAGTTATTGAAAAATGCCTGATTACCGGGAATTCGGGTACGGGGATTTCCTGCTCCTCTTCTTCCCCGCGCATCACTGATTGCACTATCAGTGACAATCCAGGTATTGGAATCTACTGTGAAAAATCTTCCTCTCCGGCTATTATTAACTGTCTGATCATTGGTAATAAAACTGGCGCTGGTGGTGGGATTTATTGCACCAATTCCTCGCCGACGATCACCAATTGCACCATAAGCGGCAATTCGGCTGGCGGCGTTGGTGGTGGGATTTATTGCACCAATTCCTCGCCGACGATCACCAATTGCACCATAAGTGGCAATTCGGCTGGCGGCGATGGCGGCGGGATTTATTTCGAATCTACTCCCTCGCCGACGATCACCAATTGTACCGTCAGCGGCAATTCGGCTGGCGGCGATGGCGGCGGGATTTATTGCCGCAATGTAGCGACGATCACCAATAGCACCATAAGTGGCAATTCGGCTGGCCGTAATGGCGGCGGGATTTGGTGCTACCACCCAGCGACGATCATCAATTGCGTTATTAACGGCAACATAGCTGCCAATGGCGGCGGGATTTATTGTGATGATCGGCCGAATATCAATCATTGCACTATTATCGGCAACTTAGCTGCCATAGGCGGCGGGATCTATATCACCGGTTCCTACTCGCCCACCATTAAAAACTGCATTCTCTGGAACAACTCGCCTCTTTATGATGAGATCCATGGCGGCAATCCCACCGTCACCTACTCCGATATCCAGATGGGCGAAGGGGTTTACCCAGGCACTGGCAATATCAATGCTGATCCCCACTTCCTTAACCATGCAGGGGATTATCACCTTCATCCATCTTCCCCCTGTGTTGATGCGGGAGACCCCAGTTGCACAGTCACTGAGGACATAGATGGTGATTCAAGGCCCCAGGGGGTGGCATGTGACATGGGGGCTGATGAGGTGGTGAATTGTATTCTCTCTCCCGAAACCTGCGATGGCAGGGATAATGATTGCGACGGCTCGGTTGATGAGGATCTGGCCCGCCCCTGCTCAAACGATTGTGGTGAAGGCGAAGAGGTGTGCAGCAACGGACAATGGCTTGATTGTAATGTGACACCGCCTCAAACCTATTATCAAGATAGTGATGGAGATGGTTACGGCAATGCATCCGTAAGTATCCAGGCTTGTTCTCCCACCGATGGCTATGTATTGGATAATACCGATTGTGATGACACTGATAAAGATGTTCATCCCGGAGCTTCAGAAATTCCTTGTAACGGGGAGGACGATGACTGTGACGGGGAGGATTGGTGTCCTTGTCTGCCGATAGCGGAAGATGAAACAGGCTCATTGGATATTAAAGGAACCAAAGGACGAATCGATAGTGAGGTTAAAATTCCGGTAAGGATTCAAAATGCACCTAATGATGTTTATACCTTTGGTTTTGAAGTTACCTATGATCCCAATACCCTGGAATATATGGGATTTGAGAAGGGAGAACTGATAACATCTTATAAAAAAATCGATGTTATTCTACTGAAATCGGGCAGGCTGAGAGCAGGTGGGTATACTGATGAGCATAATATCTCGAAGGATTCAAGCGGTGATTTGATCCTGTTAAAGTTCATAGTAAAAGGTAGTCAAAGTGATCAAAAAGATTGCTGTTATCCTTTGAAACTGGAGAAGTTAAAAGATGATATAGCTAAATTTTCCAAGATTACAGGAGGATGCTTCTCCCTGGAGTGTAATGGAGATCTTAATGGAGATGAAGAGATTACCCCTGCAGATGCACTGGTCGCTTTCCGTTGCTTCCTTGAATCCGGTCCTTGTTCCGCATGTTGTGATGTAAACAGTGATGGTCAGGTTACTCCTGCGGATGCTCTTTGTACTTTCCAGAGATATCTAGGGACGACTTCCTGTTTGGATTAAGTAATGCAGGATTTGGCACTGGTTGTAGTCTAATAGAAACACTATAACACAATGCGGTGAAATTGCCCGTTAACAGCTTGTCGGAGAGACAATCCATTTCCTCTCCGACAGGCTGCTGATTTCCTCCACCATGAGAGTGGGGGTCGGGGGAAGTGATCTCAGGTATAACCCTCCCATAAAGTGACAAACGAAACCGTATAGTTACACCGCGGTGGAGTAGTGGTAAGGTAACTATTATTGGCCCGGCTGGTGTCCTCATTGGTGGCCGGGTGATTTTGGGGGTTTTGATTTTCAATTCGAAGAAATCGCATCAGGAGAAACAAGGCAATAGTTACTACTGCCTTGATAAATATGAGGGAGAATGCATAAACCAGTAACGGGAAAAGGAGGTGCAATTGGTATTTTAAACTTTAATACTTATTCACCATGACCTTTTGTTGTTCATGTTTAATTGTAAAAGAATGGAGAATAGCAAATGATTCAAAGAAATAATAAGCTGTTGATTTATTTTATGTTATTTTTAGTAACTTCAATATTTTTTAGCTTTAAGATGGCACATGCAAACATCCAGGTTGCTGCGGGAAGTACTTTTACTGTAGGATTAAAATCAGATGGTTCTATTGTGGCTGTGGGAGAGAATAGGTTTGGCGAATGCAATATAGGCAGTTGGGCTAATATCATCCAGGTTGCTGCCGAACATTATCATACTGTAGGATTAAAATCAGATGGTTCTGTTGTGGCTGTGGGATATAATGTTGAGGGTGAATGCAATATAGGCAGTTGGGCTGATATCATCCAGGTTGCTGCCGGAATGGCTCATACCGTAGGATTAAAATCAGATGGTTCTGTTGTGGCTGTAGGACTGAATGATGATGGCCAATGTAATGTAGGCAGTTGGGCTGACATCATCCAGGTTGCTGCTGGAAATATTCATACCGTAGGATTAAAATCAGATGGTTCTGTTGTGGCTGTGGGAGAACAGAATCCTTACGGCCAAAATATTTATGGCCAATGTAATGTAGGCAGTTGGACTGATATCATCCAGGTTGCTGCCGGACATTATCATACCGTAGGATTGAAATCAGATGGTTCTGTTGTGGCTGTGGGATATAATTTTTCTGGCCAATGTAATGTAGGCAGTTGGACTGATATCATCCAGGTTGCTGCTGGATATGAGCATACCGTAGGATTAAAATCAGATGGTTCTGTTGTGGCTGTAGGAGATAATCAACATCAATATGGCCAATGCAATGTAGGCAGTTGGGCTGACATCATCCAGGTTGCTGCTGGAATGCTTCATACCGTAGGATTAAAATCAGATGGTTCTGTTGTGGCTGTGGGAAATAATGAGCGTGGCCAATGCAATGTATATGACTGGACATTACTTACTGATACGATCACAGGAGGTACAATTACGGTCACTACCAACAAGCCGGAAGCAAGCTTCACCGTAATGGGGCCTGCACCAGCACCTTATACTGGAAGTGGAACCTCTTGGACCAAAGAAAACGCAGTTCCAGGGCTCTACAGCATTCTATTTAATGCAATCGAAGACTTTTTTACCCCCGCAGGTTCCTCGCAGAAATTGATCGATGGGGCTATAATTTCCTTTACTGGCACTTACGAGCCAGAGGTAGAGCTATTATGTGGTGATGCTAACCGTGATGGCACTGTCAATATATTCGATGCCTCATTGATAGCTGAATACGATGCTGGATTGAAAGAGGGTTCCGATGTTCCTGGCTTGAGCCGTTGTGATGTGAACAATGATGGCAGCATAGATATCTTTGACGCCTTGGAGATAGCCGAGTATGATGCGGAAATCATTCCGGATCTTGCATGTAAATGAAAGAAAGGAAATCTTTTCAATGAGTTCCGATTTAACTGGCAAGGCATTACGGAGGAGTTATGATACACCTTTTGGCTTATAAGATTAAGGCTTGGAATAGGTTTAAAATCTTTCATATTTCCAAGAAAGGTTAAGGATATTGGTATGAAATCAAGGACGTGGCGTAGTACATTTATTATGTGGGCATTATTATTTACCTTCTGTTTTCTCTCAACAGGTGCTTATGCAGGTTCTGTCTCATGGTTTGATCCATCATCCGGTGCAAAGATTGCTTCCCTCGATGTATCTCAGGGTGAAGAGTTTCGGCTTATACTTAAGGCGGATGTTCCTGCAAACAAGACACTCAAAGCATATAAATTCACCGTCAAGTACGATAAGAGCATGGTCAGCCTGGTAAAAGCAGAAAAGCCCGCAGGCTCTTCTTTTCCCCCGGCCAACGTCAATTACGGTACTCCCGGTGAGATCATCTTAAATGGATTTGACTCCAATGGGGTCAATGGCCCTGCAACGATAAGTTTACTTGAGTTAACCCTGAAAGCTGAAAGCACCCCAAGCACCTTCAGCCTCGGTATCCAAGTAAACAATTTTGGTTTATCAAATATTGATCAATTCCCTCCAAGTGCGGAAGAGGCCAGGGTTACCGTTATCGGAGGTCAACAGCAGCAAACTGTCTCATGGTTTGATCCATCATCCGGTGCAAAGATCACTTCCCTCGATGTATCTCAGGGTGAAGAGTTTCGACTCATACTTAAGGCGGATGTTCCTGCAAACAAGACGCTCAAAGCATATAAATTCACCGTCAAGTATGATAAGAGCATGGTCAGCCTGGTAAAGGCAGATAAGCCCGCAGGCTCTTCTTTTCCCCCGGCCAACGTCAATTACGGCACTCCCGGTGAGATCATCTTAAATGGATTTGACTCCAATGGGATCAATGGCCCTGCAACGATAAGCTTGCTTGAGTTAACCCTGAAAGCTGAAAGCACCCCTGGCACCTTCAGCCTCAGTACCCAAGTAAACAATTTTGGCTCATCAAACATTGATCAATTCTCTCCAAGTGCGGAAGAGGCCGGGATTATCTTGGTCCCCTTACCGATAGTTGCCAAACCCGAGTTGTCCCCCTCTTATGATGTTTTTTTTAAAAATACGATAAGTGTCACAATCAGTTGTGCTACCCCCGGAGCGACCATCCGCTACACTCAAGACAGAAGCGAGCCAACCGAAAGCTCTCCCATCTACTCCGAGCCGCTGATTCTGACTGAGTCCACAACCATCAAAGCCAAAGGATTCAAGAGTAATTGTACTCCAAGTGAGACAGCAATTGGAGGTTATAGAAAGTTACCTACCCTCCTCCCGTGGGGACTGGGTATTGAAGGCAGCAAGGGGAAGGTGGGGCAGGAAGTGCGGATTCCAGTAAAAATTCAAGATGCTCCCAATAAGGTCTCTGCCTTTGGCTTTACTGTTAGTTATAATGAAGATATACTGGAATATATCGGCCATGAGAGGGGAGAATTGACAGCTTCCTTTAACCTGCTCGATGTCAACCCCTTTGGTTCTGGTCAACTGATCATAGGAGGGGTGACTTCCGAAGGCGCTATTCCTCAAGGAGCAAACGGCACGCTAGTCTGGTTGAAGTTTAAGGTTAAACAAGGTAACAAAGGTTGGTGCTATTCCTTGGACATCAAAGACGTTAAGGATGGAACCGCTTACTTTCAAACGATAGGAGGGTTCTTTTGCATCAATCCCTGTGAAGGTGATCTCAATGAGGATGGGGAGATTACTCCTGCGGATGCCTTGATCGCCTTCCAGTGTTACCTGAGATCCGGCGTTTGTCCTGATTGTTCCGATGTAGACGAGAATGGTGAGGTTACCCCAAACGATGCCCTCTGTTTATTCAGGAAATACCTGGGACAGACCGGTTGTCTTGATGATTGATTTTTTACTGTCGTCTGATAAAATTGGTTGGAAGCACCCCACCAAGGGTTTTGCCTGGTGGGGTGCTCAAATAACGGCCAATTATTTGGATAAAATCGCACATTCAGGGCAATTTTACCGCAGGATTTTCTGAACTTAAGGAACGTGGTATCTGGAATACGCTGCAACAAACGTTCGTTTTCTGCATGGCGGTATGTTCAGATAGGCTTTTTCAAGAGATATTTTTCCTTAGCATATATTTTTACACAAATATGCCTCGTACCCTTACCTCCTCGATTAGAAGAAATTATATTTCTTCTAATCCTAATGCAAAAATAAACGTTCATTTTTACTTTCCTCCTGAGAAGATGAAAACGTTTGACTAACTTCTAATTCTGATAAAAGAATAAATCTTCTTTGATGTTTTCTTCTAATCACCCTCTACCCTCCTTACTCTCCCGTATAATTTAGGGCCTCTCTTCCGGACTCAGAAAAGGTTATAATACGCCTTGGCGTCTACACATCCTCTTCCACCGCCCGTCCGCTTCCCAGTACCAGAACGCCCACCGCAGCCAGGGGAGCCGCTCAGCGCAGCACTTGATCTTAACGGCCGCATCATCACGCTTTGAACTCCATCGTGTTCGGATTAGACTACAAGCGTAGGTATTTCATTAAAACGGCCCCTATACCGTTTCCCCGCCTTCGCGGGAATGACGAGGATAGCTATACTTGTAGACGTATGCGAAAGTTTCGTTGATATTTAGTGCCAGGGGATGCTAAAATCAATCCTATGCGGATCAATAAAAGGAAAGTGCAAAAAAATTTTTCGGCAGCAGCAGCCAATTATGACCAGATATCCAGCTTACAGCAGGAAATCAATAAGCTCTTGTTCTCCTGCTTTCCCATCTCCGCCGCCTCTTCCTCCTCTTCTTCCTCTCACATCTCTTCTTCCCCTACTTCCTCTCCCTCCCCTTCTTCCTACGCCTTTTTCTCCTCCCCCTACAGGGTGAATCGGATTTTGGACATCGGGACAGGTACGGGCAAATTGCTCATGAATCTGGCCAGGTTGTTCCCGTCTGGAGAGTTCCACGGCATGGATCTGGCCTATGGCATGATTAGCCGGGCCTGCCGGGTGGCCAGGGAGTGTGCTTTTTTTACGCCTTCGACCGGGGCAAAATTTCCGCTCTTTCTTCAGGCTGATGCAGAAAAGTTACCGTACCGGGCAGAAAGCTTTGATCTTGTGCTTTCCAATCTGGCCTATCAGTGGGTGCCTGATCTTGGTCAGGCATTTCGGGAGGTTTATCGGGTTCTGAAGCCAGGAGGAAGATTTTTCTTTTCCACCTTCGGATACGGGACTCTGGCCGAGTTACATATTTCCTTTCGCGAGGCATACCGGAAGCTGCGGGAGGATTCTCATTATGAGGCTCACCGTAAACAGGGGGAGGATACATATCAAAAGGTTTCCCGTAAACAGGGAGAAGATGCGCATCAAAAGGCTCACCGGAAGCTGGAAGAGGATACGCCACAATCACACGGACAGCCCTTCCTCACTTCAGACGAGATTGATGCAATACTGAAGGGTTCCGGGTTCCTCAGCATTATGGTAAGGGAGTACACCATGCCACGGGTCTATCCTGACGTTCAACCTTTGCTCCTTGAGTTAAAGGCTACGGGTGCCTCAAATGCCACTTTGAGTAGATCCAGCGGTTTGGGACGACGAAGGATTTTAGAAGAAATGAGCAATTACTATAAGCAACACTTTCAAAATGGGGAGGGTATCTTAGCTACCTACCAGGTTATCCTTGCACAGGGAAAAAAAGATTAAGAGAGTATAAAGAATAAAAAAGTATAAGGACAAAAAAGTATAAGGACAAAAAAAGTATGGAGAGTAATCAAAACCATGAATAGGAAAAACAAAAAAAAAGGAATCTTTGTTACAGGCACAGACACCGGAGTGGGAAAGACCGTGGTGGCCGCCTGCCTGGCCCTTGGAATGAAGCAGCAGGGGTTGAAGGTGGGGATCATGAAACCCATTCAGACCGGTGCTGCCGAAAGAGAAGGGGAGCTTTATTCCGCAGATGCTGAGTTTGTGCAAAAAGCCCTGAGATATGGAGATGGAGTAGATAGAAATGGAGTAGATAGAAAGGGAGTAGATGGAATTAGGGAGGATGGCCCTAAAGCGCCTGTCATCCATCATCATCCCTTTCCCCTTAATCATCATCCTTTTCCCTTCAATCCCCACACCCCCTACTTACTGAAGGAGCCGCTTGCGCCTCTGGTTGCAGCTCAGGTTGAGGGAGTGAACCTTGATCCTGCACGAATTCTGGAGGCCAGCCTATGGCTGCAGGAACACTACAGTGCTCTGGTGATCGAGGGGGCAGGAGGCGTCATGGTGCCTGTTAATCGGAATTACCTGATGATCGACCTGATCAAAGATCTGGGATTCCCCGTGGTTTTGGTAGCCAGGGCCTCTCTGGGCACCATCAACCATACGCTCCTGACACTGGAAGCTCTGCGCTATCGGGGGATCATGGTAGCCGGAGTGGTCATCAATCAGCCGCACCCCGCATCCTGCGGCCTGTGCGAAGAGACCAACCCACAGGTAATCCGGGCCTTTGGCCAGGTCAATCTTCTGGGAGTCATGCCCCATTCTCCATCTATTGACATGGAAAGAGGAGAGATCGGAAACCTGGGAGAATTGGTCAAAAAGCACCTTGACCTTGAGCTGCTTGCCAAGGCACTGGAATCATTCCCTCCTCAGCCGGATTCAGATTCAGACCCATCGCCTTATAGTGATTCATCATCGCCTCATATAGTGCCCACATCGCCTCATAGTGATTCACTATCGCCTCATATTGTGCCCCCATCGTCTTGTAATGGTTCATCATCGCCTCAGATTGTGTCCCCATCGCCTCATAGTGATTCACTATCGCCTCATCTAGTGCCTCCATCGCCTTCCAATGATTCACCATCGCCTCATATTGTGTCCCCATCGCCTTGTAATGGTTCATCATCGTCTCATATTGTGTCCTCATCGCCTCATAGTGATTCACCATCGCCTCACAGGTCATCCCTCCTCAAATGCTGGGACAAGGAGTACCTGTGGCACCCGTTCACGCAGATGCAGGATTGGGTCAGGGAGGACCCTTTGGTCGTGGAGCGAGGTGAAGGGGTTTACCTGGAGGATTCTGACGGCAGACGGTACATTGACGGAGTAGCCAGCCTCTGGACCAATGTCCACGGCCACCAGAAGAAGGAGATTGATGAGGCTATCCGTGACCAATTGACCATGATCGGGCACTCCACCCTTCTTGGCCTCACCCATGCACCGGCCATCGAGTTAGCCAGACGCCTCATTCAAATCGCTCCCGCAGGGCTCAGCCGGGTCTTTTACTCAGACAGTGGGGCCACATCCTGCGAGATCGCCCTGAAGATGGCTTTTCAGTACTGGCAGCAGCAGGGGAAACCCGAGAAGGTAAGTTTCATCTACTTTGAGAACAGCTACCACGGAGACACCCTGGGAGCGGTCAGTGTCGGCGGAATCGATATGTTTCATCATCTGTATCACCCACTACTCTTTCACGCTTATCGTGCTACCTCACCTTACTGCTATCGGTGCCCCTGTCAGCTCACGCCCAGCACGAACGGCATGCACGGCACGCCAGACACGCCCACCAGCACGCACGGCATGCACGGCAAGCCAGACACGCCCAACACGCAGGGCACGCCCGGCATGCCAGACGTGGCCTGCACATCCGATGCTTCGCCTGCTCCCGTCACGCCTACTCCCGTCTCGCCTGTTCCTGTCACGCCTGTTCCTGTCACGCCTGTTCCTGTAACACCTGCTCCCGTCACGCCTGCTCTTGTCACCCCTGTTCCTGTCACGCCTGCTCCCGTTACGCCCGAATCTTGCCGGATGCGCTGTCTGGAAGATCTGGAGCGCATTTTGCAGGAACATGCCCAGGAAATTTCCGCCCTGATCATTGAGCCATGCGTGCAGGGTGCAGGTGGCATACTGGTGCTGCCGGACGGTTTTCTGCGGAGGGTGCGGGAGCTATGCAGCCAGTACCAGGTGCTGATGATCTGCGATGAGGTGGCTGTCGGCTTTGGTCGAACCGGCAGGATGTTTGCCTGCGAGCATGAAGATGTGCACCCGGACCTGCTCTGCCTGGCCAAGGGAATCACCGGCGGATACCTCCCCCTGGCCGCCACCCTGGCCACAGAGGCAATTTATGCGGGCTTCTTGGGAGATTACAGCCAAAAGAGAACCTTTTTCCACGGCCATACCTACACGGGGAACCCGTTGGCCTGCCGGGCAGCCTTGGCCAATCTGGATATTTTTGAAAGGGAGCGGCTGGTCGAAAAGGTCCAGGAAAAGGCCAGGCTCCTCACCCAGGGGCTTCAGAAATTCCGGGATCTGCCCCACGTGGGAGATATCCGGCAAAAAGGCCTTATGGCCGGAATCGAGCTGGTTCGGGACAAGGCAAGCAGGGAGCCTTATGGCTGGGAGGAGAAGGTCGGAATCAGGGTCATTAAGGCAGCCCGGAAGATGGGTGTAATTATCCGCCCCCTGGGTGATGTAATCGTGCTCATGCCGCCTCTTTCCATTAGCGCTGCTGAGCTGGACCAGCTCCTTTCAGTTTCCCTGCGGGCGATCAGACAGATCACGGAAGGTTAGGAGTGGCTTGCATTTTAGCAGAGAGGGAGTAACCTGATAGAGGGGTAGAGTGATAGAAATAACTGCAGAAGGGATTTACGAGATTTAAGATCGAGATTTAAGATCGAGATTTGAAATCGAGAATTTAGATCGAGATTTTAGTAGTACAACGAGACATGGAAGAATGATCTCCCGCAGAGACGCAGAGGCGCAGAGGCGCAGAGAATGACTGAAAATGACATGCTCTGCGTCTCTGCGGGAGAAATATCAAATAGCACATGGATTCCTGCTCCCCGCTTAAAGCCTGCGAGGACAAGTTTCGCGGGAATGATGTTTTGAAAGTCTCGTTGTAGTGTTAGATCGAGATTTGAAAAACGGTGTATTCTCTTTTGTGGGTATTTGGGCGTTATTTTGGGGGTATTAATGGATAAACCAAGACCGGTTCTTCTTGTTGATCATTTACGGATTAACCGTGACATAACCATTCTGGATGAAATAAATTGGCGTATTGAAGAGGGACAGCATTGGTGCATACTTGGCGCTAACGGCTCAGGGAAAACGTCATTGCTCAATGCCTTAACTGCTTATATTACCTTCTCATCAGGGAAAATTGAGATTTGCGGTCATGAATATGGCACTACTGACTGGAGAGAGTTGCGAAAGAAGATAGGGCTCATTAGCAGCAGTATACTTCAACGGATCGAGAAATCTGAAACCACTCTTGAAACTGTGGTGAGCGGGAAATATGCTATGATTAACTACTGGGGGGGAATCTCCGACGAGGACCGGCAGGAGGCCATGAGGATCTTAAAACAAATGGAATGTGAACACCTGGCGGAGCGGCCCTGGCGAAATCTTTCTCAGGGTGAGAGGCAGCGGGTATGCATAGCCCGTGCACTTATGGCTGACTTATGGCTTCTCCTCCTCGATGAACCATGCGCAGGTCTTGACCCTGTGGCGAGAGAGAACTTTCTTTGGTTCATGGAGAGTGTAGCTCAAAGGAAACCATCTCCTGCCCTTGTTCTCGTAACCCATCATGTTGAAGAGATAATGCCCTCCTTCACCCACGTCATGATTATAAAATCCGGTCGGGTTTTGGCCTCTGGCAAGAAAAAGAGGGTTCTCAACTCTGCTATACTCTCAGATGCCTTTGGAGCAGAGATTAAAGTAAGGCAGATGGATTCCCGGTATAAAATAACTATTACACCCCGGCGTAAATAACTATACATCGTAAATAACGATACGGCATAAATACCTCTCTCTACCGGACACTTTTTAGGCGCATCAGGAAGGGCGACTCAGCAGCGAGTCCGCCGAGGAATAGACCCCCTTCATCTCTACCGGACACTTTTTACGCGCAGCAGGAAGGACGACCCTACCTGTCATTCCCGAGAAGGCGGCAATCCAGACAGTCGGCGGACGTCAGGATTCCCGCCAACGCGGCAATGCCGGAGACAC
>Ga0307378_10009005_pt1 | contig 13165 bp, 8 predicted proteins | sample UN1MG_FD_202238 | JGI IMG/M metagenome (GOLD analysis project Ga0307378, IMG submission 202238) | Soil microbial communities from Risofladan, Vaasa, Finland - UN-1 | ecosystem: Environmental > Terrestrial > Soil > Coastal area > Acid sulfate soil | place: Finland: Risofladan, Vaasa | collected... | reverse complement strand
CCGCGCACGCGGGTGACGAGTTGACAAAGCAGCACTACGCGCTGGAGCGTTACGCCCGGCGCCGACGCCACGCCAACACCACGCCGCCCAGGGCCACCAGGGCCATCGTCGCGGGTTCCGGCACGCACAGCGTGGCCAGGTTCCAGTCCTTGATGGGGCCGCCCCGGTCGGTGCTCATGTCGTACAGGGTCTGGTAACTCATGTCCGGGAAGTTGATCGTTTCCCAGAGGGGCTGATTGTCGAGTGTCCAGTGCAGCCGGGCCTGGCCGCCGTCGGCCGACAAGAGGGTTTCGGGGCTGTAGACGTTGCCGGCGTCGTCCACGATGGTGACCTGGAGGATGGCGTCGTTGACGGTGTGCCCGCGGTCGATGAAGTCCACGAGCAGCCAGATCTCCTTGTGCCGGTTCTCGATCTTCTCGTTGGGGATGGTCAGCGTCAGGCCTTCCCACTGGTCGATGAACCCCGTGCCGGCCGGGCCGGTGTACCGGCCCACGGCATCGCCCGCCACGCGGAACAGGTTGACCAGGCTGCCGTCGGCCTGCATGTCCTTGTAGTAGGCGATGTCGTAGTTGGTCATGGCCTGGGTGGGTTTCTTGAGGCCGGGGCACAGGATGGTGGCGCCGGTGGCGAGCCAGTCGTTCGGGTCGCCGGGCTCCCGGTTCCCGTCGCGGTCGAGCGTCCAGACCTTGGGGAGACCGACGAAGAAGTTGCCGTACTCGTCGTCGTCGCCTAGCGGGAGCGTCAGGTCGCCGCAGTTATCGTGCCAGACCGAGACGTTGTTCGGGACGGGCGTGCCGGCGTTGTTGCCGCCCACCAGCGTCATCTCGTGGCCGACGGACTGCCCGGGCACTTCCCAGGAGACGTTCACGTACTGGCACCGCGAGAGTTCACCGAGCAGGTTGGGCAGACCCAGGGGATTCTCGTAATCCCGCTCGACCAGCACGCGGTTCCAGATCGTGACGTCGGTGTAACGGCTGGCGTCGGGGTCGAAGCCCGGCGACCCGGGGTTCAGCCCCACGTTCAGCAGCCACCAGTTGATGGCCAGGCTGCTCCAGCCCGGCAAGGCGCCGCCCGCGAAGTGCGGCATGAGGTCGTTCTGGTAGATGCCCATGGCGTTGCCGCCGTTCCACCCGGCGGCCGCCAGCACGTTGGCCGCCGAGGCCAGCCAGCAACTGTTGTCGACCGCCGGCTTGTCCACGTCGGGAACGTTCGGTTTGTACACGTCGTAGGCCGACGCCGGCAGGGCCAGCGCGGTCACCACCAGGCCCAACACGCCAAGCCACAGCATCGAAATGCGTCTCATCGTAATACCTCCTTCCGGTCGTTATCGGACCGCGCCTGTCCTGGCCGCACGCGACCATCGTGCGACCGCGCGGTGCGGCGCCGAGCACCCCCCCTGGCTGCCCGGCCGCCGGCATGACCGCATACACCGCCCCCGCAACACTCCTGTCCGTGCCGAGGAGTCCTCCTTTCCTCTTTCTCTCGCCAGTCGCGAAACGACCGTCCCCTCGAAATGCGAACGGGCGGCACCCGGAGCGTCCCTCCGAGAACCGCCCTCGAACATCAAACCTTCCCCGCCCGACGACAAACGGGCCGCGCCGCTCGGTTCCCTCCGAACGCCGTGGCCCGTCATCCCCGACTGTCCAGCGACGTCAGTATACACCATGCCGGGGCCGGAGTCAAATGCCCCGCGGCGGCCGGCGGCGGCCGCCCTTGGGCCTCATACACTAGAGCGCACATCGGGGGCGAATAGCACACTCGACTGTTGACGCCGCACAAAAAGGACCCCGTCACACCGCTCGCGCCGCCCGTAGGGCCACGCCATGGCGTGCCCGCGCACGAAGGGGTCCACCCGGGCACGACGTGTCGTGCCCCCCGGCGAGGTGGACCGGGCGGCTTTTCGATGGTTTAGTTTATATTGGGCACTGTGCATTTGTTGTCAAAGGGGACCCGAAAACGAGCGGTTCCGGCGCATTCGAATCAAAAATCGAAAAAAGCGATCAAAAACCGCGCGTTTCCCCTTGCCTATCTTACCACAATGGGACCCAATCGGCCTTGGCGCTGTCGAAAACGCGGTTTGGGCTGGCTAAGAGGCCCATTTTCGGCTCCGCGGCGATAGGGCGTTTTCGCAAAGTGTATGATTGGGGGGGGCGGGCCACGCCCCGCGGCTAACGCCGGGTGGCATGGTCATCCCGCAGGGTGACCATGAACCGGTCCAGGGCGGCCAGGATCACGGTAGGCTGCCGCGAGGCAGGTTGCGTCGTCGGCCCCTACCGGCCCGCAATGATGAGGTCGAGGCGCTTCGAGTGCTCCTGGAGCGAGCAGGAGCCCCCCTCGATCGTCATCCACCCGCTGTACCCGACCTCGTCGAGGGCCTTGCGGACGACCGGCCAGTTGACGCTGCCGTCGCGGATGTTGCAGAAGTTGCCACCGTGCCCGTCGGCGTTCAACTTGAAATCCTTGACGTGGCACTTGGCGATGCGCGGCCCCATGGCCCGGATAAACGCCTCCGGCGGGGCGTACTTGACGTGGTTGCCGATGTCGAAATACGCCTTCACCCACGGGCTGTCGAACGAGGCCACCAGGTGGGCGAACGTCGCGGGCGTGACCCAGAGGTTGTTCCACACGTTTTCCAGGGCGATGACGACCCCGGTCTCCTCGGCCACCGGGATGAGTTTGCGGACGGCCTCGCGCGACGTGTCGGTGGCCTGGTCGTGGGCCTCGATGTAGGCCTTGTACTTATCGCCCGCGTCCTTGGCCACACGCTCCAGGTGGCCGGTCTTAGCGTCGAACGCGATGTCGAAAGCCCACGCATCCGGCATGGGCATGCCGCCGATGCGACAGGGCACCAGCAGGACGGCGTCGGCCCCGTAGGCCTTGGCGGCCCGCAGCGCCGTCTCGGTCGACTTGATGGAGGCCTCGACCTTGGCCGGGTCGGTGCTGTTGAACTCCATCCACCCGCGCAGGACCGAGTTGATGCGTACGCCGACCTTCTCGGCGGCCTCGCGGCCCTTGGCGGCGGCATCGGGGGCCACGTCGGCGGCCGTCGTCTCGACACCGTCGAACCCGGCGTCCTTGATGGGTTTCAGGGCCTCCTCGGTCGGCTGGCCAATGATGACGGCCTTCTTGAGGGTCGTCTTGAACTCGGCCCCGCCCACTTGCCCGCCGGCCGCCAGGCCTACGCCGGCCGCCATCGAAGCCTTCAGAAACGTGCGTCGCGTCAGTTCATCGCTCACGGTACCGCCTCCGTTCTATCGGTACGTTACTCTTGACCGCCCACGCAGCACTCGCGTGCGACATGGGGAGGCTCATGGGCGGTTACTCGGGGGTTCCTTGAGTTCTTTGATGCGGATGTTGCGGAACCGGACCTCGAGCGGCCCGCCGCCGTGAATCTGGACGGCGAAGATGCCGCGGCGGGCCACCTTCTCGGCCGGTTCCGTCTCGGTGAACTCGACGGTGGTCGTGCCGTTGAGTTTCAGCGTGATGCGGTCGCCGACGGCCCGGATTTCGTAGGCGTTCCACTCGCCGGGCTTGGCGAGTTTCTTGATGGTCTCGTCGCTCGGCCCGGCCAGGACCTTGTTGCGGCGGCTCTCGTCGTACAGTTTGCCCCACCACCCGGCCGAGATGTCGGCCTGGTACCCGGAGACCTCGTGCGAGTTCGGCACCCGCTTCGAGCGGAACTGGACGCCGCTGTTGGCGTTGTCCGGCCGCAACCGGACCTCCAGGCGCAGCACGAAATCGCCGTACTCCTTGGCGGTCGCCAGGAAATCGTTGTGCGGGATGCCGGGACTGCGGCCGACCAGTGCCCCGTCCTCGACGATCCAGAGTTTCTTGTCGCCCTCCCAGCCGGCGAGGTCCTTGCCGTTGAAGAGCGGCACAAAGCCTTCCTCCTTCGGCTTGTCCTTCCCCTCGTCGGCGGCCATCGCGACCGCGCCCCACGCCAGGCCGGCCAGAACCATCGCCAGGACGATTAGTCCTACAACGCTACTTGTCGCGCGGCGGCCTTCCCAGGCCGCCGCGATCGGGCCTGACGCATGTTCCTGGCGGCCTAGGAAGGCCGCCAGGCGGGATGGAGTAGCGATGTGGCGTTGTAGGATTGTGCGAGTCGTTCGCATCGAGAATGCCTCCTATGGTTCGCGGGCCGCTCCTCGGCTCGGCCCCTCGCGGACCCGCACCAGCCTATCGTCTCGCCCCTCGACCGTCGACCAAAAACGCCCGCCCCGGCCGCGAAGGCCATCTCATGCGTGGCGGGTCCCCGTACCCGCCACGCCAACGTGTAACGGGCCGCTACGCGGTCTCCAGCAGGCGCGGGGCCTTGGGATGCATGACCCGTTCGCGGCGGTTCCACGATTCGACAAGGCCGAGACTGCGGATGGTGTCCTGCCACGAGCGGCACTCGTCGCCGACGGCCGCGAGGCGGGCCCGGAGCCGTTTCTCGAGTTCGGCCCGAAGCAGCGCGTGGCCCGGCGAGTCGATGAGGTTGCGGAGTTGGTACGGGTCCTCCTGGTTATCGTACAGCACCCATCCGCCGCCGTCCCACCAACGGGCGTAGGTGTACCGCGCCGTCCGCAGGCCGCGCCACTCGCGAATGCCCTGGGCGAGACCCTGGTCGACGATGACCGGCTCGGTCAGCAGGACGGCGTCGGGCCCCTCGTCCGCGCGGCCGAGGGCGACGGCCGAGAGGTCCTCGCCCTGCATCCGGTCGGGCACGGGGCAACCCATCAGGGCGAGCAGCGTGGGCGCCAGGTCGACCGCCGAGACCAGGGCGTCGCTCGTCCGTCCGGCCGGCGCGCGGCGGGGCCAGCGGACCAGCAGCGGAATGCGGATCGATTCCTCCCACGGCTGCTCTTTCTTGATCGTGCCCTGCGACCAGAGCATGTCGCCGTGATCGGACGTGAAGACGACGAGGGTGCTCGCGGCCTGGCCCCGCCGCCGCAGCGCGTCCAGGAGGCGGCCGACCTGCTCGTCGATGGCACTGATGTGGGCGTAGTAGTGGGCCAGGGTCTCTCGCGACGGCCCCGGACCCGGTCGCTTGAACCCCGCAGGCGGGGCGTCCCAGACGTTCGGACGCGGGGTGATTTGCGCGGCGTCGTACATCGCCTTGTACGTCTCGGGCACCTGCTCGTACGGTGCGTGCGGCGGCCCCCACGAAAGGTACAGGCACCACGGCCGGGCGTCGTCGGCGGCCAGAAACTTCATGGCCAGGTCTGTCTGGCCCACCGGCTCGTACCCCCGCAGGCGAACGGCCTCGGGCGTGTCGCGATAGACGCGGCCGTTGAAGTAGGCGTGGGCGCAGTTCCAGGCGGCCCAGAAGTCGAATCCCTGTCGCCGCGGACCCGGCGGCGTGAAACCGTCGCGCGGCACGCCGTCGAGGTGCCACTTGCCGATGTACCCCGTGCGGTACCCCGCGTCGCGCAGCAGTTCGGCCACCGTGACCTCGTCGTCGGGCAGCGCCAGGTCGTTGGCCACGGCCCGATGGGCGTGCGGATACCGGCCCGTCAGGATCGTGCCGCGACACGGCGTGCACACGGGGGTGTTGGCGTAGGCGTGGGTGAACTGCGTGCCCTCGGCGGCCAGGCGGTCGAGATGGGGCGTCCGGACCTGCCCGTTGCCCGCGCACGCCATGTCCATGCCGCGCATCTGGTCGGCGAACACGAACAGCAGGTTCGGCCGGTCCGTGGCGTGTCCCGTCCTGCCGGCGGCGCACCCGGCCGCCACCGATGCCGCGGCCCCGGCGGCGCCGAGCGCAGCCCGGCCCAGGAACTCGCGGCGCCGGAGGCCATCACGATTTCGGGTCATCGGTCGGCCTTTCGCTACGGCGGCGGACAAGAACCAGCGTACCGGCGTGGCGACGGCGCTTCAAGCAAATCGCGCGGCAGGGGCAATCTCTCCGCATCCCTGCGGCGCCGCGCGGGTTACAGCGGATGGAAAGGAACGAAGCCAATGCGCGTAGGCTGGTTGCGGCTGGTGTGTGTGGTCGGCGTGGTGCTGGCGGCGGGAGCATCGCCGCTGGGCGCCGCTCAGACCGTGTGGCTCGACGAACTCGACGTCCGCCTGGCGGAGTGCGGCTGGGAGCGGACGCGGAGCAAGAAGTCGGTGGGAGGCAACCCGATTCGCCTGCGCGGCAAGACGTACGAGCGCGGCATCGGCACCCATCCGCCGGGCGAGTTCGTCATCGACCTGGGCGGCGGATCGACGCGGTTCACGGCCGTCGTCGGCATCGACGACGAGGCCGCCGGCGGCGGCAGCGCCGAGTTCCTCGTCTACGGCGACGGCAAGATGCTCTGGCAAAGCGGCGTCGTGCGCGGCAAGGACCCCGTCAAGACGGTCGACGTGGACGTAACGGGCATGAAGCTGCTCCGGCTGGTCGTCACGGTGGCTGGCGACGGTTACGGCAACGACCATACCGACTGGGCCCAGGCCCGGTTCGAGGTCGTCGGCCAGGCCCCGGAGGCGGCCGCGGCCCCGGAGCCGACCCGCTACGAGACGCTCGCGCGCGAGATGGCCGACCTGCGGGGCCGCTCGAAGGCGCTCGCGCCGCAGACGTTCCGCCAGGAGTCGCTCGTCGTCGAGGCCGACCGCGACCCCCTCGACGTGGTGCTGCGGCGGACCGGGGCGTTGCTGGCACGCCTCGGGCGGATGACGGGCACGCGCGACCTCTCGGCCGAGGCGGCTGCGCTCGACGCCCTCAAGACCGAGCGCGACCGGACCGACGCGGCCAATACCGGGGCCCGCGAGGCCCTCTTCGACCGGGCCGTGGCCGTGCGGCGACGCATCGCCTTCGCCAACCCGCTGCTCGATTTCGACAAGATCCTCTTCCTCAAGAAACACTTTCTGCCCCCCTCCGAGGGCCAGGGCAACCACATGTGCGACCAGTACTTCGGGTTCCACGCCATCCGCGAGGGCGGGCTGTTTGTGCTCGAAAACCCGTTCAGCGACCAGCCGAAGGTGCGCGACGTGCTGGCCGATTCGGTGTGCGAGCGAGGCCGGTTCAAGGGCGCCAAACTGCCGCCCGGCGGGTACCTGTCGCCCGACCTCTCGTACGACGGCCGCACGATCCTCTTTGCCTGGACCGAGGCCGAGCCCACGCGGTACAAGTGGACCGAAAAGAGCACGTACCACCTCTTCAAGGTCAACGTCGACGGCTCGCACCTGGAGCAGTTGACCGACGGCCCGTGGAACGACTTCGGCCCGTGCTGGATGCCGAACGGCCGGGTCTGTTTCATCTCGGAACGCCGCGGCGGATACGGCCGCTGTCACGGCCGGCCCGTGCCGGTGTACACGCTGCACTCGCTGAAGCCCGACGGCAGCGACATCGTGTGCCTGAGTTACCACGAGTCGAACGAGTGGGCGCCCAGCATCGACGCGGCCGGCATGATCGTGTACACGCGGTGGGACTACGTGGACCGCGGGTTCAACCAGGCCCACCATCCGTGGGTCGCGACGCCCGACGGGCGCGACGCCCGGGCCGTGCACGGCAACTTCTCGCCGCAGCACAACGGCCGGCCCCAGTTCGAGATCGACGTCCGGTCCATTCCGGGTTCGTCGCGGTACGTGGCCACGGCGGCCTGCCATCACGGGCAGGCGTACGGGTCGCTGGTCGTCCTGGACCCGTCGGCGCCGGACGACGAGAGGATGGGCCCCGTGAGTCGCCTGACGCCGGAGGTCCAGTTTCCCGAGTCGGACGGCGGCAAGCAGGTCTACGCCACGGCCTGGCCGCTGAGCGAGGAGTTCTACCTGTGCGTCTACGACCCGCAGGGCGAAGCGCGTCGCGGGACGCGGAACAACTTCGGCCTGTACCTGCTCGACGCGTTCGGCAACAAGGTGCTGCTGTACCGCGACCCGGCCATCTCGTGCCTGAGCCCGATGCCGCTGCGTCCGCGGCCGGCGCCGCCGCTGCTGGCCCACGGCACGGCCGTCGGCCGGCCCGACGGCACTCGCCTGCCGCGCGAGGCCCTGCCCAAGACCGCACGCGTCGGCGTGGTCAACGTGTACGACGGCCTGTTGCCGTGGCCCGAGGCGACGAAGATTGCGGCGCTTCGCATCATGCAGGTCATCGTCAAGAGCACGCCCCCCGCCAACGGGCCGCGCATCGGATACGGCGACCAGAAGAGCGCCCGGGCCGTTCTGGGCACCGTGCCGGTGGAGGCCGACGGCAGCGCGTACTTCGAGTTGCCCGTCGGCAGGGCCGTCTACTTCCAGGCGCTCGACGAGAAGGGGCTGGCGGTGCAGTCGATGCGGAGCGACACGTACGTCCACCCGGGCGAGACGCTGATGTGCCAGGGCTGCCACCAGCCGCGGGCCCGCAACTCGGCCCACGCCACGCTGCCGCTGGCCATGCGGCGGGGGCCGTCCAGAATCCGTCCCGACGCCGAGGGGAGCCTACCCTTCAGTTTCGCGCGGCTCGTCCAGCCGGTGCTCGACAAGCACTGCGTCACCTGCCACGCCAAAGAGGCCAAGGCGCCCGACTTGGCGGCAGGCGACTGGCAGAAGAACCGCGACCGGTGGTTCACCTCGTACAACAACCTCCGCAAGGTCGCCTTCTTCTGGGACGGCGCCGCCTGGACCAGCGCCCGCACGACCCCGGGTAAGTTCGGGGCGCACGGATCAAGTCTGTATGCCATGCTGGCCAAGGGACACCACAAACTCGACCTGCCGGCCGAGGATCTGCACCGCATCGCCCTGTGGCTGGACTCGAACTCCGACTTCTTCGGCGCCTACCAGAACACCGAGGCCCAGGCCCGCGGCGAAGTGGTCTGGCCGGCCATCGACTGAGCCCGGCGGGTGGCGGGTGGCATGGTCATCCCGAAGGGTGACCATGTGTCAGTGCGTAGGGTGGGTGCTCCGCACCCACGCGGCGCGCGGGTGTCACCGGCGGCTTGTCCGCCAGCGTTCCGCCAAGCGGGTGGCATGGTCATCCCGGAGGGTGACCATGTGTTGAGCCAGGGCGCCCTGCTTCCGCTTGCAAAAGCATCGAGACTCGTTACACTCACGCCACAGACCTTGCACCCCGAAATCGTGCGCGGCAGCCGGCCGCCGCGCGGCAAGGAGCATGCTTTCCCACGGCGGGAAGGCATGGCACCCGTCCCTCGCCACACCCCCCGCCCGGTTTGATTTTCGACGAATCCGGGGTATACTGTAACCTGCGAGAGTATCCGACGACAGAGCCCTCGCCAGCAGACTGCGCCGCAGGATGGGCGCCAGAGGGGTAATTGATGTCTGTCAGCCCGCCGTCTCTGACGGGGGCGGTCTGCGCGCCGGCCGCCGGCCCGCCGTTTGCCTCTCGGAGACCAACTGGCCCAGGGTCTATCCGACGTCCGGAGGCTACCGGGGCGTGAGGGCCTCGAACCCGCCGGACGTCTCGTATTCTGGGGGCCCTGGCCGCGGCCTCGATGGCGAATCTGTGCGGCCAAACGTGGGGACGAAGGAGATGCCGATGCGACGTAGCGGATACGCCGGTGGCGCGCTGGTCATCGCCGGTCTGATACTCCTGGCCGGGCCGCCGGCCTGGGCAACCGATTCCGTGTGGGTCCTCGACGGCAACGGCTCGTGGACCGAGCCCACCCACTGGTCGCCGAAAGTGCCGCCCGACGGCCCCGGCGACTGGGCCCTGCTCGACATCAACCTCAGCCAGCCCATCACGATTACGCTCGACGCCCCCATCACGCTCGGCACGCTCCTGCTGGCCGACTGGAACAACATGGGCATGACGCTGGCGCCGGGCACGGGCGGGACGCTTACCTTCGACGGCGGCGGCAACGACGCCGAGATCGTGGGATTCGGCCGACACGAGATCCAGGCCCCCGTCACCCTGGCCGAGAGCCTTTGGCTGAACAACACCGACGAGGGCGGGCTGGCCCTCGCGCTGGGCGGCCGCGTCGCCGGCGGCGTGGGCTGCGACCTGGTTGTCGAGGGTCTGGCCACCGACGTCACGCTCACCGCGCCGGACAACGCCATCCAGGGCACCGTCATCGTCGGCCCCAAGGACGGTCGGGGCGGACTGGTGCTGGCCCAGGACGGCCGGGCGCCGGGGGTATCGCATTTCGAGGCCCACCTGGGGGCCACCATCTGGCTGGACAACCTCGACGCGGCGGTGGCACCCTCCTGGCCGCCGAGGGCCCCGCCATGATGCTCCGGGCCGATACCGGCGCCCTGATTCAGAACGGCTACCTGACGGCCGGCGACCCGGGCGCCGCGGGCGGCGAACTCATCGTCCACATCCGCGCCAACGCCGAGATCGCCGCCGCCGTCGTCGACCATCCCGGCGGCCCCCTGGCCCTGACGATCTCCAGTTACGCCCTGCCCTGGCAGGAGTGGGATTCTTACTGGGACCCCGTCCTGATCCTCTCGGGCGTCAACACGCACAGCGGCCCGACCACCGTCAACTCGGCCCGGGTGGCCGTGGACGCCGACGCGCGGCTGGGCGACGCCGCGTCGGACCTGGTTCTGTTCGGCGGCATCCTCCAGGTCACCGACACGTTCACGATGAACCGCGAAGTCGAGGTCCGCGAGGGCGCCGCCTTCGAGGTGGCCTCGGGCGAGGCCCTGACCGTGGCCGGCGTCGTCCGCGGCGACGTAACCGAACTCCACGTCCGGGTCCTCGACCTGGAAGAGCCGATCCTCATGCAGAACCTCGACCCGTACGCCGTCCGGGCCACGCTGGTGCTGGACGCCGATAACACGTTCCAGGGAGACATTATCGTCGGCACGGCCGGCGCGGGCCGGGTGACGGAGATCGTCGGGACGGCGCTGGCAGCCGGCGGCCCGCCGCTGGGGTCCCTCGTCGACGCGGCCGTCCCCACGCTCCAGGTCAGCCGCGACGCCAATTTCGGCGACGCCGACAAGGACGTCATCCTCGGCAGCGGCATCCTTCACGTGACCGCGTCGCTGACGGCCGACCCCGAGCGGTGTTTCGTGGTCCGGGGCGACGGCGTCTTCGACGTCGACGAGGGCCAGGCGTTCGCCCTGGCCGGCCCGGAGCAACTCGAAGGCTACGGTCAGGCCACCAAGATCGGCCCCGGCAAGATGGTCGTGGCCGCGCCCAACCCGTACTACTGGGCACGCGAGTTCCTCGTCCTGGAGGGCACGCTCGAATTGCGGCACCCGGCCGCCCTCAACGCCCAGGCCGTCGGCCTGGAAGGCGGTACGCTGGCCCTGCGGCACGATACCCAGGTCACCTTCCCCGACCACGTCCGCGTCCGAGGGCTGGGCCGCATCGTCGTGGACGGCGCGGCCGCGGCCGACCCGGTCCTCTCGATCGCCAGCCTCGACCTGGACGACGACAGCGTCCTGACGGTCACCGGCGGGCGGGCGTACAGCCTGGCCGTCGAGGGCACGACGACCTTGCTGGGATGGGGCGCCGGCATCGACACCCAGACGGCCGACCTGGCCCTCAACGGGCCGCTCCAGACCCTCAACGAGAACGGCATGCTCACCAAAGACGGGCCGCGCGCCCTCGACATCCGCGGGCCCCAGTACCTCCACCCCGGCACGTGGCTGAGCGCCGTGGGCGGCACCACGAACATCGACACCGACTCCGGCGGCCCCGGGCCGACGCCCGCGCCGAACCTGCTCGTCGAGGTGCGCGGCAGCGGCACCGTGGTCAACTTCCGGCACACCCAGCACCTGGCGGGCCTGGCGCTCGACGAAGGCGGCCGCGCCAACCTGACCGGCGGCGGCACCAAGACCCTCGTCACGGGCGCCCTCGACATCGGCGTGGATACCGGCGGCGTGCCACAGGCCACGCTCGACCTCGCGGACAACAACCTCATCGTCGACTACACCGGCGGGACCAGCCCGTACGCCGACGTCGCCGCCTGGGTCGTCTCGGGCCTGCGAGGCGGCACCAACCAGTACTGGGACGGCCCCGGCATCACATCGAGCACGGCCGCCGCGGGAATGCTGACGGCCCTGGGAGTTATCGATAACCAGGACACCGAGCCAGGCATCGGCGGACTGACCGACCTGGAGGGCGAGCCCGTGCCGGCCGACGCCGTCATCGTCAAGTACACCTGGTGGGGCGACGCCAACCTCGACGGGCTGGTCAACTCCAGCGACTACGACCGCATCGACGCCAACTGGCTGTTCCAGACGCCCAACCCGCGGTGGTCGATGGGCGACTTCAATTACGACGGCATCATCAACTCGAACGATTACGACAAGATCGACGCCGCCTGGCTCCTCTCGGGCGGCGCCATTCTGGCCGACGGCGCGCCGGTGCCCACGCCCGAGCCGGCCACGCTGGCACTCCTGGCCCTGGGGGGTTTGGCGCTCGCCGCGCGGCGGAAGGGCGACTGAGAAACTGTTGCAGAACCACCGAGGGTGGCGGGTCTCCTGACCCGCCACCTGCATTTCTGCCTCGCCTGCCGTGCCGGGTCCGGAGACCCGGCACGCTTGTGGTTCAGCGGTAGGCCGCGGCGCGCCGCGGCCTACAACGGAAGCGGAGAGGATCGCCGCCCGCCGTGGGCAGTGGGCCGAATGGCGGGGGGTCGTTACGGCTTCGGATCGGGCGGCGGCTTGGGGTTGACGATCGAACCCAACCACTCCCCGTACCGGTTGATGAGGCCCTGGGTGCGGACGGTGTCCTCGACCACCTTCAGGTCGCCGGCCAGCACGTAGGCCCCGCCCGCAGTCCCGGCCACCGGTTCCATCGTCGCGCGGAAGTCCAGGTGCATGTGCAGCTTGGAGTCCCGCAGGGCCATGTGGACCTGCCCGGCCGTGCCCAGCCACACGTGGTCGCGCCCCGCCTCGCGCACCCACCGGTACGCCGGCACGCGGTCGTCGCGAAGCCAGCCGTACTGGTCGCGCTCGGGCAACTCGAGGAAGACGTACTCGAAATCGGCATCGGCCGTGCCGATGGGGGCCGCCACGCGGCGAAAGAGGATGATCTGGACCTTGCGGTCGCGTGCCAGTTGATACGTGGCCGACTCGTAGGTGACGGTCTCGTCGGGGCCGCCGCCCGTGTACCGGATGGTGGCCCGCGGCCCGCCGCAACCCGCGCCCAGCGCGAGCGCCACCCCGATCGCCGCCCAGACCACCACCCTGCCCGCGTTCCGCCTCATGCGCGGCTCCCTTCAGACTCGACCGCACGCCCGCGACATCGCTAGTCTAGAGACGGGCCGCCCGGCGGGCAAGGGGTTATGCCCGCGCGCCAGGGCCGCTCGCT
>Ga0307378_10009001_pt1 | contig 13169 bp, 15 predicted proteins | sample UN1MG_FD_202238 | JGI IMG/M metagenome (GOLD analysis project Ga0307378, IMG submission 202238) | Soil microbial communities from Risofladan, Vaasa, Finland - UN-1 | ecosystem: Environmental > Terrestrial > Soil > Coastal area > Acid sulfate soil | place: Finland: Risofladan, Vaasa | collected... | reverse complement strand
CTCTGGCTCCATCAAGACATGTTGGTCTAATTTTTTTAAATATTCTTCCCAATACTTTAGATTCTTTAATTGATTAAAATCCATGAAATCAATTAATTGAATATCTGGTAAGATCTTATGTATTAAAACAAATTTGTTGTTATATTTTTCAGGGAATAAATAACAATCTTTTTCCCATAAAAGAACGTCTGGAGCGGTAATATCTTTAATATATGATACGAAGAGAAAATATTTCTGTTTCAAATGCGATTGCTTGAATATATTTTTTGCATCTTCATAACTTATTGAAGGAGTAACTAACCCGTGTTTCTCCCAATTAATCAAATTTTTACTTGTTGCAAATGCAACTCTTGCATTTTTTCCATCATATGCTGTATAAAAAAGATAAAAAATCCCATCTAGTGAAACAATCCTAGGATCTTCTACACCGTGGATTTCATAATCATATTCGGGAAAAATAATAGGTTCTTCTTTTTTTTCAACAATATTTAAAGGACCCTCTAATTTAATATATCCAATACTTGAATAATTCCCTTTTCTTACTGCACGGTAGAACATATGAAGGGTCTTGGTATATCGTAGGATTTAAAACTGCTTGATTTTCAAATTCTAAATCAGTCGCTTCAAGTAAAACCCCCTCTCTTTTAATCACTACCATAAGTAATTTATATATTTAAAGTTATTAAGTTTTGTTAGTTTTTGTATGCCAGTTATATTTTCGACCTAAAAAATATGGACAGAAAAGACATATAAGCTTGTAGATCTCCACTCTTGGGTAAGGGATACACTTGAGAATGACCTAGCCTTAAGATACGATAATTTAAAAGACATTGTAGATTAATATAATTAATAAACTTTTCATTTTGAATCGAGATTTGAACTTAATTTCGTGAAAAATGGAATTAAATGAGAGATTCTAGTAAATAAAATATATAATTCAAATAAAATTAAACTCTTTTCTTTTGGAGAGTTACAAAAAAAAGTTCAAAGTTGCAACTAAAAATTCATACAAAAGGAGCGGAGAAGGAGGTTTTTGAGCTACTCCCATCATATAATATCTCTAATGTGAATATACATTGGTATTCAGGACCAGAACAATTTTTGAAAGAAGGAATTGAAAGAGGATATTATTTTTCGATAACACCCGCTATAAAATATTCTCCTCTGGTTAGAAAAACTGTTAAAATGGTTGATATAGATCACATGTTATTGGAAAGTGATGGACCAGTTAAATATTCGGGACAGATTGGAACACCTAGGATGATAAAAGATGTATTGAAAGTCATCAGTGATATGAAAAAGGTCAATTCATTAGAAATGGAGAATCGAATAGAAAGGAATAAAAGAGAATTATTTCCTAAACTTTTCAATTAAATAATTATTTGGATGATTAAAATCATCAATCCCAATGATTTTACAATTTGTGGAAGGTTCTATCTTTGTGTTTAATTTCGAAATATGTTTTATCCTGGAGGATAACATCATGTATTTCATCTAAAAAATTGTTTTTTAATAGATTATCAAGTAATTTTAAAATTGATTCATAATGTTCTTTAACAAAAGTGCTTGTTTGGGAAAATTCATAAGACAAATCCTTTATCAGATCAAAATCAAATTTAACATCCACTTCTCTCCTCTCTTCGATTCTTCTCTTTAATCTTTTATCATGAAAATTAGTCCATACCGATTCATATACAAAATAATTAATGAATTGGACTGATTCTGTAATAAGACCGAGAGAAAGAGCAGCAACTAAACTATTTGTAATAATATAGACAACTAATATTCCAAGCGTGATTGTTATAATTCTGTAGATAATACTTTTTACAAGACTCTCTTTTAAATTTTCTCTCCACTTAATAGATTTTTCTTTTTGCTTCATTTTTTTAAAGAATTATTCAATTGTTTCTTCTACCTAAAGAAGAATTAGTAAAGATAATAAGAAGAAATTAGTTCTTATAAGTTGGTGAATTTCTCTAAAAAATTTATTATTTAGACCTTTATATTTTTTACATTTTTTCAACACATTGTAAAAAAGATATTTTAAGAGGATTTAAAAGTCCTCATATTTATTCATTAACTCTAATGCTTCCTCAGGAAATTCTTCTCCTTTATTGATCATTCGTTTGATCATATCTTTTAATTCTAATATTGTATTACCATATATATGGAGAGAGTTACTAAAATCTAAGTAATGTCCGATCTCAACATCAAGTTCTTCAGCTACATATTTTTGGATTCCGATCATTCCGTTCACATTTGCTTCCCATGCGCGGAATAAATCCCTACTTCTCCATGTAGTTTGCATCAATAATTTTTCATCCTTGATTCTCATGTAAATTCTTTGGAGACATGGTGGATCATAGTGAAATGGATCAACTAAAGGACGCCAAGTTATTGCTTGAGCTCTACGAGAAAAAGGGGATTCCCTCAGTTTTCGGATTATATATTCAATCTGATTCATTCGTGGAAAATTAATAATTCCTATAGGAATTTTATTTATTCCCACTTGATCAGAGATCTTTTTATTCAGATCAAATTCTACAAGATTCTTCAATTTCCATATTTCTGAACCTTTTGAGGATATGATTTTTCCTGCTTTTTTTAACTTTTCATGGTTCTTTACGAATTGACTATTTACAAATTCTAAATCATAATCTACATAAGATAAATCTTCAAGAGAAAAAGGAGCATAATTATAAACCCGATCATGGTAAGAATAAGGAAAACTCGTTCCAGAATCCCAAATATAATGATCATTGACGCCCTCAAGTATTTCTTCCATGTAACCACTTTGAATTGACCCAATTAAATAAGTATCTGCCATGCATCCATATACTTCATAAGAGTTATCATATTTAGACTTAATTTTCATTACTTTATCTTTTCTCATAATGGGTTTACTTAGAGGGTCTTCTATTTCAATCATAACTGTTGCATCTTTTGATGGGAGGTCACCAGGTTTATCATATTCTGTTTTGATATCATCCCCTTCATACAATACTTGAATTACAGCAGACAACCAAGCATCTCTAACATTTTGTTTTGAAATATGTATTACTTTAGCCATTATAATTACCTTAATAAATCTTCTAGTCAGTATATCATTTCTAATATTATAAACTTCTTGTTAAAAGTTTAATATTATTTTATGAGATAATCGCCAAAATTTTAAAATCCATACAATATATAAACTTAAAAAGCAAATTGTAAGCATTGATTTAGGTTGGAATAATCCAATATAAAGAAGGATGTTTTTATAGTATTGTCATACTCTTAATAAAATCATTATATTTTTTATTTTAGACATTATTCTGTATCACCATACATAATTTCCTATTAATTGCATAAATATAGCTTGACCAAATACAACAATTAGCAATAATCCCATTTCAAATTTTGGGATTCGATCATTATACTCACTCAAATAGAACGCAACAGGAATTAGTAAGAAAGGATAGATAAATCCTGCAGCTCGAGCAGTTTCACCATGATCATAAGCACCAAGAATAAATATAACCAATAAAGTTATTATCGAAGCTATTACTAAATGAAATAATTGAGTAGATAACTCGTTGGTTGACTTATTTTCCTTCAAAGATTTAAATCCCTTGTGGAATAAGACTATCAATACTGGTCCGAAAAACATTAGAATATCCATGATATTCTTAATTCGTGTCGTAAAATATTCAAATGGGTTGCTAATTAATTCCCAACCTTGAGATGTTTCAGCAGCCATTGCTGTAAGGAATGAATTTATGTAATTAAAGCCTAAAGCAAATAGTAGAACTCCATAAATTCCAATGATACCTATGATAATTATTAATAAGCGTTGAGAATCTCTAAGTATTGCTTTTATTCCATCTCTGCTCATAAATTTAACTCTTTTAAAATAGCCTTTACTTCTCAGATTTAACATTTCATATATAACAAGACAACCTACAATAAATAAAGCCATGAAGGAAATGAAAGATGCTAAGAAAACACAGATTATACTGCCTATAATAGATATAATCTTTTCTTCATGTAAATAGAAATAAATTACTCCGATAATTAAAGTTGATACAATTGCATAGATATTTGCCAGGTAATAGACTTGAATAGCGGGAAGTAAAAGATATAAGAAAACCATGTATTTAGGAATCTCTCCTTTAAAAAATCTCTTAAAAATGCCGTTTAAAAAGTAAGCAGATAGGAGGGATGAAATAACGCAAATAGTTATGGCAATAATTCCTGGAGAGTTAAACAAAATATATAACAGATATATTATTAAAACTGCTCCTGGAGGGTGAGTTCTTGCATGGACCGATAGCGAATCTTGTAGGGTTTCAAATTCACTGATGAAGGTTATGGGATTTACAATTTGAATTGCATCTGTATAAATTTCTCCATTACTACCAATTGCACTGACAATTCCGCTATTCCAACCACTAATCAAGTTGGTGAAAATGATTAATAGAGTCCCGAATAACACAATTCCATAGATATTTAGGTTTCTTGGTTTTTTTCCATAATAATATTGAATAATGAGTATAAAAGCGAGTATTATAATAGCGAAGAATAACAATTCAGAAAGGGTAGGCAAGGAAAATGTACCCCAAAATGGCCAAATGCTTAATCCACCCCCTCCAAGAGGAGAGATTTGTGAATCTCCAGGAGGAATCCCCTCAGGAGGAGGAAGTCCTGTCATGGAACCTTGCATTGGTGTGACTAATGATACAATTAAATAATATATACCAATTATCCCAAGTAGTATAAATATTGCATACACGAAGGATTTGAGGTTATTTTTGGAAAATATAATCAAATCCTTATTTCTTTCATGAATATAAATATTCTCTTTCTCCAATGAATCATTCTCAAATTCCCTATCATTATTTGCCATAAAATTTGTTACCTTTTCTTGAGTATAATAATAAAATAATTTATTTTTTAGAAAAACAAACGAATTTTGATTTTTAAGTGCTTTTGGACCAATGGTCCGCAAGATTTTTTTAAACCACGTGATTACATATTACAAGTGAAAGAAATTTCTTCCCTTGGATTTAAGCATGGCACCCCCTACAACGTATCGTTCTACTAATATCATCATCCAAACAATTTTGGAAGGTATATTACGAGCGTTCAAGGACAAGCGAAATCCTAGAAAAGGGATAATCAAATCACACTTAATCGATTACTGTGCATTAAAAACAAGCACTGCAGAGAAATATTTTAATAGAATGGAAGAGGCAGGATATATATCATCACATGAGGAACCTTGGGGGGAACGAGCGAGAATTATATATGAAATCACTCCAAAGGGTCGTGAGAGATATGAATGGTTCGTTAAAATTAATACAGAATTAGGAGGTTGAGTTATAAAATGAAAGAAACACCTGATAACAATGTAAAAAGATCTATGGAAGATACGACTTCCGAGGGAAATTTTTTGAAGATTGAGAGGGGGGGATTGAATTATATTAAGAATGAGTGGAACTATTTGATAATGAGTGCACTTGTTCCTATCTATATAATTATAGTCCAATGTATCAATTTAGCATATATTTTTACTGCTCCTCCGATTAATCCCTTAGATCCTCGACCACCTATTAATCCAATCAACGTGTTCACACCAATCATCATTTTATTAGTTATCTCTTTCTTTGCTTTGGTTAATTTTAGATATCTAATTAGCTGGAAAGGAAAAGTAAAAATCTATGAAGGAAAGGCTTCCAGAAAACAGAAATCGTTAACTTCCTTATTTTATGATATTGTAAAAAGCATGAAAACCATTAGAGTTATCTTCATCATAGTCAATATTATCAGTTTATACGATTTCATATGGTTCCTTCTCTGGGCTTTAAGTATATTGGATCCATATCATCCACCGCCTCCACTTCATGTCAATATTTTAAATGGATTATCACAAGGAGGATTATTAATATATTTAATTATTCAATGGAAGCACTTTATTCAATGGAATAGAAAATTAAGGCAATTAAAACTTCTTGAAGAACAGATATTTCATGAAATTTGCGAATTAAATCGAAAATAAATAAAATCTAGTCTTATTAATAGTTCACTTTCTTTCTTAAAAGGAGTTAAAGCACCACAGAAATTATATTATCCTTTATTGGGAAATTAATTCTTAAAAGATAAATGAAACATTTCAAACCAATGATTGTTACCAGCTAATTATCTCAATAAATCTACTAGTGTTTGTATCATTTCTAATTTGATAAACTTCTTGTTAAAAATTTAATATAATTGTATGATATAATCAACAAAATTTTAAATTTAGAATGATATATACATTTTAATGCTTTAAAACAGTGAAAAGTGAAGGGTAAAATTGATTTCACTAAAACTAAGATGGGAACCACCTTTTAATGAAATAACTAGTACTACAAATGAAATAATTAAGTTAGACAAAGAATTAACTTTGGAAGAATTATTTATCTTCTTTTATGAGAAGTATGGTACTAAATTTAAGGATCTCTTATGGGATAAGAAAAATGATGGGGAATTTAGCTCTTTTCTTTCTATAATAATAAATGGGAGGAGTTATCGGGATGAGAACTTTTTAAAAACCCTAATTAAAGATGGAGATGATATTGCGTTTCTATATCTCTATTTTGGAGGATGAAATCTTCTCATTTTAAACAAGTACGTATATTAGCCACATTCCAAAACCAGTAAAAATTGGATTTAAAATATTATCCGATATTCGACTTATAAACATATCAATTATCATGAAGAGAATCATTGCTACGAGCGCCATCATTAAAATCTTTATAAAACTCAATGGCATCCATGTTTGATATAGAATCATCATCACGATTACAATTAGAAATGTTGAAGAGGCCCCTGCAATGAAACCCTCTACAGTTTTTTCAGAATTCTTTCTTAATGGGTGTTTTCCATACTTTTTTCCAATTATACACGCCAAACCATCTGCTGCAGTCGTGATAAGGGCAACGGCACCTAATATTGGGAAAGGGGCAAAAATGAATGGTACTAATGCCAAAACTAATGGAGTGGATGCTATAAAAGTATCTAGTTCTTCCGGTCTCATTGATAAATACCAATTTCTTGCCCAATTTGGTAACATGTATGATTTATTTAGTCTAACAAGGTCAGCAATTGCGAACATTATGACAAACGCTAAACCAACGGTTATTGTCCACCAATATGAAAAACTATAATTATCTAATCCAACAGAATTTAAAAATCCAATTGAATCAAGAATTGTACCGATTGTCCAAAAAACAAAGATTACAGCTACCGTAAAGAGGTGCAGGATCTTTCTTCCAAATTCGCCTTTTAGATCATCTACCCAGTTTTGCATAACTTGATCACGATATTTATTATAATCTCTTGCTGCCATTAGTTCAGGATCTTTTTTTGAAATTACTGCATTATAAACAAATACTCCCGTCCATATGATCAATTCTAAAACAAAAATAAATGAAGTCAAAGCCCATAACGTATTTAACGTACCCAAAGACATTCCTGGTGAATGAGATTGATACAGAAAGGGGAAAGATATACCAGCATTCAAAAATAGAAATCCTATTATCATTTCATTAATTAATATTTTCTTTTCTATTTTTTCCCTTCTATTAATCAGCGCAAAGATGGATGTTGCTACTGAAAATCCAATAAAAATTAAGCTAGTTGGTAAATAAGAGACCATGAGAATATTTATGACAAATTTTTTTAAATTTTAATTTCTATATTTTTGTATTTATTTATTTTGATATATAAGATTAATTTTAGGTTATTACATCTAGCTCAAAAATATTGTGAAATAATTTAAACTAAAGAAATATCGAATTAATACGTATATAAGCGCGCAACATATGGGAATCAATAAATTATCTGAAATATTAATAGGCTTTTTTGTAAGTACATCAATGATAAAAAAAACCATTGTAAAAATCAAGGCCCATAACATTCCTGTAAAGAAAAAGCATATAAAAAAACATGTGATACATCCTGCTAGTGTCCCTTCCCATGTTTTATTACCATTGATCTTAATTTTTCTTTTTCCATATCGTATACCAATTTGACTCGTCATTAAATCGGCTATTGAACTCATTCCTAGGATAGCAAAATAAACCATTGGAGGACAGAGGAATGAAGCAAACATTTGTCCTAAAGTAAAATAAAGGTATGCTCCATATCCTTCCCTTTCTTCATCACAAAGATAAATAGAACAAATAAAATTGATAGGGAATGTTAAATATCTTGTTTTTCTGGTAAATTCCATCGCGAGCATAAATAATGTAAAGGAGTAGAAGAAAAAGAAGAGTAAGTAATAGAACCAACCAAGAGCAAATAATACATCACTCATGCTATTTGGTTCGGTAAAAATTCTTAGATATAAATAGAGCATGTTATTCTCATAAGGAATCATACCTTGGATTGAACCACTGAACTCTTTAACAACGGTAATCCCAATATACCATAAGATCAATAAACCGATAAAGATTAACACGTGAGCTAATTTTCTGTAGATATCATTTCTAATTTTACTCCTTTTAAGCAATCTTTTGGTCATATTTACTCTATACCTTTCAAAAACTCCAGATTTAAACCCAAACTTAATGATTATATATATTAATGACGAGAATAATATGATAATTGAAAATATTATAATTGGCAAACCTAATGTTATCAGCCATAAAGGTAAAATCGTTGGATGTAATGTTAAATCTTGAAACATTACCATCAAGAATAAAAGAATGTGAATTAAAACCACAAAGAGAGCTCCAAACCCTACAATATTTTCATACAAAGCCTTCTTATCAGAGAAATGTAAATATAGGAAAGAAATTATAAAATAGGAGGTGAAAAGAACCAAAAACCATCCGAAGAAAATTATCATGGAATCGAAACCATTTATTATATCATTTACTGTATAATCATATTTAATTAATTGAAGAATATTAAATCCTACGAAAATTGATATTATCGCATAGATAAATAATGAAATCAATAACAAACTACATCAAAAAGAAAGTTTTAGTATGAAACTCAACTTAATTCTAAATATCCTAAAAATAAATTGATTGATACCTCTTTATGAAAAAAATCATATTAGCATCAAAATCTCTTGATAGGAAGGAGATCTTTGAAAGAGCGGGAATTTCGTTTGAAATTTTAATCATAGATGTAAATGAGAAGGAGTATAAAAAAAAAATATCAGATCCTATACTTTTAGTGAAAGAATTAGCAAAAGCTAAAGCGCTTGAAGCTAAAAAACTATTATTAGATTGTAAGAAAGATTTAATCATAATTTCAGCAGATACAATTATTGAATTTCAAGGTCAGATAATAGGGAAGGCAAATAATGAAGAAGATGCGTTTAAAATGATAAAATCTCTTAAAGGTCAAACCCATAATCTCATAACAGGTTTAGCAATAACCGAAATTCGTAATGAAAAAGTAATTGTCGATTATGAAACGTCCGAGGTATGTTTTTCTGATTTATCTGAGGAAGAAATCCATTCTTACATTAAAACAGGAGAATGGAAAGGAAGAGCTGGGAGTTATTCAATAAGAGATAAAGCTAGTCTATTTGTAAAGTATATTAATGGCTCTTCGTCGAATGTTATAGGATTACCAATGCATAAAGTATTTGAAATTCTAAAAAATGAATTTAATTTGAATTTATTAGGATAATTATAAAAAAAGGTAGGTATCCATTCTTAAAAAAACAAACTAAAAAGAGATTAAAAATAGCGATATCTTAAACCAGCTTCATAAACCAAATGATTGTCAATTTTTCCGTTGCTATATTCAATCTTGGCACTATAACTCACCGTTTTTATCACCAGCCTAAAAATTTAAAATATCTCACGGTTTAATGATAATGGTGCGTTTCATACTATACCATATTAGGCGCGTCGGCTTGGTTTATAGAGACATTGATGATTAACCGTGCCTTTATGAACGGGGATGGTTGCACAACTACTTCTCTCTGGAGAAGTAGGTAACCTGCCAATAAATATTTCTTCTATTGTCAGTCTCCTATATCAAATAAAAAACATCACATTGAATAAAGAGAATTTAGAAGTTTAGAAAATAATCAAAAAATTTCAGTTAGGATGCTTATAATTTATCATCCATAATCCAGCAGAAATAAGGTTCTTTACTCTCTTTAAAACGGTAACACGAATAATCCTATCAGTATAAGATAGAATAATACAGAAATAATAATGAAAGCTGCTAGCCATGAATGAATCCTATCTAACCGTTTATTTATCTTCATTAATTCATTAACAATATTATCCTTTGAATCTTGAATTTCACCCATTTCATTCCCTCCTATCAATTTAATTTATTATCATTATATTTTAGGAAACAGGCTCTTAAAAAACTTTTCTTAAAAAATTAACACGAAAATAATAAAGAAATTTGTAATATTAGGAATCCAAACACACCTTTATTCAAAATTTCATTAAAAAGAAATTTTTAAGAAGTTTCTCTCCATCCTTTTAATCTTTCATAGAATTTTAAGACCCTTTCTAAACTGGTAACCATTTCTTCATAATATTCCTTCTCGGCATATTTATGAGTCGCTAATCTTTTGGCAATCTCTATATTATTCCGATATCTTATGATTTTATCCTCAATCACATCCAATTAGCAAAAATCAAGGTATTTATTAAGAAGAAATATCGTGATAATATGCAAATATTATGTGAGAAATAGATTTAATTCATCTTTTCGAGAGGTGAAAATGTATGATAATTTTAAATTTTAAAAAGAAAATCTATAAAAAACATTAATCTGTAAAGAACTTATCAATTAAATGATTTCTATATTAATAATTATATATCAATCAAAATAGGAGAAATAATATGAAAACGCACTATAAGAATGAAGGGATTATGAAGGCTTTAACTGTCATTGGAGGAGTTGTTGGCTTGTTTACGATTATTTTAAGACTTACAGGTAACGATTATGGCTATATAAACATAAATTTGGGTCTTGATGCTGTACTTACTCTCATTATTGGGATAGTAATTTGTATATTAACAATACTAACAGGATTGAAACCGAATAGTCCCCTTCCATTTCATTGGCTCATGTTGCTCATTTTAGCAATACTTCTCGCAGTCTTTGGAGCGGGTGTTTGGGCAGTTGTATGCCTTGTTATTGCATTTTTAATAGGTCTTATTGAAGAACTTTAAAAAAATTTTAATTCTTTTTTTGTTTTCTTATTAATTTTTTGCGGTTTTCAGAAAAAAAGAGACGATTTCCTCAGGTAAATTTACTTCAGTCACTTTTTGTAATGCGGTAAATCCAGGAATTGAATTTACTTCTAATACCTGATATCCCTTTTCACTTTCTATAATATCAACACCAGCGATTTGAGTGTGGGTCACTTTTGCTGCTTTAATAGCGAGTTTTTTTAGTTCATTCGTCAATTCGAGAGGTACCATCTTCGCTCCAGCATGAATATTTGTTTTCCAATTATCACTTACTCGATACATTCCTGCAATCGCTTTATTTCCTAAGACAAGAATTCTTATATCACGATTATGATGTTCTATAAATTCTTGAAGATAGAATACATAATTCAATTGGCCTAATGAATATATAACATTTTCAGCAAAAGCTTTATCATTTATTCTTGTAATACCAATACCTTTTGAGCCATAAAGTGGTTTTAGCACGATATCATTACCTAATTCTTCAAAAGCTTGAAGAGCATCTTCTGTACCTTCACAGACGATAGTTTTAGGGGTAGGAATATTATTATATTCCAGAAAAATGGAGGTTAGAAATTTATCGCTTGCTATTTCTAGGGATTCTCTTGAATTGATCAACTGAATGCCAAAAGCTTCAATAGCATTTAAAATATCAAGTCTAAAAAATATTTTTTGGGTAGGTGCTGCACCAAATCCTCTTACCAATGCAGCAGGAGGATTAAGATTCTCAAAGTATCTCTGAAATTTATTGATATTAATTTTGAAAGATACTTGTGATGGGATGAAATACTTTACATTATAATCCCGATTTTTAAATTCTTGTGATAAGATTTGTACTTCTGGATCTTTTGGATTTGGAGTTATAATCATTGAGTGCATGTTTATCCTCATTTACTTGTTAAGTAAATCAAGTACCACTGAATAAATAAATTTAAGTGATTTAAATACATAATAATGTCAATGCATTCTGAAAAAGATACCAAAAACCTTACTGAACTCCTTTCAAAATTACAAACGCTATACCATCAGAAAAAGGAGCAATTAGAAGTGCTTCACCAAGAAATTGAAGAGTTACGTTCAATACTTGCTAGCTTAAATGCAATAATATCTACCAAGTCTTTTTTAAGTGCTGACCAGCTTTATTCTGAAAAAAAAAAGACTTCTGAGGACTATTTCAAAGAAGATGTGTCCCAGGAAGAATTCAAGGGAACAAATGTAAAGAGAAAGATTTTTTCAGAAGATAAGAATGAAGAAGAACACCTAATCTGTATACTTAATTTTTATGATTATCAAAAAGTTAACATTAAATTTATCGATCCCGAAATTCGGGCTATTGATGAAACAAATGAAAATTTTATGAATATTTTTCTAAGGGGCGCATTAATAAAAATAAAGGAAACGAACCCAGATCTTAATATTAGTTATGATTTTTATAAAGATACTAAGCTTATAGAATTTATCAATATTAACAATCTAACATCGATAAAAGATTATGACTTAATTACAGAAAAAATACGAGAATTATTAACTTACCAATTGGATAAATTAATTTGACTTAATCCTAACATGTTGTTTCACTTTTCTTCTGAGTTTATGAAGTCATATTGAGATAATATATTAATATAATAAAATACAAAAAATTAATTATTCAAAATTTTTATTATATATAATATAATAAGGGAAGTGCATCAAAATTGGCGAAGAAAAAGAAATGGCTAATCATGCCAGTAGTCCATTCAAAGTTCAATGATAAAGAGCTCCAAGATGCTCTAAGTGATAAATCAAGAGATTTATTAACGAAAGAACAAGGTGTTGCATCATCCTTCATATTTCTTTCAGGAAGTTTTTTTGATATTAAAGGTTTTGCATACACTGGATTAAGAGCTTGGAAAGGTGCTGTGAAACCATCAAGTACAGATGATGAAAAAAGGAGACCTCTGTTAGAAGCCACTTTTGCTTCACTCT
>Ga0307378_10009000_pt1 | contig 13169 bp, 6 predicted proteins | sample UN1MG_FD_202238 | JGI IMG/M metagenome (GOLD analysis project Ga0307378, IMG submission 202238) | Soil microbial communities from Risofladan, Vaasa, Finland - UN-1 | ecosystem: Environmental > Terrestrial > Soil > Coastal area > Acid sulfate soil | place: Finland: Risofladan, Vaasa | collected... | reverse complement strand
CTTTTCGAGCGCCTCGTCGATCCGCTTTTCGAACCGCTCGGGCATCGCCGTACTTTGGTAATAATGCTCTGCGATGAAGAGTTCACTGGACGGATTGCCGTCCTTCGTTCGGTGACAGGGGCGAATAGACATGCCCGGATTCTACCCACCGAACGGGCTTGCTCAACGCCAAAAGTCTTCACTACAACGCGATCCAACTTTCATCACGCCAAGAACGGCCCCCACGGCGTGAACCCAGGCAAACCACACCCGCCCCGCGACCCCGTTTTGCCCGACAATATTTTGGAAAAAATGAATTCCCGGCTAGAACTGGCGAAGTTGGGCTAGAGGGGAAAAGCACCACCCTTGGCCATTCGGGGGGGATTTGCGTTGACTTTTCTGATTATTTTGATATTGTAGATGTATTCCCTGGCGGCGCCGATGTTGACGGGGTCCAGGTCTAGTCTTTTCGAAACGGTGCATGGCGGCACTGGTGAAAGAGCCCGCGAACGGGAGTGCGTGGGGCTTACTCTTTTCACACACACACTTTGGTTCTCCCGGGACAGCACCGGCTCAGTGAGAGGGCACCGTTGATGCGACTTTCCCGTGCTCGCTGCCGTGATCGTCGGCAGTCTCCTTTCGAGCTGGGCCGAAGCGGACGCGGATCCCTCTTGTCGACTCGGCCTCGACGGCTGGGGCTGGAACTGCTGGAGGATCGCCGTCTTTTGTCGACCGTTGGGACGGCCGACGACTTCGACTCGGGTCTGCTGGAGGGAACCATCCCCTATCCGGCCGATGCGGGCGGCAACAGTCGACCGGCGATTACCGGCACGATAGCCTACCAACTCGTCTACGACGACGAGACGATCGACCCGTTTTGGGACGTGACGATCTCCGACCCCGACGCCGGCGAGATCGTCACGGTCCAGGTGTCTCTGATCGATCCCTACGAACCTCAAGCGGATCGCGACGCCAACGGGATCCTCCTCGGCGGCGGGTTCGTCAAGACGGGTCCGGGACTGTACACGCTCAGCGGCGTCACGCCGGACGAAGCCACCGCGGCCATCCAGGCACTTTCGTTCGACCCCACGAATGTCTACCAGGGCACCAGTGTCCTGTTCCGCTTCGATCCGACCGATCTGTTCAACTACCGGCCGTCGCAGGACCGCTTCTCCAAAGAAGGCGGGATGTTCACCCTGCACCGGCACTGGCAAACGGGCGGCAGCGTCTACCGATCGTGGATAGCCGTCGAGGCGTCCACGGTGGACGGTTTCTCGGCCGGCTTGGGGTCGGGCGAAGGGATCGGCGTGATCGAGGTCTCGCTATCCGCCTCGGCACCCTCGTTCTATTCCTCTTGGGGCCAGACGTTGACCGGTGCGACGGACTGGGCCGAGTATTGGAACCCGTGGACGCCCTATGTCTGGAACGACGGCGAGGGTGGACACGCCACGTGGATCAGCAGTTCCAGTGCGGGCTACGTTCGCCCCGACGTCTCCCCCGGCATTTTCGGCTTTCACGTGTCGACGAACGAGGTCGTGACCTACGGGAACAATTACACCTTCCGCTTTACCGGAAGGAACTATACCAACTATGACCCGGCACTGGTGTTCGATTCGTTCGTCGGCGGCTTCCCGTCCGATCCTGCCGACAGCGGGTACGAGGCGACACTGAGCCTCCCGGCCCTGCATCTGGCGTCGACGAAGTTCACGATCACCGTGATCGACAGCACGAACAACCAGGCGGTCGACTCGAAGACCGAAGTGGACGCGGAAATGGGACACGATGAGCCGTCCGCAAACCTACCGCCGGACAGCCCGATCGATCCCGTGCCTCCAAGCGGCGGGACCGACGTTTCGACGACCGCCGACGTGCAGTGGTCGTGTACCGACCCCAACGGCGATACCTTGTACTATACCGTCTACTTCGAGAAGAACGACTCTTCGCCGGACGACGTCATCAAGAATGACTCGACCGGCGCGACGGCAGATCCCGGCCCGTTGGAGGGCGATTCCCATTACTACTGGAAGGTCAAAGCGGACGACCACAGGGGCGGCGTGACGTGGAGTCCCGTCTGGGAGTTCCATACCGAGGCGATTCCCGGCGGCAATATCCTCGCGACGTTGACCGACCAGACCGGCACAGCGGCCGCGGCATCGCAGACGCAGTTCGTGCTCGGTACCTCGCCCGTTATGCAGCAGACCGGGACGAATCCGGCGACTTTCTCGGACGTTTCGGCCGGCACCTACTCCCTGGAAGGTTATTTCACCAAGACTTCTCTCGGGCCGGAACTCTGGGCACGCGGCCAGGTCTCGGTAACCGCCGGCGAAACCATCGACGCCGACCTGCAACGCACGGAGCCGTACGCCTTCGACTTCGCGGTGAAACAGGCGGGCAACGACGTTACCGGGGGAACCGTGAACCGGGGGACTTCGGTGACGTACGAAGTCTCGGTGACCAACGACGGCCCGGAAAGCCGCGACGTCCGCCTGTCGCTCCGGGTAGACCGGGATCAATCCAGCCCATACGACTTCTCGGCCACCAGTTCGGCGTACGCGATCGGCGGCGGCGGCACTCGGGTTTATACGTTCACCGACACTCTGGACGAAGTGGGAACGCACTACCGGCAGGTTGTGGTGGAAACCCGGGTCGGCGGCAACTGGGTCCTGACCGACGCGTGGGACATGGCGGCGGTGCTGAGCGTGCAAGGCACGGTGCCGACGGCCGGATTCTCTTTCCAGCCGCTGCCTCGCCAAGAGGGCGCGGCGATCCAGTTCACCGACACTTCGACCAGCAGTCCCGACGAGATTGTCGCATGGGAGTGGAATTTCGACGGGCTGGCCGCCAGTTACGAGCAGAACCCCTCGTTCGCCTTCCCCGACAACAAACTCTACCGGGTGACGCTGACGGTGACCGACGAGGAAGGATCGACCGATACGGTCGCCCGGTTGGTCTCGATCAGCAACGTGGCTCCCGCGGTCGACGCCGGGCCGGACGAGACGATCGGCGAGGGCGCCGCGTTCATCGGCAGCTCGGGAAGCTTTTCCGACCCGGGCGCGGACACCTGGACCGCGACGGTGGACTACGGCGACGGCTCCGGCGCGGAGCCGCTGTCGTTGGTCGGCAAACAGTTCGTGCTCGATCACGTCTATGCCGATAACGGCGTTTATACGGCGAGCGTGACCGTGCGGGACGACGACGGGGCGTCCGGCACCGATACGCTCCAGGTCACGGTCAACAACCTGCCCCCGTCGGTCGACGCAGGCCCGGACAAGACGGTCAACCAAGGCGCCCCACTGAGCAGTTCGGGCACGTTTTCCGACCCCGGGGCAGACACCTGGACCGCCACGGTCGACTACGGCGACGGTTCGGGCGTCCAACCGCTGCAACTGACCGGCAAACAGTTCGCGCTCGATCACGTCTATTCCAACCACGGCACCTACACGGTGACGGTGACCGTAAGCGACGACGAGGGAGCTTCAGGCTCCGACACGGCCAGCGTCACCGTCGTCGCAACGGCTCCCTCGGTCAATGCGGGCCCGGACAAGACGATCAACGAAGGTGGGACGTTCAGCAATTCCGTGTCCTTCACCGACGCGGGTCCGGGCCCCAGGACGGCCACGGTGGACTACGGCGACGGCACCGGCGTGCAGTCGCTGGCAACGGTGGTCAGCCCGTTCACGCTTCCCAGCCACGTCTACGCCGACAACGGCATATATACCGCGACGGTGACCGTGACCAACGGCGGCGGCGGGGCCGGCACCGATACCGTCCGCGTTACGGTCAATAACGTGGCGCCGACGCTCGACGCGGGTCCGAATCGGTCCGTCGTGGAAGGGACTACGGTCAACGGCACCGCCACTTTCTCCGATCCCGGTTCCGATACGTGGACGGCCACCGTCGATTTCGGCGACGGCACGGGCGTCCAAGCCTTGGGGGCGGTCACCAGTCCGTTCGGGTACGCCCACGTCTATACGGCCGGCGGCCGGTTCACGGTGCGGGTTACGGTGACCGACGACGACGGATCGTCGTCCACGGATACGGCGACCGTCACGGTCAGCTATGTGGCCCCGACGGTCGACGCCGGTCCGGATGCCGCGATGAATGAAGGAGACGCTTTCAGCCGTTGGGTTTCCTTCGCGGATTCCTACTCCGAGAGTTGGACGGCGACGGTGGACTACGGCGACGGCACCGGCGTGCAGTCGCTGGGAACAGTTGTCAGCCCGTTCAGCCTGCCCGCCCACGTCTACGCGGACAACGGCGTGTATACGGCCAGGGTGACCGTGCGCGACGATGATTCGGCCACGGGCACCGATACGGCGATCGTCACGGTCAACAACGTGGCTCCGACGGTCAACGCGGGGCCGGACGAGACGATCAACGAAGGCGAAACGTTCCTCCGCTTGGGCACCTTCTCCGACCCGGGGGCCGATACCTGGACGGCCACGGTCAACTACGGCGACGGCTCGGGCGTCCAGCCGCTGGAACTCGACGACGACCAGTTCCTGCTCAGTCACGTTTATGCCGACGACGGCGTGTACACGGTCACCGTCGCCGTGCAAGACGACGACGGCGGCAAGGGAACCAGCGACACGCTGACGGTGACCGTCACACCGGTCGTCGAGGTCGTCGGCCGCTACCTCTTCTACAACCATTCGGTCTACGACGACAACAACGCCGCGGCCGGCGTCGAGGACGACAACGCCGCGGCCGGCGTCGAGGACGACAACGCCGTAGCGATCGACAAGGAGCCGCTACTGCCGGGTCGGACGGCCGGATTCGCCAACTACACGAGCTACCACCGCGGCATCAACGGCCTGATCGTTGACGTCGACGATCTGCCGCACGACGTCGATCCGGACGCGGCCTTCGGTTTCAAGGTCGGCAACGACGACGACGCGGCCGGGTGGATCGACGCTCCGGCACCGGCGTCGGTTTCCGTGCGGTGGGGCAACGGCAACTCCGAGCACGACCGGGTGACGATCATCTGGCCCGACTACGCCATCCGCGACCAGTGGCTGCAAGTCACCGTGTCGGCCGACGCGACGGGCATGGCCGGGGACGACGTCTTCTATTTCGGCAACGCGGTGGCCGAGACGGGCAACTCGCCGTCCGACGCCCGCGTCACCACGATCGACCTGCTGCTGGCCCGAAACAATCGGAAGTTGTTTCTTCCCCCGCCGGGAATCGCTTCTGCCTATGACTTCAACCGCGACGGGCGCGTGAATGCCACCGACGTTCTTTTGGCCAGGCAGCATCAAACGAACTTCGCGGACGTTTTGAAGCTGATCGATCTTTCCGACGCCCCCGGCGCGTTGCCGGCCGCCGTACCCGAAGCCCGCGACCTCGCATCCGCGGCCGAATCGGCCGTCTTTGCCGGCGAGCTGGATTGGCTTCTCGACTACGATCCGGTCGGTCTGCACGATCGGCCGTCGAAGACGTCCCACGCGGCCGACGATGCCGCGGACTCGCTCGACCCCGAGCGATTCTCCATCTGAATCCGGGTCTTGCCGGAGGAGATTCGAAATCGGCGGCGATGCGCTCCAAGATACACGCTCGGTATCGTTCAGTATCGTTCAGCATCGTTCAGCATCGTTTAGCATCGTTTAGCATCGTTTAGCATCGTTTAGCATCGTTTAGCATCGTTTAGCGGGCGGGCTTGCCCGCAGTTACGTAGAGGGGAAGCTCTCCCGGGTCGCAACGGCGGCCGCAAGCTCGGAAACCGGCCTTCGCTGGACTTGACGTTCCGACCCAAGACCGGCGAGCCCTTCGTTTGCGGAGTCGAGGTGCTGGAATCCGTGCCCGCCGGGACAGTTGCAGAGACCATCTCACACGATTATACTCGGCCGCACTGAACAACCAAATGGTAGCCGGATTCGCAAGAATTCGGGCCAAATGGTAGCCGGATTCGCAAGAATTCGGGCGTTGCCCAGTTTCAGCCGAAATGGCCCGAATTCTTGCGAATCCGGCTACGAATCCATGCCGACGGCAGATGGCTGAACAGTTACCAACCCGGCAATCAGGAGTCCACCCATCATGAAGCTTGCATCCACCCCATCGATCCTATTGTTTTTGGTCATCGGGACCTCCGCCCTCGCCGAGGATCGGCCGCTCGTCCTTGACGTCTGGCCCGGGGAAGTACCCGGCGAGAAGGGCGATATCGCCGAGGAGAAGCTGATTCCGCGCGGGCCGGAACCCGGATCGTGTGAGCGGTTGACGAACGTCAGCAAGCCGACCATCTCGGTGTATCGACCGAAGGAAGCGGACGGTCCGACGGCGGCGGTGCTGATCTGTCCCGGCGGTGGGTACAGTATCCTGGCCTGGGACAAGGAAGGAACGGAGGTCGCCGACTGGCTCAACTCGGTCGGCGTGACCGGCATCGTGCTGAAGTACCGGGTCCCGCGCCGCAACGACCGGCCGAAGCACCTGGCACCGCTTCAGGACGCTCAAAGGGCCATGAGCCTCGTTCGGTCACGCGCGGCCCAGTGGAATATCGATCCGGGGCGGATCGGCATCCTCGGTTTTTCGGCGGGCGGCCATCTCTCGGCGACCGCCTCGACGAACTTCGACCAGCGGGCCTACGAGGCGATCGACGAGACCGACAAAACGAGCTGCCGGCCCGACTTCGCCGTGTTGATCTACCCGGCCTATCTGATCGAGGGCGACGCCCTGGCGCCCGAGATCCGCGTCGGCGGGCAATCGCCGCCGACGTTCTTCGTCCACGCCGGGGACGACCGCATCAGTTCGGAGAACAGCGTGCAGATGTACTTGGCGCTGAAGAAGGCGGGAGTCAAGACCGAACTGCACGCGTTCACCGCCGGCGGTCACGGCTTCGGGCTGCGCCCCTCCGAGCACCCCTGTTCCGGTTGGCCACGGTTGTGCGAGCAGTGGATGCGGAGTTTGGGGTTGGTCGCAGACCCCACCACCGGCGGGTAAGCGGAGCGGACGGCCGATTCGATTCTTCGGGCTTGCCCTCTCAGCAACCTCCAAGTCTCCGTAGTAGGTCCGACCGCGATAGGTGGGTTGGGGAGCGAACATGCGTAATCTCTGGAAAACCGCACCGCTTGGGCGATCTGAATGCGACTAGGAAAAGAAAAGTGTAGTTGCAAGGTATTGCAGGATAGCGACTTGTGAAAAGATGGGTCGAATAGGCAAAAACTGCTTGCTTTTTTCTCCAGGTCTGATATAATCACGCCCATTGATGAACTTTGCGTGTTGGGCGCAGAGTTCTCCCCCGTCTTGGGGGTTTTGGAGAGTTTTCCTTTTGCTTTGGAGGGAATTGCTATGTTAATGCGACTTTGGAGAGATGAATCCGGTGCGATCCTCTCCGCAGAACTCGTCTTGCTGATGACCGTGCTGGTCATCGGAATGGTCGTCGGCGTCAAGTCGATGGGCTCCGCGGTCGTGAGCGAACTGGCCGACGTGGGAGCCGCCATCGGCGAGCTGGACCAGAGCTACTCCTACTCTGGGAGCCAATTGATCGTTGATCCCGGCGGCGCTGGCATCATTTGTGCCTGGACGGATGGGTCGAGATTCAACGACGCCCCGGATCCGGGTGACGGTCCGTCCATCGAAGTGTGCGTCAACGTGATCGATGCGGAAGGCACTCTTTAGTCTCACGTCCGCTTGTTAGGTCTGTTGACAGACCAGAAACCAATCCTCCCGAGGGCGTCGCTGTCGTAGCCGCCCTCGGGACCCGGGGCACTGACGAACCGGGAGATCTTGACGTCTGAAACGATAACCGTTTCACTTACCATGTTGCGAAAGCCCCGCATGGAGCGATAACTGGCCACTACCGGCGATCCCCAAGACCCTCACTCGTCGATTCCCCCAATGGATTGGCGAGGTACAATCGGAAAAGTCTCCGCCGGCCAGTGGCCAGTTATCGCTCCATCGGGGCCCTTTCTTTTCTTGGCAACACTTCAGCCAAATGGTAGCCGGATTCGCAAGAATTCGGGTGTTACCTGGTTTCAGCGAAGCGGGCCGAATTCTTGCGAATCCGGCTACCAATCGTTGCCCACTGCGGATGGCTGAACAAGTGGTGAAGACCTGTTATGATTTGTCAACCTGACCAGAATCTCCCGTGATGTTTCTCGGAGGTTGACTATGCATTCCGTCCCCGGGCCTTTTTCACGCTCTCTGTTGTTCCTGGTAGTCTTGTCCGCTGGCGTGGCAAATGCCCAGCAGACCACCCGTGAGTCCTGGAAGGCCCAGGGCAATCAGGGGGCCGTCGTCGTCGGCGCCGCGGAAGCGGCCGACGCGGCGATCGACGTGCTTGGGCGCGGCGGCAACGCGGTCGATGCGGCCGTGGCGGCCCTGCTCGTGCAGTCGGTGGTCGAGTCCGGCAACTTCTGCTTCGGCGGCGAGGTACCGATCCTCGTCTACGACGTCCGGCGCCGGGTGGTCGAAGTCCTAAGCGGTCAAGGCGCGGCCCCTGGTCTGGCTACCGTGGACTACTTCGAAAAGGAAAAGAACGGACGCATTCCCGGCAGCGGAGACCCCGCCACCGCAGCCGTACCGGGCACGATCGACGCCTACGTGACCGCTTTGGACCGTTACGGCACCATGACGTTCGCCGAGGTCGCGCAGCCGGCACTGGCCGTTCTCGACCGTTCGCAGAAGGACTGGCGGCCCAACCTGGCCAGAACGATTCGCCGGTTGATCGAGGCCGAACAGCGCGCCACCGACGACCGCCGCCGTGGGCTGCGGTTGGTCGCCGACTGCTTCTACCGCGGGCCGATTGCGCGAGACCTGGACGCCTGGAGCCGGGCCCACGGCGGACTGATCCGCTACGCCGATCTGGCCACGCACGTCACTCGCGTCGAGGAGCCCCTTTCGATCGAATACCGCGGCTACACCGTCTGCAAATGCGGGGCATGGACCCAGGGCCCGTATCTGCTCGAGACCTTGCGGCTGCTGGAAGGATTCGAGTTGAAAGCGATGGGCCACAACCGCCCGAACTACGTTCACGTGGTGGTCGAAGCGATGAAGCTGGCCCTGGCCGATCGTGACGCGTACCTCGCCGACCCGTTGTTCGTCGACGTGCCGCTGGAAACGCTCCTCTCGAAACCTTACGCCGATCTCCGCCGCCCGTTGATCGACCTCGAACGAGCCTCGCTCGAACAGCGTCCCGGGGACCCTTTGTCGGGCAAGGCGTTGTTGGGCAAGCGGCCGGAGGACTATCGTCCGTTTGCCGGAGAGATCCGCGACACGACGACCTGCCTGGTGGCCGATCGATGGGGCAACGTGGTGGCCGCCACGCCCAGCGGATGGGGCGGCGTGCTGGCCGGCGAGACGGGCATCATCTTGGGCAGCCGCTTGCGGAGCCTGAATACCTGGCGCGGCCACCCCAACTGCATCGAGCCGGGCAAGCGGCCCCGCACCACGTTGACGCCCACGTTGGTCCTCGAAGACGGCAAGCCGGTCGTCGCCGTGAGTGTGGCCGGCGGAGACCTGCAAGACCAGGTCGCGTTGCAGTTGCTGTTGGACCACATCGAGTTCGGCCTCGCGCCGGCCGAAGCCGTCACGGCTCCACGCTTCGCCACGGGGCATCACGTCGGCTCGTTCAACCAGCCGCCGCCCCGCCTGGGCGACCTTTCGGTTTACGAAGCCGTGGGCGACGAGACGATCGAGGCCCTCAGAGTGTTGGGCCATCGCGTCCGAATCGGCCGGCCTCCGCTGGGACACCCGGTGATGTTGACGATCGATCCGCAGTCGGGACTCAAGCAGGCCGCCGGCGACCCGAAGGCGCGGCGGAATGCCCGGGCGTACTGAAGCCTCAGTGGTCGTGAAACACACGCTCGTAGGACGGACTTCCAGTCCGTCGCGACGGACCGGAGGTCCGTCCTACGTTAGATGTATCACGCTAGGCCGGTGCCGAATCCGGCTACATCCTGGCGAATTCGCCTACCGTTGCGCGGATGTGTTGCCGGAATCCTTATCCACCAGCCGCGTCCGGCCGTCGGAGTCGGTGGTCGAGACCGGCGCGCCCATCGTGGACTGCAAGACGGAGACCCGCGAGGCCACTTGCTCCTGGAAGCGGTTGGATTGGAGCGAACGCTGGTAGTTGCGCAGAGCCTGCTGCGGCTCGCCCTTCTCCTCGCTGATCTTGCCCAGAGCGGCCAATGCCCGGGCGTTGTGGGGCTCCGCCTTCAACGCGTCGACCAGGTGCGTTTCCGCCTCCGTTTGGTTGCCGAATTCCTCGCAGAGCCGGGCCAGTTCGATCTTGGCCTCGGGATCGTCGGGCCGATTGTCGGCCCAACCTTCGATCAGACGGAACGCCTCGTCATGCCGTCCCTGTTGAGCGAGCAGAACGGCCAATCCGCGATAACAGTCCCGAGCCTCGAAGCCGGATGGGTAATCCTCGGCCACGTCCAGGCACAAATTGTACATGTCTTCGGCCCGAGTCAAGTCGGCCTCGTCCTTTCCGGTCAATCCGAGTTGATGATAGGTCCGCGCCTGGTTGTAGTACCCGGTCGGGTCCGTCGGATCGGCATAACTCGCCTCCTGGAACTCCCGCAGGGCGTCGTGATAACGGGCCTGTTGCTCGAACAGTCGCACGCCTTCCCCATTTCGGGCTTGAGCGAGAAAACTGCCGCAGCCGGCGGCCGACGCCAGACAGCACCCCGCCAGCACGGCCGAAATCATGCGTGGGGCAAGTCTGAAATCCCGACAATGATCCCTTTTTGCGTTTGGCAACACGTCATTCGGGCCTCGTTCTGGAGAAATGCAGCGAGAAAAGACGCCGGCGGCTCGGTGGCCGCGCCGCGCTGAACGGTCAGGAAGCGGGAGAATAGCGATCCGGGCCGGTCAACGCAAGACCGGTTGGAGAGGTCGACCCTCAAGAGAAAAGGCAGGAGGAACCCCTAAGGTGAGCTATACTAGTACCCCACCATGGATGGCAACCCGTTGCAAGATTGCTCGATCAGCGGTACAATCGCGGAATCACCGGGGCGTACAGGGGAGCGGTACTGCCATGCGAATTGCGGTCGGGAGCGACCATCGAGGCGTGGAGTTGCGGGCGAAACTGGTCGAGTTGTTGGGCCGACTCGGCCAGCACGTCGTCGACGCAGGCTCGTATGAAGAGGACGACGACTATCCGGACGTCGCCGCCCTGGTCGCCCGAAAGGTCAGCCGCGGAGAAGTAGACCGCGGGATCTTGGTTTGCGGCACGGGCCTGGGCATGTGCATCGTAGCCAACAAGATTCCCGGCGTCCGCGCGGCCCCGTGCCACGACGAATTGACCGCGGAACTCAGCCGCCGGCACAATGATCTTAATGTATTGTGCCTCTCGGGCGACACGCTGAACGAAAAGGCGGCGGACCGATTGGTCGAGGTCTGGTTGGCGACTCCTTTCGAGGGCGGCCGGCACGCCCGGCGCCTGGAGAAGATCTCCGCCCTGGAACGAGGCAACGGCCGAGGCTGAGCGAGCCGCTTGCAGGCGAAATCTCCGTTGGTACAATGTGGGCTTTCGAGTCTCGCGCCGGCACGATTTCGTATATCTTGCCGGCGAGTTCAATCTCAGGTGAGGAACCCGCTTGACCGGCGAGTCGCTGCCCCGCGGGGCGGTGTTAGTCACCGCCCCGCGGGGCGGTGTTATCCGTCAAGCAAGGGACCTCAGCCCCCGGAGCAACGAGCTATTGGCTGATCTCACTCTCCAGCTTGGCGTCAAGACGGACCCGGCGCAGTACCGGTTCTCCTATCAGTGGCTCTTTCGGCTCTTGGCCGAAGAGGGGGTTTCCTTCGTCCAATTAGGCACATTCTTCGAGGTTTATCAGCTTCCCGACGAGTATTTCCTCCAGTTGCGGCGGCAGGCCGAGGACTTGGGGATTCGCATCTCCAGCATTTTCACCGCCCATCGCGAGTTGGGCGGCTTCTTCAACGACGAGCCCGGCTGGGAAGCCGTCGCCCGGAAGAACTTCGAGCGATTGATCGAGGTGGGGGCCTTGGTGGGTGCCCAATCGGTCGGGTCGAATCCGGGCGCCGTCTACCGCGACCGAATGGGGCTGAAGCGTCGAGGGATCGAATGCTACCTGCGGCACATGAAGGAGTTGATGGCCTTCGCCCACGAGAAAGGCGTCCCCTGGCTGGGTATCGAGCCGATGTCGTGTCTGGCCGAACCGCCCACCTTGCCGGAGGAAATCCAAGAGATGGGCGACGAGCTGGCCGCCTGGCATCGGCAGCATCCCGACCGTACCGCGCGTGTCGGCTATTGCACGGATATTGCCCATGGGTACGCAGACGGCGAGTTGACCACGCGCTACGACCACCTCGAATTACTCGAAGCCACGCTGCCGCATCTCCATGAAATCCACCTGAAGAATACCGATGCGCGATATTCGTCCACCTTCGGTTTCAGCCCGCGGGAACGCGAGGTCGGCATTATCGAGATCGGGCCGATCCGGGATCTGGTGCTCGAGCACGCCGAGACGATCCCGGTGGATCAGGTGATCGGCTATTTGGAAATCGGCGGTCCCAAGCTGGGGCGGGACTACTCCGACAAGGAACTGGCCGACGAGCTTCGCGCCTCGTTGCGGTACTTGAAGGAAACGTGGCTGGCGGAAGGACAAGCAGCGCCGGCCGAGCCGAAACCCGCCTCGATCCCCCTGCCGCCGAAAGTCGTCCGCACGTCGCCTTCGGTCATGTGCGCCGACCTTTGTCATCTCGAGGAAGGCATCCGGCAACTGGAACGGCTCGGGGCCGACATGCTGCACATCGACATGGCCGACGGCCACTTCGTGCCGAACCTCCTGCTCGGCCCGGACGTGGTGAGGCAGGTCCGCCGGAAGACCCGTCTGCCGATGGACGTCCATCTGATGGTCGAGAATCCGGACGATTACATCGACGCCCTGGGCGAGATCGGCGTGGAATACGTGGCCGTCCACGCCGAAACGTGCCGGCACCTCGACCGTACGCTCACCTGTATTCGCCAGCAGGGAATGAAGGCCGGCGTGGCGCTCAATCCGGCCACACCGCTGGAGGCGATCGAGTACGTCATCGAGCGGCTGGACTTCGTGCTGGTGATGACCGTCAACCCGGGCTTTGCCGGCGGAAAGCTGGTGGCCTCCGGCATCCGCAAGATCGCCGATTGCCGCAAGCTGCTCGACGACCACGGTGCCGGGATCCCCATCATGGTCGACGGCAACGTCAGTTTCCAGAACATCCCGCACATGGTCGCCGCCGGCGGCGATATC
>Ga0307378_10008999_pt1 | contig 13170 bp, 12 predicted proteins | sample UN1MG_FD_202238 | JGI IMG/M metagenome (GOLD analysis project Ga0307378, IMG submission 202238) | Soil microbial communities from Risofladan, Vaasa, Finland - UN-1 | ecosystem: Environmental > Terrestrial > Soil > Coastal area > Acid sulfate soil | place: Finland: Risofladan, Vaasa | collected... | reverse complement strand
ATTTACGAAGCGACAACCATCGACTCGTTTGTGCGTCGCTATGTGAATGCGCGTGATTGCGATCGGCACGTGTACGAAATCGTCAACGCGACCATGCGACGTCCATCGGACGACGACCAAACGTGCTTCGTATTGGGTGGTTGTCATTTGTATGTGGACATTGAATTCGAACGGCTGGCGAATCCGTTAATTGACGGACGCAAAGTCGTTGCTCGAGTCATTGACGCGCTACTGGCGCAATTGCACGCGTTGTATCCGGACGTTGATTTTGAAAGCGAGGCGGATTGGTTTGTCTTGGACTCGACGAGTGCGCGCAAGTTCTCACAACACATTGTCGTGCGTGTTCGCGACGGGAACTGGGCCTTTCGTTCGTATCTGGGCATGATTGATGTTATGGGACCCGTGCGCCGTCAATTAATTGACGAAGACATTGAAGCGGGCCTGACGCGCGACGACACGTCGTTTGTCTACGAAATTGGTCGCGACGAAGAGCACCGCGTCTCTTGCATCGACATGTCAGTGTATTCGCTGCGGCGCGCGTTTCGTCTCGTGTACTCGTCGAAATACGGTGATCCTGAACGGCGTCTCTTGGACGCGCCGCCTACTCTCAAACACGATCATTTGCGCACCCGAACGTCAGTTGCGTTGCGAGCCATGCGCAACGGCGCCACATACGACGCCACTACGCGAATGCCGGTCGACGAGACGTTTTTGCGCTTGTCTATGATTAATAATGTGAACACGAACGCGCATTTAGTAGGGCCTGTCGCGTCAAATCAATCGAGTACAGCAACCAGTTTGCATTCGTCGCGATCGCGACGCGCTGAAACGCCGGTGGCGCCTGCTGTCGATACTATTAGCACCCTTGACGACGACGAGTCGTCGTCGCGCGCACTGTCACCGTCGCCAGTGGCGACTGTATCCCATCCCGTCGAGACACCCAACGTCACAGTTAGTAATGACTCGGCACCTGTTCCTGAGTCACTGCGCGCCGTATTGAATGCCGAACCATTGTTTGTGCGTGCAGGCATCGACCGTGTCGTGTACAAACCCATGGCCATGACGTTGCATGTCCAGTGCCGATCCACGCATTGTGAACGCGCGCAGCGAGCCCACAAGAGCAATCGCATTTACTATCGAGTGTATTTGCGCAGCGCACAAATTCACGGCTACTGTCATTCGGACAAATGTCGTCATCTTCCGCGCGTCGAACATGAATTTTCACCCGAGGCGCGCGCTCTCCTAGACACCTACTTGCACAGCCACGACGCCATCGGAATGCGTCGCGTCAACACGAGTGTAGCAGACGATTTTTGACGCGCGTCTGCACACGTTTCATGTGTCGATTGAACATACATACACATTGTCGACGATGACGTGTGTAGTTGATTATGTGACGTGAACCGTGTGTGTGTGTGTGTGTGTGTGTGTGTGTGTGCGACTACCGTCATTCTTCGTGCATCAATATGCAAAGTGTCGTGAAACGCCAACGTTGACCAACCATAAAAGTCGACGGTCAACACGAGAACGAGACCGCGTCAAGGACACGTATCGTTTCGATGAACGACAAGAGTGAACATGCAACGTATCACACGAACGTGCGTTTTGACGAACGAACGCGTGAAAGCGTTCCTGAACGATTGCATGCTACGGCGCGTGAATGGGGACGGTTGGCGCGGTCACTAGTTTCGGTGAATCATCTCGCACTCGACAAAACGGACTTGAAGAACGGCGTCGATACACTGAAGACATCACAACGCCCGTGTTTACTGTGGACGGGCGGAAAACGTATCAAATGGAATCGTTCACGATACGATCCGCGACGTTTACTCTACGAAATGGCGCGAGGCGTCTTGGGGCCGGCCGATTACCTGATACCCGTGTGTGAACGCGCAACCGAATGTGTCGAACCCGAGCACATGCGCGTCGACACGAAATTGGTGTGTTTCGGCGATCATATTGGCGAACAGGCTCTCAACCGCGACCGGGATCGCGTTGCCCGCGACGAACGCGCTCGTTCGGCCGAGTCGGTCGTGCACGAGGCGCGGCGACTGGTGGCCGATGCTCTGTCCGAACTCGACGCGATGCCGTCGCCGCCCAAACGCCAACGTCTGTTTGTCTTGTCAACAACAACACACGAATCTCCATAAACCACAGTCCATATTTTACGTTGACACATAGTTTTGGACGCATGCAGGGTAAGATGACGCTGCATACGACAGGGCCATACACAGCGCCGTGCGCTTGAGCGTGTTCATGGTCGCGGCCTCATGCTGTCGGCGATCGTCGTCGTCGGTAAATGGAATGGGTTTAGGCAATATTCCGTGATCGTAGTAGGCGGCGATTTCCACGCACAGACGCTGGGCCCACGCCATTGTTGCTTCCAGCGTGTGGGCTGAGCACTCAATGCGTCCCGTTAACGCACTCGTGCACGCTTGCCGCACAGCTTCATGGGGCATAATGACAACGTGCGTGGCGGGTTGTTTTTGTTTCGCGCGAATGGCGTCGGTTAAATTCGTGAAAATAGAGCCGCGATAGTGCGTCAACAAATCGGCCAGTGTCCATTCGTGCAACAAATCGTTGGCCATGAGTTGAGTGGCCAGGGCCTGTTCGTCGGGTGACAACCGGATCACGTCTTCGTGACGAATGAGCGCATCGACTACGAACGGTGCCATATTCAACGGACACGGTCTTGTATCGTCCACGTACTTGTCAAAACGACCGTCACATGCGTACGAATGACGTCGACACACAATGAATACTTTGGTGGGCAATTGTTTGAGTTTGTTGATTAACATATTGCGTCGATTCATAGACTGACACGCGCGTTGGTGCACGTCTGCGTCTATTTCGTTGTTAATGCACGCAAGGTCGATTTTATGAACAGTGTTAGTCGTCACTCCAATATGCACGCGCTGACACCGAGTGTGTGTGTAATTCGCTCGGTAAACAGTTGGTGGTCACAGTAGCGCGCGCGCGCTACAATGACGCGTGTGAAGTGTCACGGCATCGCCATCCCCACCGTCGACCAACTGAAAAATGGCAGCCATCGCGGTGCCCATGGCCAGTGTGCCCGAACACATTGACGTCGACGCCGTGCCGTTCGAGTATGTACGGGCGGCTCCCATCATTTCGATTTCGAATACGGTGGCCACGTACTCCCTGAACACGACGTGCGTGCCGAGTCAGTTGGCGCAAACGATTCCGGGCATTTCCATTAATCGGCGGTTGTTTGCGGCCGGAACTGGGCGCACCTACGACGGAGTCGTGTTGTTGTTCTCGAGTGGCCGTGTCGTGTGCGCGGGCGCCAATTCCATAGCGCTCGCACGCCAAACCGCCATCGACGTCACACACATGTTGTTGGCCGCGGGCATCAGCGTTCGTTATTCCGATTTCAACGTGTACAACATCGTGTGTTTTTCGAACACGGGCTTTTTCGTCGATTTGCACCGCATCAACCAAGAATATCCCACCGATTCGGACTACGAACCCGGTCGGTTTCCCGGACTGGTGTTTCGTTTCCGCACGACGCCCAAAATCACCATTATTGTTTTTCCCGCGGGACCCACTATCATCACGGGCTCGCGCTCCAAACACACGTCTGAAGTGTATTGGGCGTGGTTTTACAACGAAATTCTATGTCGTTGTCGTATGGACAGTCGTGAAGCCGTGACGGCCGCTCACTATCATTTGGAGCGCAAACGCCTTATGGACACGAGCGTCGACGACATGTGGACCATTTACTTTCGACACCGTCAACAAGTCGAACAGGGAACACAAAGTCACGTGTCTCGAGCGCTCGTGCTCGACAATCTGGACGCGCTCATGGACGCGTGTGCTGTCGACGATGACGACGTCACCGAACCTCGGGTCGTGGCACCGACACTTGATCCACGTATTGTCGACGTCGAGGCGCGTTTACGGCAAATGGAAATGGCCAACGACAGCACGTTACGTGACGTGCTGCCCGGAACAGGTGTTTTTTTCCAAACTATCATGCACGCATTGACGGAGCCGACTCTAAAAGACACATAGCACACACTCTTGAGCGTGTACGTTCTTGGCGACCGACGACGACGACGATGGTCAGTTCCGGTGCGGCGGCACCAATCGGCGACGACGGACGCACCTTGTTACGGAGTGCCGTGAGCGACGAACGTGTGGCGTTGGCGGGCACCGAGCACTTTTTTTCCGATACAGCAGGTGAATTTGCGATTTTCTTGGTGGCAATCACCATTGGCTTGATTATTGCGTGTTCAGCGCCGCTTTTTCTCGACTTTGTGTTGGCCACGTGCCGGGCGCCACGCAATCGTCGCTCCCAAATTGTCAAGTTGACGACAGGACTTTTAGTGTTTTTAGCATTCTATTTGGCGTTTGCGCTCATACAAATTCCGCTCGCGACCTTTTTACTGGCCTCGTCCATTTTTTCGTTGCCCATAACGTTAGCGCTGCAACCGTTGCTCGTACCCTATTTCGCGGGCTTTTGGTTGCAGGCGACTACGATTTTCGAAGAACACCATCGCGTGCGTATCGAAGAGCGTGATCTCGTCATCATTGCGTTGGGCACGTTTTCGATTGAAGCGCGCGAATACTCGGACGTTACGACGTTGTCAGACAACGGACGCACGCCGCAATACGGCACCGATGACGCTGGTCGGCCGTACGCCGACAAAACGGTGTTCGTTCCTAATGACACGGTGTTGCGATCCATTGTTACGGCGTGGTGGCGCAATCCTCGCGCTACCGAGCCAATCATTGTCAACCGCACGTCCGTGTTGAGCGCCAACAACGGTGTCACGTCAAGCACAACGTCATCGACATATCTGTCGCCTACGGACTACGAAGTGCGGCGTCGAACCCTGACCAGCAAATACAAATCGTCCCATTGAAGTGTATGTGAGCGTGTGCACACACTCGTCAAAAGCGCAAATACGTGAAATCGTTATAAAGTCTTAGTGTCAGCACTCGTATGCCCTCGCTCGTTCAACATGCCACGTCCACGGCGCACGCGTTTGGCCGCATTGGCTGCCGACCGTAAAATTTCATCCATGTTTCGATCACGTCGCGGATCCGTCATCGATCGCCGCATCGTTGGCAAGTTGCTCGACGAATTGCAATCGGTAGTGAGTGCTCAAACGGACACGGTTGAACGACACTGGCGTCGACGATTCGAATCGTCGAATGCTATTATCCATCGTCTAATTACGAATGCTCGTATTGCGCGTGAATTACGTCTTATCGAACATTCGGCAGCGGTCGACTCGCTCATTCGGGAAACGCAAGGTGCGTTCGTTGCCGTTGACGACGACGACGACGACGATGAACCTGATGAGTGAAAGTGTGTTGTTGACACACACGTACACGCTCATTTTACGGCTGTGAATGTGTGTGTGTGTGTGTGTGTGTGTGTATGCATACGCGATACGACCAAACTACGAGATGTCGCCGTCACCACAACCACTCTCATGTCAAGTATGCGTAAATGTGAATGGCTTCAACAGCAGGCAACTCACTTTCACCGATAACCGGCGCATCGCACAAATAATGGTGTTCGACATACACACGTGACCACAGCGAGCGTGTTGCTTCGAACGCACGCACAATTTGGTGCTGAGCACCCGTGTCGTGGCTAATGTCGACGCAGCGCATGCGCAACGTTACGACGGCCGCAGGCAACGGCATGACGTCAACGTGATCGAGCAATACGGAAGACGCGCATGCGCTCGAATCAGGCGGTGGCTTGGTAACGTCGATTGTGGGAAACAGTGCGGCGAGTCCATGCAACAAGATGTCAGGCACGCCTCCGTGCAAAAGCGTGTGTGCATGCACGTGCGCTTCGTCACGGACGAGCGCCGGAACGGGCTCTGCTTGCAGCAGTGCATCGTCAATGATGGCGCCCATACGTTCGTCAATAGCGTATTCAGGCACGAAGCGAACACGTGAAGGACGTTGCATCGACGTCAAATTGCTCCATGACGCTCCCGCCGTCAACGTGCCGTCGTCCCGCAACGTGAACACACCGTAGCTCATGATGCCCGTCGACGAACGCACGACGAGTGTGGATACGATTTTGTAAAAAGTGCTAATGTCTTCATCACCCACCCGCATACGCTCGCTATAGTCGAAAACACGCTGCGACGCGTCCAATTGCACAGCCGATGGCAATTCGGCCTCTATGAGCGCCGTTTGGGCTTGACCACGACGTTGCACAATGGCGCGTGCGGCGTTCACATAGGACGACGACGTGTCGACTTCCGACGTGTAGTAGGCGCCAACGGGCAACGGCAGTGAATCGGAAGGCGCCGTGCCCTCCATGACCAAAAACGGCAGCGACGCATGCCATTGACGCGCATTGCGAGTGTATTCAATGAAATCACGCGACGACCGTGCTTGCTCGGCCAACTGAATCGGCGCCAGCGCATAGTCGGCAATCGTTTCGAGCATTAACGTAGTTGGCACGGCCACCGCGAACGTGTGTGCCGCTATTGAGTCGGCGTCAATGGCCCGCGCGTCCAAGTTCTTGTTCGTGACAATGGCCGGCATAATGAGTCCGACTTGATACCAATGCCACTCGAACAACATGCGTTGATAGGCGCGCAACAACGCGTCGACGGCCGTTCGTTCGCCAAAACGCACGTATTCGAACTGCACAGCCATTTTGAAGTTCAATTTGCCCGAGTCTTCACAATCGTCACCGTCCTCGTCCTCGGCCTCCTTGAAATTTTCGGAAATTTGCGCTTTGGCGGGCGCGTCGATGACCACAAAATCGTTTTCGTACACGGTCATGGCGTGGGTGACTGTCGTCAACATGTTGGCCATCGTCGCGAGCACGCGGGGCATGGCTGCCAACATACGGTCGTGTTTGAGCGCCAACTGCTGTTCAATGACGACCAACAAGTGTTCGGCGCGCACGTCATCAGCTCGCATGGCCGCGCGCAACGATTCTCGATACACGCCCGTATCGTTGTCGCCCAACGGTACATGTAGCAAGTAGGCGGCTGCAGGCAATCGCATGGCGTCCAGTGTATAGAGCGGACAACGTGCGCCGTTGGCGCCTTCGTATTCGTAGACGAGCGATTCACGCGTCGTTTTGCCATAATACAATTCTATTGACCGGTCAATGAGTGCGTCACTTTCCGCTTGCAATTGAGCAAAGCGGTCGGGATCGCTTTCGCGCGGCACCCACATGAAATCGCCAAGTCGTTCGAAGCGCACCGAAATTGACGTCACTGCCGCGTCGTCATCATCCGCTCGAACGACGCGTGCACGCACCACCTTCACGTTGCCCTTGACTAAATCATCGTCCCCGTCGCCAGTTCGCATGACAATTGAACGTTCGAGCACACGTCGCTTCGATGTAGCAGCAGCCGTCAACAATTCTTTCAACAGGAACGCCGTCGAGCCCGCATCCACGCGACACATGAGACCCGCTTCGTTGGCGCTTTCGACATACTGCGCTATGCGCAATTGCACATTGGCCGGCATGTATTTGCCCTTGGTCGGCACGAGCGCACGTGAACCGGGCAACGCCCACCGGCGTTCGGCCAACGCCACTTCGCGCGCAAACGACGCCATGGCGTTCGTGTCGATGGGCAATCGAAGGTGCACACGAACGCGACCGCCGTCTATTTCGCGCGTGACGAACGCGTGCGTAATGTACTCGGACGGAACGACCAGTACACGATGGCGATGACGTTCACCTTGAATGCCGTGTGTCAACCACACGTGCAACGAGACACTGTTCGTTAATTCGGACGCGTATTCGCCCGCGTTGCCGCCAACAACGTTTGGCGCATAGTCGAATTCCACGTCGAGAACGTGTTCCGTATCGAGTGTCGTGAACGCAATCACGTCGACCACGTTGGTTGTTTGTGCGCGCAGCATTGTTTTCTGGTGTCGACGTCGTAACGCGTGTATTCAAGTTGTCACAGAACGTTATTATAAGCGGGTTCACTGGACGTTTTACTAGAACCGACCGTTTTATCAACGAAAATGCACTACAGTAGACGCGTTGCGCGCACGGCGACGTTCTTACTATCGATTAGCGCTCTGTCACACACGTTGTGTCCACCCGATACGAAAACGTGTGGCCGCGCCACCGTCGAAAGTATGTACGCCGCGTTTCTACCCGACGATCGACCGTTATCGTGGGTCGATCGACACGCGTACATTGGCGACATAAGCGACTTTGTGCGCGTTGACGAGACGAGCAATACGAGTTTGTATCAACAATCGTTCACTGTTCGAGTGACGGCGAACAACACCCTGTACATTAGTTCAGCGCGCAATTCACTTGCTGTTGTGAACGCTACGGCCGCCGATCGGGCACGGCCCCTAGCTGCTATGGTCGTGTATCCGTGGCGATTGCGAAGTGCCGCACTCCAATTAACGAACGAGGGCAATTTGTCGCAGTTCGTACGGGCCATTGACTTCGGGCGCAACCGAACGCAAGATCAAATTGACCGCACACTCTATCCGCTCACTAACATGGCGGGCACTATTGTCGAATTCGAGATTCGTATGCACACATTCGACCAACTCGCTCACGAGTATCCGGGTCCACGCATTCAGGTGTTGTCCGCCGTCGATCAAAACGAATTTGTCGTCAACGCGCTCGCACTCACCATGACGGGCAACACCGACTTGAACGCCAGTACGCGGTACACGTCCAGTTACAATCGAAACGAGTACGCTACCATGTCGCTGCATCGCGTCACACCCACAACGGCGGCTACCGAATGTTACAACGCAACAGCGCCAGAGACCGCCGCCAACTGCATTACGCGACTGCAAGAACGCGAGTACATGGTGTTTCCGAACACCACATACAGTCAAACGCCAGCATGGATTACCATGCGCTTTGGCGTGGCGTGGGACGAGACGAATCCATCAAGTGCGTCAGCGTCGTTCTATGTGCGAGGCGTGTACGACATATCGACGGGAATCTCGGGCGTTCGATTCGAACCCACCGCTTGGTGGCAGCAAAGTAACTTGGTCATGGGTCGCGTGCAAAATTTCGCCACGAGTTATTTACAAAAACGACGTTCTGGCTTCGGCTTTGCGGCGGGTCCGCAGGATTTCGAAATCCGCAATTTTCGCGTCTATCCGTACAGCGTCGACATGTTCGACAAATTGACGCCGAGTGTCGCGCAAATTGACGCGGAACACATTGCCAACGCACTATCGTTGGCCGCTGCCTTGTTGCCGCCGCCGCCGCCGCCGCCGCCAACTACCGCGTCACCGTCAGTATCGCCACCGACACCCATGCCCTCCAGTACCACGACGACTACCACCATGCCTGTACCCACCATGGTTACGAACGCCTCTAATATCACAACTACTATTGACACTATGGTGGTTGTAATGAACACCACGATATCCGACCCATCGTTGCCCTTCGCACAGCAACACGCCGATTCCGAACACGCCGACGAATTCGTCGTTGCTGCCGTTGCTGTCGTGATCACGGCCGCGTTCGCGTGCACCGTATTCGTTGTCGTCGAACGCCGTCGCCTCGAACGTAATCGCCGTCGGGTCGCCCACACCATTCTTCGCGCCAATCCGAAACAAGTGTCGGCCTACACCCCCGATGTTGTCCAGCGTCAACAACAAAACACATCGACGACTACCGCTGCTTCCGCGTCAACCACCGACGTTCGTCGTCGCCGCCCCTTTCCCTCGCCACGACGGCCGCGTCAACATGATATCGGCGCCGGCAGTGGCGCGGGAAGTAACGATGACGATTACTATGATGACGAACACAACGAAAACATATCTCGTAGTATTTCGGACGATGCGGGTTTAGGAATTACCCACTATGATGTTTTACCACACAACGTTCCGCCACTAGCCCTCGCCGCCGATCACTACAATGACGCGCCACCTGGTGGTCAATTGAATCAAGTGCCGCAAGCATCGTCTGCATATTCGAATATTACGGGCGCCGGTAGCGATCCACCGCACCAACGACTACCATACGAACCAATAACTTGGCCAATGGGTCAGTAAGTAAGTAAACACACACACACACACATGACTATTGTATGCGGAGAAAACACTCTATTTTTTTTTACATGGATTTCGAGTGTTCATATCCGATACTTGGATGTTGATGTATGAACGGACTTGGCGTCGATGCGTACGCTTGATCGGCCGATTGAACGTACTGAACGCCGTCGGGGCCCGTAAACACAATCGCCGTTTGACAATATGACGCATCATTGATCGTTCGTAAGTGAGATTGATAGGGTAGCTGTGGTGGCGACGACGGGGCTTGAATGAACGTTCTTTCGTGAACACGGGCAGCGTAGCCGCTATTGTCATTGCCAATGGGCAACGCAAATGCCGATCGCCTACTTTGTACATAATGGAGACTAGCGCAACACAACGATACGACGCAACATGCCATCGTCGTTCCGAGTAAAAAAACTATGATATAGAGCGTCCACGATACGTCGCGAGAGCCCATTACACGATACAGTGACGCGTCGGTAAGCATCGTCGACATGGTGCACCAGCCAATGTTCGTTTCGTTTCGATAGCGGTAGCGTGAACAGTGGTCGATGACTTGTCGCGCGCGTTTGCGTGGGTCGGCACACACGCTTTCCAACATCATTTGCGCTTCGTCGCGCTGATCAATGCAAAGAGCTTCCGCTTGTTCCCGCGGCTTGTCGAATAGACGCAAAAAGATGACGATAACCAATAAAAACGTCACAGACGAGCCAAGTAATCGCCATGTCCAAATACACGTTGATTCGTGTTCAGATCGTCGTCGGTGTGCATTCATGACATCGTCACGAATGAGTGCATGTCGTCGAATAATAGTGAGTGAATGCCGATCGGTCAAAACACGGACATGTGCGCGCGCGCTCAGTCAAGAAGTGTTATTTTACTCGGTATCCATAACACTCGACGTGTCCAGTTGAGAATCGTCGTTGTTGTCATCATCACCATCATTACATTCGGACGACGCCGTCATGTTCGTAGTAATTGCCGTGTGCATTGCACGCAATTCATCGGGCGACATTTCGAGCAATCGTTCAGTTTCGGCTTCGACGCGTTCTTGTTCAGTGATCATTTGTTCAGCGCTTATTCCGTCTAATAATTTGCACGTGTCCAAATAATAACGCAAAGCCGTGTCTATTTCAGTCGGATCCGTACGCGCCGACAATTTGTGTTTCACTTTGCGACCATTCCGTCGTTCTTTCAAGCGTGACGGCACGACCTCCAAGTACACGATGCCGCCAACACGTTGGTCACGTGACGGCGGATCGCCTGGACGACCCATGCGCACGACAGTCCACACATCGTATTCGGTCAAATCCTTTTCACCACTGGCCGCGAAAATGGACCGCGATCGTTTGTCAATGAACAATGGATACGCTTCGGCCAGGTCACGCGTGCGTCCACCGTAACCCGGCATCATGACCATTTCACCGGGTGGGCACGCGGCATTCAGTTGTCCAGCGCGATATTCATCGACCATTTGTTGTGCACGCGCGCGCGCCGTCTCAAGTTCCGCCTCACTCCACGACGTACTCGACGACGACGAAGATACATCGTTGCCCCGAAATCCACATGCGTGCATAATACGATCTTCCACGTCGGGCGGAATCATGCGCTCCACGTGTGCAAACGCCGAAAATTGATCGATGTAGCGGATTTTGCCGGTATCTTCGTCGCTGTGCGACAACTGATAGCCGTACATGCGATTGAAAATTTGCAACGAGCGTGACCCATTCAGCAAGTCACGCACGCGGTAAATGACTCCGGCATCCATGCTTTTTTGGCCTACAATGGCTTTCATGACGAGTTGTTGCGTACTTTCGTCCAACGACGTGACATACGTTACGGCGGGTTCGGCGAGGGCCCGTCGAGTCCGATCGGTCACCATCGGATCTTCGGCCTCTTGCCGCACTTTCGAACGTGTTTGCATCGCGCACGCACGTGAAAATCAAAAGAGTTGTTTATTCGTGAACTTACACACACGTTCAACGTAAGTTTGTGTATGTATGAATGTGTATGTGTGTTTATTCACTCAAGTTGTGTGTATTTTGACAAGGTCGTCGAGAGTTCCGAACGCACGTCAACGCGTGTTGTAGATGACGACGACGACGACGACGACGACGACGTCGACGACGACGATAGTGACGTCGAAGTCGACGACGACGCCGACGACGGGCGCGTTTCACTGCCAACAATAACGTCGACTTTGGCCATCATCGATGCATGTAGTAAGCGCGTGGCCCGTTCATGGGCACTCGATGTCGGCTCAACGGTGCGCAATAAATCTTCAATAATGTCTTCGTAAGAACGCAAAGTACGTTCATATTCGTTGAGTCGTGACTCATATTGCAATTTGAGTGCGTTGATGTGTCGTTGGTGCATGGCGATCGTTGACGACACGGCAGACGATGTGCCGGCAGGTGCACGTGCAGGCGCACTCAACGTACGCACAATGAGCGCGCCGCCGTTTCGTCCAGCAATGTCGGCCACATTGGTGCGTGCTCGTTTGGGAGCAGGTGCCTGATCTGACGACGTAGACAACGTAGACGATGACGTCTCGTTCAATTGTAAATAATAATCGCGTGCATTGTTCAATGAGAGAATTTGCGACGAGCCATCGTCCGTGACGATACAGGTCGTGTGGATTTTGTCGAAGGCAGGAATGACCGTGCGATTGTGACTGAACGACGTGGATGGCGGCCGGCCAAGCCGCTCGTCGTCTTGATCCAAAGCCATGTGCAAACAATCGGTCGTCCAACGACTGGGTGTGTCGTAGGCGGCCGCGCCCTGGGTATCATCGACCCGCCGCGCAGACGGGGGCTTGCTGTCAAAAAATTCGTACAGGATTTTGTCGACAATGTTGCCATCGGCGTCAATTACGGCCTCGAACTCGTGATTTGTGTACGTGAAGGTGCATGTCGAATTCGCTCGCACAATACCAGCGTCGATGAGTGTGCGAATTGACACGTTTTTGCGTTGTTTGGCGCGTTCACTCGATGCGCCGGCGCGCTGTCGCCGCCGTGGAGGACGACGTGAACTAGTCTTGACGTCGGTCATTTACGCGCGAGACAAACGTGTGATTTACTGAAACACGATTAGGGTACGTAGTACAGCAAACAATACAATTGTTGTTTATTAGTCGTCGTCGTCGTCGTCATCCACCGT
>Ga0307378_10008997_pt1 | contig 13170 bp, 33 predicted proteins | sample UN1MG_FD_202238 | JGI IMG/M metagenome (GOLD analysis project Ga0307378, IMG submission 202238) | Soil microbial communities from Risofladan, Vaasa, Finland - UN-1 | ecosystem: Environmental > Terrestrial > Soil > Coastal area > Acid sulfate soil | place: Finland: Risofladan, Vaasa | collected... | reverse complement strand
CAGATATAATAACAACAGGAATATATTCGCATTTTTGACGAACTGTTTTATAAGTATTTATCCCGTGACTATTCGGTAATATAAGATCCAGTAAAATAATATCTGTATCGCATTGACTACAATCTGGACATTTTGGAGTTAAAAATTCCAAACCATCTTTGAGACTTCCTCTATGAATCACATTAAACTTGGTATTATTATCAGTCTTTAAAAGGTTGATTATATTATCCGCTGTTAGATCATCATCTTCAATATACAAGACATTGATTTTTTCAAGATAGATAGACATTAATCTTTCCTCATTAAAATAATAGATACTTAATCTTCTTGGTGAATTGAATCTCGTGGTCCTTCAAATTTCCAATCTTTTGGTTCAGACTTTTTCTTTCTTCCTAAATCTTTCTCATTTCCTTTTAATCCTAAATCTTTCTCATTTCCTTTTAATCCTAAATCTTTGATAACATCTTCTTCATCCGTACTCCCTACATTAATTTGTGTCCCCAATTCTTCATCATCTGGAATTTGACCAGTTATTCCTGATTTGGGTTTTGGTCTAGATTGTATTGGATTTGAATATATGTTTTCTCTTCTATATAATTCATCCAACTTATCAGCGATAATATTTCTTTTCATGGATATACTCCATATAACATTTGATTTATAATTTGTTCTAAAAAAGTTTGTTAAGTCACTAAATAAATATAATAGTTCTATATATATAAATAATTGAAGAGATGTTCTTGGTTTGGTTTCTTCATGTTTCCTCCTAGAAGTGCTCGGATCTGAGCCTAATCGGATCTGAGCACTTCATCGGCAACTAATTAAAGATTGGAAGATGGAACAATTTTGTATCCGGTAGCTATAGTTGATCATATCGACAAAAAGGTTTAATAAAGGAAATAGGTTTGGATTCTATTTTATCCAAACCCATTCCTAGCAAGGAGGTGGTGACATTGGGTAATCCGAATGCTGATTACGATCCCTATGAGGATGGTTATGACGATGAACAAGCAGAGGAGATTAGAGCTTGGGAAGAAAGTGGGGAACGTTTTCGCAAAGACATGCACGATGATGACGACGACTAATTAAATAGAAGGAGACTGAATGGACACTTCATAGACTGTGCGCTAGCATACCGCACTATAAATGTATGCTATTCCCATGATGGATCGGGTTGTTCCAGTTCAGGATTTATTGTATAATCAACAGTAATTTCATCACCAATATTTATTTTTTTGTCTGCATAAGTTATATACCGATCACCTTCATCTTTAGTTATTGCATTTGGAAAATTAGAATGATTCAAATATGAACCAAATTTAGTTGTATGATATATAATGTTTTTGAATATTGCTATATTAATACGTTCTCCATGTAATAACTCTTTAGTAGCAATAACTCCCTTACCATCAATAGAGGAATCGTCTATTTTAAAATTATCTTCAAGAGCATCATCTATACTATTTTTTTTCTCAATTAAATCTTTAAATTCCCTTGTTAATGCATTATCTATAAATGGAGATCTTTTTAATATTGATACTTTAACTCCATTCTTTCTTAAGCACATTAAAGCAGTTGGATATTTTTCTTCTGATATAACTTCAACTTTATGTTTAGATGCATATTCAGGAGTTGAAATGTTTAAATCTCTGAACGTATTTATTTCTACCGTATATATTGAACAATGGTTATTTAATCTTTGAGCATATTTAGGAGGCACTTTCAATTCCCAAGGATCTTTATCCTTGTCTTTTCCAAATCTAAATCCCTGATCAGAATTCCAATTAAAACAAAACCCTGCCGCATATGATTTATCATCAGATGCATATACTTCCTTCTTATGAATACTATCTGTTCCAGATTGTTGTTTAGATGGATCTATTATTGTCATTCTTTGAGTTGGGGATGCATGATAAAGTATCATTATTTTTACCTTATAGTTTTTATATTTTGTTCCAGATTACTATATATATTAATAATTGAATCAAAACCATTTACTCTTTTAACTATATATAAAAAGGAGATCATTATGAACATCTTTATCTTTATCGGGCAAGCCTTACAGGGAGTTCTTGATGCTGATACATTATCAGAGGCAATGAGTATGTGTCATGATTTTAAAGAAGGTAATCTATTTAGAATCGTTGGAGGAAATACTGACTTGACAGGAACCCCAAAGATGAACGGGTCAATCTCTTGGCGTAAAACCAAAAATTAGGAGGTCCTCTATGAGTATCTTTCACGTTGCAGTAAAGGATATCGCAGGGCATCATCTTGATACACAATCTTTCGATGAGATATCAGAATGTACAGCGTTTGCAAATAATGCTGAACATGGGGATATCTTTGAGATTCACAAAGACAAGTTCTCTGAGGATTTTCTGCGAGGAATCAAAAAGGCAAATGGTTACATTGATTGGGTTAGAGTTAAATATTAAACCACGGTGGAAGGAGATTGTAAATGAAAAAGAAATACTTCATCGAGATAATGAAAAAATCAACAGCCAAAAATGGAGTGCCCCTAACGAAAATAGGGAAGATCGATATACACCCTTCAAGTGAAGGATACGTTCATCAAGTGTTTGCAAATGCCGGCTGGATCGTAACCAACTTGGTCCCTATGTCGTATAACAAAGTTAAAGAAGTAACAGTATAAAGATAGGAAAAAGGATGTCGCGCTATTTAAGGCGCTCCTTTTTTTCTCGTCTTCTGTGTTTCCACCAAGCATATCCTGCCCCAATTCTAACACCATGATACATACAAAATACTTTCCAAGGTTTAACATGTAATACTTTTAATGCTTCACTAAAAATTAGATCCGCTACCTTTCTACTATAAGGAGTATAATAATAACAATAATCATGTATAACTGCTGCCTTACCATGTTTATCAACTGGAGAAATTACTAACCAAAAAATTCTTGGTACACTTGCAAAGTCTGTTATAAATCCCTCAGGTACAGTTATAATTTCTTCGCTTGGATATTCACCAACATGATATTCAAATGTTTCAAGATTTTTCCATAAATTTTTTCCTATTAATTCACCTTTGAAATTTGAAGTAAATTTGCTCATTTATGTTTCCTCTCTTGTTCTTTTTTTCATTCTTTCTTTATAATTAAAACCAATTAGTTTTATTGCAAGCTTGTGCCTTTTGGATGTTAATTCCCTAATCTTTTTTTCAATACTATCAGAACATTTTTGTTTATATTTTTTTGTTATACAATCATCTTTGTGTCTTGCAAGCTCTTTAACTTGTGCAGCCATTCCCGCTATCCTCGCTCTAGTTATACATCTAGAACGAATAAATCCAGAACGATCAGTACATTTTTTTGCTTCTCTTGAAAAGTATCTTGAATAAATCATTTTCCCCGCTATTAGAGCTAGAGGTAATATTATTTCTTCAACGTATTCTTCACTTTCCATTACTTGTTTATGTGCCTCAGGTATCATTTGATAGCCCCTCACTTATTGTCTTTTTATTTTGTTCTAACTATATATATAAATAATTGATCATAAATATTTAACTTTATTTTGGAGGCTGGCTATGGATAAAGATCTAAAAATGTATTTAGATGAACACGGCTCAAAACAAAGGCTGAAAGACTACTGGCCATTGGGGGTGGCATTTATAGTATGTATTCTAATACTAGGATTGCCGCAGATCATGTTTGGGGTTTTAAACTTCTTAATAAAAAGGGGAATATTATGACCGCTTATCATCGAAGAAAAAGAAATTATCTGATCATCGCAGCGGGATTTTTCACACTCGCAATCTGGGCAGGATATGAACTGTATAAAATGATTGCACCTCTCTATATCTAAGATATTGAGTCGGTGCTAAAAAATGATGAGGGGTCTCCTTCCCTCTCATCATTTTTTTAAGGAGGAATATGGCAATATATAGAAAAAGAAAAGGAAGAAGAATATATACAAATGATTGAGTTGGATTAACAGGAACATTTAGGTTTAAATCAAAGAATCAGATTTAAACTACTGTAAATTAGAATATCCCAAAATATCAGGTTGTTGAAGTAGTTGTTGAAGATCAATTGAATCTCCTTTCAATCCTGGTAATATTTGTTGTATAGCTGGACCAACTCCAAATCCCTTTGGAACTCCACCCAATAATTCAACTAGAGTTTTTATTAGATGGCCTAACATCACAACAAGCATTCCTATCGCCTTAAGAGCTGCCTGGATAGCTGGCATGATAACACCACCATCAGTAAGAAAAATTGATATAATAAATGTAACAAAAAGACCAAATGCTAACAGTTGAAATAGACCTGGAGTTGGGAGTATCTTTGCATTACGTACTCCCATTTCTCCTTTCTTTATTACTTCATTAACAGATCTTCCGGTAGTAGATGAAACCAATGCGGTAGCTAAAGCGAGTCCTCTAGAAGTCGATTTATTAGCAAAATTCAATTTTGGGGTCTTCTCTTGTGCTTCTAAAAAATCTTTTTTAAATCCTGGTATTCTTCTTACAGCCTCACGTTCAACATCTTTGAGATCTCTGGCCTTTAATTTTTTTGCCAAGGTTTTCAATGTATTTATATTTGGTTTTAGAAAGACTTTTTGAGCGCTAAGAGCCATACTTTTTAAATTATCTACAATATGGCTCCATTCAGCTTCTTGTAAGATTAGATACTCAGTTGCTTTATCCATTTTTTGATTTCCTATACACCACATGTATTTTATATTTTGTTCTTAATTACTATATATATTAATAAATGAAACAGCAAACCTATATTTAATTAAGGAGGAAAATATGAACAACAAATTTTTATCAGTTTCTAAAATCTTTAAAGTGGGGGCTGTAATTGGTCTTTTAACCGGAATTGCTATTATGTATCTTCTCAATGGTATCTTTGGTCATGCAAGTATCAAAGAAGGTATTATAGCATTCTTAACTTTTGAAGGGAGTGCTCTGCTTGCTTTACTTCTAATCTTCAAACAGTTAAAAATCATTTGGAATCTATCATTTGCAATATATCCTAAAACCTCTTCATTACCGAAAAAATAGTTAAATAAGTTGGCCGCCGTGGGCCCGTGGAATGGGTGGGAGATGGTTATCCTTTCTTACTCCCACCCATTCATAACTTTAAGATCAACCTATAAAATATAAAAATTGGAGGTAGTTATGATTACAAGATTTTTAGAATGCATATTAGATTGGTTTATTCAGCCGTTTCCGGATATCTATCCGTCTGAATGTTTTGACTGCAACTCCGATTATAAGTGTAAAGAATGCCCCATTCACAAAGAATGGAAAGATTAATAACTCTATATACTCGGAAAGGAGATTTAAATGAGACAAATATTAAATAGTTCTAAATTCTGGACTGTGGTTTTGGTAATAATCTTAACATTCATGTTCTTATTTAATCTATCGTTAGCAAGTTCTCATACGTTTCGTGTAAATAAGGTTACTAAAATTAACAAAGTTGTCTGAAACGAAATCAACTAGAAAGGAGATTGTACAATGGATAAGAACAAGTGCCACAGTTTTTCCCGATACAGCAAGAAATTTCAAGCAGTTAAGATCAACTGTTCTTGCGGGGGTAAATATGACTGTGTTGATCTTACCAATTCAGATCGAAATCTTTTAACGGTAATGTGTAGCAATCCAGATTGTTCTCTAATCGCCTTCGCACCTCGTATAAGCGATGGCCCAGCTTTTGAAGGCGCCCCTTTACCTCGGAACTTATGTGTAGGTTAATCAGATGTAAAAAATATCCCCGCTTAGTATTGCGAGGATATTTTTTTTAAAAAAGGAGATATTATGAAAAGTAAACTTATGATCATCGCAATTTCTATTTTATTTTTATTCACATCTTTATCATTTGCAGAGCAAAGAGATAAAGGAAATAAACAAAAGGGAAATAGACAACAGGAAAACAGACAAGAGAACCGATATGATAATCGTGGAAACCAAAGGTATGATGCCAGAGATTTTCATAGACATCGAGGATTATATCAAGGACATCGCCATCACATTCCCAACTACCATCTCCATCGGCAATGGAGAAGATGGAATGAATGGGATCATCACTACCGCCGTAACCCCCATAAATACAGAGGAGGATATTATTACAATGACAACCGAGGAAACCTCATATTTACCCACTGTCAAGACGACCGAGATAGATCCACCTGTATCTCATTCGGAATTTATTTCTAAAGTTCCATGTTATAAATGTCTAGTATTTGTAATGTGTAAACAAAAAGTTAAAAATAACGTTATCCACGATTGTTTCTGGCTGGCACAATTTTTGGGATGTCCAGAATCTAAAGAATTTATTCTCGAGGCAGATCAATATAGTATAAACAGTATGCGAATACTTTTCGGATTGGAGCCATATTTATGAGAATAACAATTGATGGAAAAACATATGAAGGAACCAGACTTGAAATAAAAGAGGATCGTCATATATATTTGGATAAAGTTGATATGGGAGAATTAGACGATACTCGATTTACCGGTTTTATGCGAGAGGGTGTGTTAGTTATGAATCAACCTCAGAAGTATTTGAGTGTTGTTAAATAACACACCCCTCTCGGGGTAATTTTTTTACTATATATATAAATAATTGAAGAGAAAATATTATTTAGAAGGAGGTGATGATTTTGGGCTTGAAGAAGCTAATACGAAAAAGTAAAGGCAAGAGAAAGAATCAGATTAAACACGCCAGAAGAAGATTCAAACAGCGCTTTGACATTTCCCTTAATGATAACCAATATATGCAACTTATCAATAGAATTAAAAATGGTAAGGGAGAATTTGTCAGAAGACAATCCAATAGAATTACAATTTGGGATTTAGAATTTGAAGGCGAACTGATTCGGGTGGTTTATGATAAGAAAACCACAGCAATAGTAACCGCATTATATCCAGAAGGTAGGCCTCTTGAGACATTGGGGGAAAGGAGTTTAGAGAATGCCAGTGAAAATAATAACAATGGACAGTTGGTTGGATTCAATGCTGGGTGATATTAAATATGACCCAGATAGTCGAGCAGGTAAGTTGTATCCGTTCTTTTGTAGAGTTGGCTGTATTAAAAGAAGACCAGCGAGACATGAGTTTTTCAGCATGTTTTTAAATGTTGGTGAAGGATGGATTGATCTCGTTCTGAACCATAAAAAACTAGGTACGTCACATCTTTCATTTGTATTTCCAGAAAGATGGATGGGGCAAGCTGAGAGACGAGCATTTACACATTGTCTTGCCAAGCATCCTGAAGTTAAAGGAGTAAAACAACTTGATATGATAACTTCAGATCCTTTGTTGATTGGAAGTTTTATGCGTGAACAGATCAGAGTAATAACCTGGCCAGAAGACGAAGGGTTATATGATGGAGCCGATCCATCATGAGAATAGTATTCATTATCATGTTAGTTATATCATTAACCGTAACTTTTAGTTGCAGAGAAGTCAATCAAGAAAGAGCAAAAAAGTACTACGATCAAAATGTTAAAAATTTTCCGGAGGAGAATGAAGATCCATGAAAAACTCTAAATGGATAGTCATTCAGATTGATGGCATTGTGATTGCTCAAGGATACAAATGCCCGATATGCAGTTTAATTCGACCAAGTATAGTCTGCCCACATTGTGACAGAGAAAGGAAAGAAAATGATCTATATGAAGGAAAAGATTAATCAAACAATCGGATCCATTGTTATCTTTCTTGTCAAATATATAACAATGGGAATATTCTTCGCCATTATATCAGTCATTGTATTTGAAAACCAGAAAGAAGAAATATTCTTTGAATCCATGAAGTACTTTCAATCGGCGTATGATGAAAAAGTTGAAGAACTTCAAACTGACTTTGGTGTCATTGATAAAAATGATATTGATCAAGATGATTATAAAATCACAAATATTGGTTTCGCTGAAAACCCAAAGCAAAAGAAAGTTCCAAAAATAGTGGCTCAATCAGCAATTATCTGCACTAAAAAGATTCTTCCCGAAGACCCAAAAGATTACACCCAATCCATGATTGAAGACATAAACCGATGTATTGATCAGCAAATAAAAGATGCTATCATCATTAGGGAAATCTATATGGAACAAATATATAAGCTACCAGAAGGGCCTACCAAAATAATTCTTAAATCTATCATTGTTGGATGCAATGAAGAAAACACGATTAAAGAGCAGGGAGTAACTGATTATAGTATATCTCTTCAATGCATCAGAAGTACTATAAAAGACTTGAATAAAAAACTCGATCAGGAAATTATGCATAACAGAATGAAGAAAGGTGAAGTTCTATAACCCGACGAAAAAAGGAGACCACATGTAATATTGTGGTTTCTTTTTTTATTAACTTTATAAAGGAGATCTTATGTTTAAATCATTACCAACACTTTATGGCGTAAGTAGAACAGGTAAAGTAAAACAATGGCAAGCAGTTGTTCAAGGAAATGACACCGGCACAGCAACCATTGTTATCAGATCAGGTTACGTAGGACAGAAGATAACCGAACAACCAAAGGTTATAAGAAAAGGGAAAAACATTGGGAAAGCAAACGAGACAACTCCATTTGAGCAAGCTGTATCACAGATTGAATCTCAATGGACAGCTAAAAGATTTGAAAATTATGAACCTGAACAAATGGATCCAAACAACTATAAACCACGATACATGCTGCCTCAACTCGCCAAGGGAAATAGAAAAGGTAAGATTGTATTCCCAGCATTTATGCAGCCCAAATTTAATGGGATATGTAATCTTGCTGAACTAACCTGGCCATTATCAGCAGACTCTGTCATTCTACACCATTCAAGAGGCGGTCATTTATTTGAGACTCTTGCACATCTTGATCCTTGGTTGAAGAAATTGGCATGTCCTACTCCTACGCATGGTGAACTGTATGTCCATGGATGGAGTCTTCAAAAGATTGGTTCTTATACCAAGAAAATCAAACCAGATCAACATTTACTACAATATTGGTTATATGATATTGCTCATGTAGGCCCCACATTTGAAGAAAGAATGGGTTGGTTAAATGAACATGTACCTCAACTTGGAGAAGATTCTCCGATAAAACTAACACCCACATTATTAGTTTATAGCTATGATGAAGCAAAAGTTGTTCATGATCAATATATTCAGGATGGTTATGAAGGTGGAATGCTCAAAAATAAAGAAGGTATCTACATGTTTCAATATAATTCAAATGATCTTGAGAAGGTCAAAGAGTTTCAGGATGCTGAGTTTGAAATCATCGGGGGGAAAGAAGGTACCGGGACTGACGAAGGGTGTGTTGTTTATAGGTGTCGAACTGAATCAGGTGGTGAATTTGATACCCGTCCAAGAGGGACAGTTGAAGATAGAAGACAAATGTTAATCGACCTCCCAACTGTTATTGGAAAAATGCTAACCGTAAGGTTCGCTGAATATTCAGAAGACGGAATCCCCCTTCAGCCAGTTGGAATACCTGAAGCCGAAGCTGTAAGAGATTATGAGTAAATAAGAAGATTATATTATGCCTCATGGAATACAATGGATTGATTTTATCAGTGATATATGTTTTCCTATATGGGGAACCATTGTCATAGTCTTATTAATAATGATATATAGAAAAATGAAAGGTTAGTATAGAACTTACTACTATATATATTAATAATTGAATCAAAACCATTTACTCTTTTAACTATATTAAATTGAAGGGGATTAAATATGTCTAAGCAAGAAGCATTAAACAGTCCTAAAATTTATGAACTATGGCGCTTTGCAGAAACCAACCTCAATTTTGTAGATTGGGTAAACATGGTGTATGTAGAGTATGACAAGGTCAAAGTAAATGTTTATGCGTAATTAACTTTTCAAAACTAAATTGAAAGGAGATTCAAATGAATCCAAGAAAAATCAGAAATATTCTTTTGATCATTGCTGTGTTGGTGTTTAGTGCCTCATTAGTTATCGACTCTTATGCTGGGCAGGATGCGGTCGCATTAAGAGATGGTGATGATGTTATTCAGACAAACGATGGACAACTGTATATTGGGTCCGGTCTCAATTTTGCGGATTCCTGGATCCATTTATACAATGTGAGATATCCTGATGAAGGAGTTGGGGCAGTTTCATTCCCAATCGGACGGGTAAAAATGATTTATCACAAAGGTCCATTACCTACGTCGAAATAGTTTTAACGGGATGGAATCTCTTAACTGAGGTTCCATCCCAATACACATAATTTATTTTTTTAGATTAAAAGGAGGAAGATTAGTGAATAAAATAAACAAATTTTTCGGGGCAATTGACCGATGGTTCAATCGCTTTATCGCCAAAGGCGGAAAGAAACCAGCTTTTGGTTATTTTGTAAAGTATCTATTACTTTCAGGTATGTTGATAAATGGTGCTATTGGTATTGCTATACTGATAAGTATATTCTTATAAAGGTCTTTAACCAAACATAAAGTTAGCTATACCCAGCAAAACACTTTCTATAAACTGAGATATAAATCCCTTTATTCCAAATATAATTAAAACCACATATGCGGCAATTAAGAACATAAGGATAGATGATGTGACTGCTGCTATCACTGCAAGGACATGACGGACCTTCTTCCAGAGGGTCCACGTGTCCCAGTTATATTTTTTCCAAGCTCCCTTTCTCATTTAAAATCCAACTTATTATCCTTCAATATCTGATATAGCAATTCTCCAATTACATTAAGTTTCCAATGAGGAAGGTTTAATTCATAGAATTGATTAATAGCTTCTACAATCTCATGTAAAAATGCTTCGTTCATTCTATCAGGAGAGGCATCAGGTGAATTTACTATAGATATAATATATCGGTTTCCATCCCACTCAGCAGCACTAGTTTCAGATAATACTCCCTCATCCACTATTCTTACCTTAATTTTTTTGCCGCCTATTTTTATACTTCGTGGGAATTTCATTATTATTTAGATTTGATATCCTCTTTTTCTTCTATATCTATAACCATAAAATTAACAGGAATATATAGTTTGCACTTCTTATTTTCTTCTGGATCATATTCGCATTCTATACACACACCAACTCCAGGTTGTCTATTACTAATTTTTTTTGATCTGAACACTTGGTGTAAGCATTTTTTCATAGTGTTTTAGCCATTGATATTTCTCCACCTTTATATCTATCAACAGCTTCTCCTATCTTTACCATTGTCTTACCACAACATATCAACGGTCCACTACCTTCATTTAATACATCTACTTTTCTTCCGCAAACAGTACATTCAACAATATCATCTCGTAGTGGTTCGTATCCAGTTTTTACAGGTTTCTTTTCATTTAATATATATTGTGTAATAGGATCCATTAATTAATCTCCTTTTTATTATAAGTTTGTTCTATATATATGAATTATTGAACATTCATATTTTAAACCCAAATAAGAAAAAGGAGAAAAAGTTATGAACATTAGAACAGTCATTTGTCTTTGTCTTTGTGTATTTATAGTTTCTATGGCAGCTATAGATATCTTAAAACCTCCAGCACCTGAATACATTACAATTCAAGATATATGGATTCTTGATCAAACTCAATCAACAAGGTGGTTGGAAGCCCTAAAATCTAAAGATATAAAAGTTGATGATGTAAGTGTTAATGTTTATTTCGATAGAGAACATTTCCGAACAATCATAAGAGAAAAACATATTGATGTGGATTCAAATCGTCTGAATTAAGGAGGAATCATGGAACCAAAGAAAATTAATTTCGAAGATTTAAAAGATCTTAACTATGGGGATCAAATTATATTAGATGATCCTCTTAAAGGGCATGGTGCTTCATATGTTTTTATGAGCAATATTGAAAATAAGAAGTTTTATTTTATAAGCGATTATGGAGCTTCCTTGTTAATCGACAATCAGAAAACCATCGACGGATTTAATGTGAGCCTAATTGACAAAGATCATCCAAGTTGGAATGAGAAACTTTCTGATCATGGCATTCAACTCGGAGAAATGTTGGATAAATTTGCATGTATGGATGAACAAGAAATTGGTTCAGCGTTACACGGTATGTTAGATAAAGGGATATAATTATGAAAATAATGGGATGTCAAGTTAGAATCCCATTATTTTTAACCTCGATCAAAAGGAAGTAAAGTCATGACTAAAAATAAATCTAATACACATCTTATTTCTCCTATTGCTATAGCTGCCACTAAATATTTAGATATGTTCAACCTCGCAAGACTCGAATGTGAGCATCATGCTATGAACAATCTAACTAAAGATCATAACTGTTTTCACGGAAACACTAAAACAAAATGTAATCATATATTATGTCCATTAAAGGGAGATGTACAGTCAAATGAATCACTGTAAAGGATGTCTAACTTATATATGTTCTTCTTCGACGGGCGGCTGTGGCAGTATTTCAAATAATACCAACGGAACCTGCCCATGTAGTAAGTGTATAGTTAAGAGCGTGTGTGAGGAAGTATGTAAACCATTTCATGGGTGGGTTACTATTCTAGATCAAGAAACACAACAACAAGGGATATCCAAGTTTAGATCTTACAGTATAATAAAAAGGTTAGGAGGATAGATTATGGGAAAATCAACTTATATGATGAAAGGATGCCCAAACTGTAAAACTATTAGCATCCCCTCTAATAATATATGTTTGAATTGTGGGAGCAGATGGATATTCAGAACAATCCCCCGATTAAATATGAAACAAGCATTTATTCTTTTATGTCTATGGATAGGATTTGCAATTTTGGCATATGCTGCTGCATGGGGGTATTAAACTATTAGATAAATAAGGAGAATAAAATGGCAAGACTAAATAACGATATGCGTCAAAATCTGAGTACACTTCGATTTATATTAAAAGAAGTATGTCATGCGGATGGATGTACAACGGTAACTATATGTCCGAAACAGTGTGGATGCCGCGGTCGAAGAAAATTTAAACTAAATACCGAGACATCTATATGCTGGGAACTCGCAGATCGGATATATGATATCCTTAGATTCGGTGATGATCCAACCAGGCGTGAGTTAAATGATCTAATCGAAGCTGCAAGATCATATTGTAACATATCTCGATTCCATATGAGTAGAGGCTGGCAGAGATTCTTCAATCATGTAGAACAATGCATACGAGCATTATTTGAACCATACCCTCCTCATTATGTTGTCTATATGCGAAC
>Ga0307378_10008995_pt1 | contig 13172 bp, 9 predicted proteins | sample UN1MG_FD_202238 | JGI IMG/M metagenome (GOLD analysis project Ga0307378, IMG submission 202238) | Soil microbial communities from Risofladan, Vaasa, Finland - UN-1 | ecosystem: Environmental > Terrestrial > Soil > Coastal area > Acid sulfate soil | place: Finland: Risofladan, Vaasa | collected... | reverse complement strand
CATGTTGCCAATCATCACTGTCGGCGATCCGGGCACCCACGGCGCGGCTGTCACCGGCACGCACGGCACCGGCGTCGGCACGCCGAGGGCCGCTGACGTGGCTGCGATCACGGCCGGGTTTGTCGGCGCACTGCACATCCCGAATGGGGGGATATTCACGACCGGTTTGAAATCCGTGATGTTCGCCGCCGGTTTGTTCTCCACCATTACCCGGTTGGCCGGCAGGACGATCAGTGAAGACGGGGCCACCCCGAAGCTGCACTGCATCATCGCGCCCATGACCACCTGTTTTGCCATTCTATTAAATTCCTTCTTCGATGTTCTACTACCAAGAGTATTGTTTTATCTTTGATTAAATTTATATAACAGGGTCTTGATTTTTTAACTATTAAGTCCGTTCCTCGTATTTCACAGAATGTTTTTTGTAGGTTTCCATCCCAAGTCCTTTATTCTGCTGAAAGTCCACTTTAAAGCCCCTTGACGTTCGCGGTATATTTATGTTTCTTTTCCACATAATAGCTTGGCAGTGTCCTCCAAATTACTCTCAACCTTATGACGGAGACCTACAATCTGGGAATCAATGGTGGCCCACAACTCGGAAGAAAGGGGTATTGCGCGTTCCGGATAACGACCTTGCCACATGAATTTATTCTCTGGTAGGCCTGTTATATCAAAACCAATGAGATATGCTTTTACTTTTCTGTCTTTATTAAACAACGGTTTTAAAGCGTCACTCATGGCTTCTTGCAACTTTTTCAAGTCTTGAAAATACGAATTGTCCTGCCATTGTGTATAATGATTCTTCAGGCAATCCCTGTCAACCGTTACGAAGACAGCATTAATATCTTTCCCGCCATTATTCCAAAAATGATTCCAGTTGACATTGCCGTTAGACAAAGATCCCAAATCAAGTTTGCTTTCTTTACTTTTAAAAATATAGACATCTCCTTTATTGCCTACACCGACAACAGCGTAAAGGCCTCCGTGACCTAAGTCTTCCAGCTCCTTCAACACTCCATTTCCCCAGTGATCGCTTCCTATTACATCTCCACTGCCGCCGGTATCCTCATGCTGGTCAAAGTTGATCACCGCCAATTTGAGTGGCTTAAAAAAATTGGAGGCCTTCTTGAGAGCATAATAACCCCATACATAACCGGTTGTATGAAACGTATTGCAATCACCTACCGAGAAAACGGGAAACCCGACGTCTATACTTTCGACCCATTTGCTTAGGTCCGCGCGTAACATATATGAACTCGTATTCACTACTTCGGTTTTTCCATCAGGTAACTTGTATTTGGAAGGTTTTGAGTCCCAAAACGAACTGGCGCAAACGAATTTGCCACAATCCTTACCTGTATTTGGATATGAATCCTTTGAACTGTAAAATTTAAATTGCCTCTCTCCTTCTTTGAAGGAGTTTTTCGAGGTATTCAAAATAAACTGCCACTTATGACTCGACGCAAAAGTATGTGGGAGGTTTTTAATGATGAGCTTCATAAAGACTTCGTGATTCCATTTATTGGAAGAAACGGGCGGCAGCTGATATTGATTTTGCTGAACTTTGCTATCCGAAAGCGTTGGTAAGTCATTAGCATCGATGTACGAGGCACTTCCGGTAAATAATATGACATTCGAGAAACCCCACAGGTTATGGGTGTTTTGCTTCTCGCCTGTTGCTTTCTTCTTTTGTGTTTGCGTAACTTTAGGTTCATCTTTTGCCATGGAAGTTTTGGAGCGGTTCCCCTTGGGCGGTAACTGCGGGGGCTGCTTCTGGACCTGCTTTTCAGGCTTTTTCTGTTGTTTATCTTTGGGCTTGTCTTGAGAGCTCTTTCCACGTTTTAGTGAGATTTTTATTGTGAGTTCCTTCTTCTGCTTAATTGGCGGGGATACCTCCTTCTGCTGACTTGATGGTGGGTTGGCTCCACACCCTTTACACTTTTTCCCATCAAAGTTGTATTTGCGTCCGCACTTACAATCCCACATAAGTTGTACTCCTTTTCAGCACACTTTTTTAACTGCCGTGTTCCTCTTGAATTTTGTTTCGCGTTGCTTCATCGAGCTTGCCGGTCGGTTCCAGATTATTCCGTTCCTGAATAACGCGAATTGCCTGCTCAAGTTCGTTGCTCATTTTTCCATCTATATCACCCTTATAAAAACCCATATTTTGCAGGCGCTGCTGGACTCCGGATATCTCCATAATGGGGTCCAGGTCGCCCAGCTCAAGCTCATATTCGTCCTCCCTGTCTCGGAATGAAATCTTGCCCTTCTTGGCGTTCGGCGGAATCCAGATCTCGGCAATCCCGTTCTCATCGGTTTGCCCTTCTGAGAGCTCCCCATCGATATCGAGGACATAAGCCTCATTGGCCCTTGGTTCATCGTTGATCTTGAACTGAACGTTGAATATTTCCGGCACGCCCTTTCTCCTGAAGCGGTGCCGCTGCTCGCTGGCGCAGGATTCCTCTTTTTCTTCTTTGTCGCGTATGTACACCACATCTCCGGGTTTGAGGACGTTCGGGTCCTTGCGCTCCTGCTTGAGCTTGCTGTTTTTCGAATCGTTCCAGATAGTGTCCGGAAAGAAACCGTACCTGAACGCAATGCTGGAAATGCAGTCACCTTGCCTGACTTTGTATTTCTTGTGCGCCATCAGATCTTCTCCCACGCCTCCCGGTCAAGGTTCGGAAAGCATACTTTACAAGTGCCCTGCTCAAAGCCCTGCTCGCGGGCAAAGCCCTTGTCATCGAGCGTGCCCTCGGCGACGGAGCCGTCCGGAAGGGTTATCTTATACTTCTCACCGGGGATCGGCTTATCGTCCTCGCCCTCTAGCTCGATCTCTATCCAGCTCGTCTTGCCTTCTTCCCTGGCATCTTCTTCGTTACCGGTCGCTTTGTGGGGCTTTACCGGCTCTGCGCCGTATTTGCCTGCCTTCTTCTCTACCTGCTCGGCCTTGATCTCAGCCATCTTGCCGGGATCGGAAATGTCGGCGTCTTGGGCCATATCCGGTGCAGCCGGCAGAACAGGGCTGCCCGCCTTTCCGCTTTTCTTGCCCATATTATCAGCACCTGCCTTTTATCAGTTTATCTTTACCATACCGCCCTTGATCTCGGTCATCCCGCTGCCGGAGATGCTTACCTTCGAGCCGTCTATTTTGATCTCTCCAGCGGTCTTGATCTCAATCGAGCCCGACTCGATGGCGATGTATGAGCCTCCTACGCTGAGGGTGATGTTCGTCATCCCCTCGATCACGATGTTCTGGGCTTTCAGGTAATAATCCTTCCCGGTCTGCTCGGAATGGTTCGCCTTGAAGGCCTCGATCACATCGCCCTTGACCGTGAGCGACAGGCTCTGGGCGACTTGTTTGGCCTCTTTGCCCTTCACATCGAGATGGCGGTCCTTACCGATCTCTTCCTTGTGGTCTGCATCGACCGTTTCGCTGCGGTTGTTTTCCACGTGTTCGAACTTGTCCTTTTCCACGTGCAGGTGGCGGTCGTTGCCGATTGTCTCAAAGCGGTCGTTCTTGATTCGGAGATCAAAATTCTTCTCTGAATGGATGAAGATCTGCTCTTCCCCCTTCTTATCCTCAAACCTTATCTCGTTGAATCCTCCACCGTCAGGTGAAGACATGCTCTTAATGGTTGATTTGGTTTTTTCGCCTGGCAGCGAATAGGGTGGCGTGTTGACGGCATTAAAAACCCGGCCTGTGATAATGGGCCTGTCAGGATCACTTTCAAGGAAATCAACGATGACTTCCTGGCCGATGCGGGGAAGATACACAGCTCCCCATCCCGTGCCGGCCCAGGGTTGGCTTACGCGAATCCAGCAGGAGCTGTTCTCGTTGCTTTTTCCCTCCCGGTCCCATGGGAACTGGACCTTGACCCGGCCGTGTTCGTCCGTATGGATTTCTTGACCCGAAGGACCCACGACAATTGCCGTCTGAACGCCCCCTATCATGGGTTCGGGTGTACCCACAGGAGGTCGATACGGGACTTCAAAAGGGATACAGGCAAAACGATTGGTATAATATTCTCCCGCCTGCTCTCCGGAACCGCCGGCCGTTTCAGCGGCATCATGGCTGACGGAAACCAGGACATAAGACTTGTCATTCAACTCGCTCCTGTAATGGCCGGAAAGGTCAAACTTGTAACCGCTTGAAAACCCCTTGCAGGAGCTTTTTCCCGTTATGGTGGTGACTCTTGCCTCTTCCGCCTGCAAGCGTATGTTGGCCAGCCTTTCACCTTCAGACCTGGCCTTGTATTCCGCCGGAAAGTCGTAATGCTCGCGCTCTCCCGGGCCCAAAGAACTTTGAGAGACAGCCTCAACCTTCAAGTCCGTATTCGGATTTTCAAAATTAAAGTCATTGACGGTGTATTTGCCGATCCTGATCTCCTGCATTTTATCAAGGTCGACGATAACGCCTTCCATTGGGCTTTCCCCGGTAGTTACAGGATGATACCGAACAGATGTATGGTTCGGGCACGGGCTGTGTTTGTCTGGGGTATCTCCCAGGACCATGGTGTGCTTGCCGTTTTCGTGCTCGAAAAAATAATATATCCCTTCCTGTTCCAGAAGTCTCGAAACAAAATTGAAATCCGTTTCGCCATACTGAACGCAGTACTCCTTTGGGTCATATTTGCCTATATTCATCGTGTAGTCTTTAAATCCCTTTTCAGTGAAGATCTTCTCGACGATATCCGGCACGGAGAGATTTTGAAATATCCTTGAATTCGAAGTGCGGGTAAGAAGCCAGAACCATGGAACCATTTTTGCTGAATAACGCACAAGTCCATGGGCGCTTTCTATTTCTCCGGAACCGCTATCCAGGGCAAAACGCGATATTATACCATTAAAAAAACGTCTGTTTTCATCTGCGTGGCCAATGGAAACAGTAACATTTTCCCCGATAATATTCTCAAAAGCCAGATTATTGTTTTCTGATACAAGGTCCAGATCAAAGGAAAAAGGAACAGATAAGCCTTCGGTTCCGGAAAATCTTGTCAGCAGAACAACATCATCACCCAACGGAGTGGTAACGACGAGTGATCTGTTTTCTTGGGTATACATGGAACCTCCGCTTGTAAGGTTAGGCGCAACGAGATAAGAAAAAAGCTTTCCCCAATAAAATCAGGATAATAACGTTTTGATACCAAAACTATTCCGCTGATGTCAATAAAATAAAGAGATAGTGAGGAGGAAAGCCGGTAAGCTCATACCAGTTCATTATCTCAACAGTTCGATAGCTTATCAGTTAACCAAGTCTGTCGCGGTAAATTCCAGGGGACGACCCTGGTATTACAAAAGCGTTGACCGTTTTTTTATAAAATTCCACGGAGTCCGTACCGCCGATCACGGCATAGGCATAACCGCCGCCTGCCATAACGTGCAGGCATCGCAACAGCAAGGCCGTGCCGATCCCTTTATTCCTGTCACTTTCAGCAACCCCGACTGGCCCGAAAAAATTTTTCATGGTGCTGTCATAACAGGCAAAACCGACCGGCCTGGCATTCTTTGTTGCAATAAAGCAGGAAATGGGCCGGTTGCTGAAAGCGGTGTCGCACTCACTTGCCCACGCTTTACCAAAATTCTCTCGAATCCATTCAATGATCTGAAGTTTTTCGTAGGCCATGGCATTGCGGACAGTGATGCCGTCATTGCGCAATTGTTCCAGGCGCGCACGGTCATCAGGAAGTTCATACAATTTTACCAGCAAGTCAGGCATATTATCCACCCCATCGTCCTGCCAGCCGGGTCAACGGCTCGGCAGAAGATTGAAAGCGCGCCAGCCGGATGGTGTCCTTATTCTTGAATGAGAGGAGGGGCATCAACCCCAGATCCAGTATCTTTTCCAAGGCCCTTTCTGTAAACACCACTTCTGCGCAGGGTTTGATCTTGGATTCTCCCTGTTCCTTGTAGACGTGCAGGGGCAAACCTTCGATATCCTGGATCATCCCGGGTCGAAGGTCCCAGTCGTAACGGCTGAACGCCTGTGCCAGCAGAAAAGCACAGGCAAATGACGGGTTTCCCCACAGGTACTTATCATGGTCAGAACCTTCAGGCATCTCTTCGAAATCAAAATAATCTACAGGATCCGTATCCTCGCCATACGGGAGACGCAACAGGAATCGGGGCAGGGCAAGGCCCAGATAGGGTGCTTCGGAAAGACCCCTGAGGGCATCCCACGCCTGACTGTCTTCTGCGGCTAAGGATTTTTCCCAGTCATCCGGATCCGGCGTATCTGCCAGGGACTCGCAGCCCAGGATATGAGCATGAGCTGCAGAGATAAACGGCGCACCCGCGCGGCCGGCGATTTTAGCCATGCGACCCAGGATTCCTGCATCTTCCCGGGTCTGATCAAAGGTATAATTCCCTGCCAGAACCGCCCACGGCTCACCGCCGGGGGTTCCTACGGCCTCCTCCACAAACAACCTGTATATACCGGTTGACTGTAGATCCTCAGATGCACTCAGGTCAGCGGACAGTTCGGCCTTGGATAAATCCAGAAGATACACTTTGAGCTTGGCATCGGTTTCCACCCGGTATACAAGAAAACGGAGTGCCCGCCATGCCGCCTCAAGGGCCTGAAAATCGGGGTGGTGCAGAATAGTTTCCATGAGTTCGGCAACGGAGGCATCTACGGCCGCCACAAGTGCCTCCTGTTCGGGATCATCGCCCGGGACCAGATGGGGGCCCACGATTTTTTGCAAGAATGCGTCCCATCCGGAGGGTTTTGTAACTGTTTTTGCATCCGGCAATCGGCCGTCCGCTTCATCGACAATCTGATCAAGGATGCTGCCTGTGGTTTGCCCGGGCGTTGCGGGTGCAGGTGCAGGTTGTTTCGATATAGGTTCTGAAGGTTCTGGCGTTTCAACCACTCCGTTCCAGCTTCGCACTTCTTTTTTGGCAGTCTCGAAGGTACGAGGATCAATGAGGCTCTTTCGTGTATCCCTCAGCGCCTGAAACACTTCAAGACGCACATATAACTGTTCGGGATGAAAATCATCCAGTTTTTCGAACGGGATGACCACTGGCGGGCCGAATTCACCCGCAAGGGATAACTGTACTTTAACACCAAGCGTTTTCATCACATCCTCGATGTTATCCCGGTCTACTTCCATGGGATGTGGTTTCTCAAATGCGGAAGCCGGATCCACAATACCTCGGTTCGAACGACCGCTGAAATCTCCCAGGATACAGATCCGAAACGGCGTCTCAGGTTCCGGCCTGCTTCGGGTTTCATCCATGGATGCGACCACCTTGAAATCAAGCGCTTCAAATGAAATGGGCTTTGACATGGCAATACCTCTTTATGAATTCACGATTTATGCCAGCATAATCCATATTTGTGACCAATATAGAGTTATGGATGGCACCAGGTAACAGCCAAACCGCTCAAAAAGGTATGGGAGTGCTTTGCCTGTCTCTATTTCGTCCCTTTGTTCTATATGTCTCAAAGATACGCCCGTCGTCCTGATTCGTCCCCCACGCTTTCTTGCACCGCCAGCATATTTCCCTATACATTAGCAGTTTCAGGGGGGAGCCACATGCCAGCCTTATGTACAGGCATATTTGTGGTTACTCCCGTTGCACCGTCTCTTGTAGAAAACGTGCCATCGATATTGATTTGGCGCGTTGCACTGTCGAATATTATTGTAGCCGTGTTTGGAGGTGGATCCAGGTCCGCAAGGTCACAAGTGACTATTCGCGTCCCCCCAATTCCACTTCGTCTCCATGATTGGACATAAGCGTATAATTCATTATACCTATCCGGCACGTTGGCTTCCCAAATTCCAATCCATCCAATTAGAAATGTTACATGGGGCCTGCGCTTCGTAAAATAGACTGATCGTGTCTCCAACTTATTCTTCAGTCTATCAATTGCATAAGCAACTGTCTCTGGTTTTATTGGGGTATCATCATGTTCATACATGCCGAGGTGCACACCAACAAGGTAAGGCTGTTCCGGTCCCGTGCGAACGTGTGTGATTGTTAGACAAGTACCTACATCAGGGTATACCAAATTCTCCGGCGCCATCACTCTCTCTACCTGAGGTTTATGATCAGGTGTATATACCTGCTCTTTTAAATCGGTCATAATCCATCCTCCTTCGTGTTCCAGATAGTAAGCTCGTGACGAATGCACTGATAAGAAAATAAAGTAATTCGCTCATTAGCTCAACATCTATTTTTGCCTAACAATTTATCATCTATATGATATCAAATTTAAACCCCTCCCCATCAATGGCCACCTTCACCTCTTTGATCTGCTCATTTTTTGCCATCCTGGTCAGGATCTCACGCGACATCTCAGGCAGCAGGGTGTTGGTCAGGATGTGATCCACGTTTCTTGCGCCGCTGTCCACTTCGGTGCATCGACTGGCAACGGACTCGATCAGTTCGTTCCCGTATTCAAAGACAATATTTCTGTTTTCCTTCATGCGCTTGACAATGCGGTCCAGCTTGAGTTTCACGATGAGTTTCATGTTTTCGTCGGTGATGGGGAAATAGGGCACTACCTTTGTACGGCCCAGAAATGCGGGTTTGAAGTGCTTCTGCAACTCCGGCGCTAACATCTGCGCCAGGGCAGATGAATCCGGCATGGTCTCTTCGTCGGAACATACTTTCATGATCAGGTCCGTTCCCAGATTGGAAGTAAGGATAATCAGGGTGTTTTTGAAATCGATCTGCCTCCCTTCGCCGTCTTCCATTCTTCCCTTGTCAAACACCTGATAAAAAAGTTCCGTCACATCCGTGTGGGCCTTTTCTATCTCATCCAGGAGGACAACGCTGTATGGTCTTCGCCTAACCGCCTCGGTCAGTACTCCCCCTTCGCCATATCCCACATAACCCGGAGGTGAGCCCTTAAGACTGGAAACCGTGTGGGCCTCCTGGTACTCTGACATGTTAATGGTGATCACATTCTGCTCGCCGCCATATAAGAGGTCTGACAGAGCAAGGGCCGTCTCGGTCTTTCCTACTCCGCTGGGTCCCACAAAAAGGAAAACCGCTGTGGGTTTGGACGGGTCTTCAATACCAGCCTGGGATGTCTGAATCATCTGGCCGATGGCACCAAGGGCATGATCCTGACCGATGATCCTTTCTCCCAAGAGTTTTTCCATGTTGAGAACCGTCTCGATCTCATCGGCCTGCATGCGTCCTGTGGGAATGCCGGTCCATCCGGAGATTACTTCAGAAATCGTTTGCGAATCCACGGCAACCTGCACAAGGGGGGTGTCTCCCTGCTTTTCGGCAAGTTCTGCCTCCAGCCCTTTGAGTGTTTCCTGTTTTTCAGAGAGATCTTTGCTTTCAGGCTCCTTTTCATAAATATCACGGATTTCCTGCCGGACATCTACGATATTCCGGGCAATTCCCATTTCTTGTTCCCACTTTTTGTTCAGATTATCCAGACGGGACCGGGTTTCTTGTTTTTCCTTTTCAAGAACTTCCAGTCTCTCCGCATGGTCACGGCCCATGAGAGTTTCCCTTTCAAGGGTCTTTACCTCTCTTTCAATATCGGCGATATGTCTTGTGGCCTCTTCAATGGGAGGCGGGCTTGTTGTAAGACCAATGGCCACTCTTGCGCAGGCCGTATCCAGAACGCTCACCGCCTTGTCCGGAAGCTGCCTTCCGGAAATGTATCTATGGGAAAGGGATACTGTATCCGCAAGTGCGGCGTCTGTGATCATGACATTGTGGTGTTTTTCAAGAAAAGGTCCGATGGCCCGCATCATGATCAGTGCCTTTTGCTCGTCCGGCTCTTCTACTTTAACTACCTGGAAACGGCGCGCCATGGCTGCGTCTTTTTCAAAATACTTCTTGTATTCCGCCCACGTGGTTGCAGCGATGGTGCGAAGCTCGCCACGGGCGAGAGCCGGTTTTAAAAGGTTGGCCGCATCACCGGCCCCATGCCCCCCCGCGCCGATCAGAGTATGTGCTTCGTCAATAAAAAGAATGATCGGCACAGGAGATGCCTTTACCTCATTGATGACGGATTTTAGACGGTTTTCGAATTCTCCTTTTATACCGGCCCCTGCCTGTAAAAGCCCCATGTCAAGGGTATGGATGGTAACATCCCTCAAGGCAGGGGGGACATCGCCCTCTGCGATTCGCAAGGCAAACCCTTCAACAACGGCGGTCTTACCCACACCGGCCTCGCCGGTGAGGATGGGGTTGTTCTGCCGGCGACGGATCAGAATGTCCACCATTTGCCTGATCTCAAAGTCTCTTCCTAAAACAGGATCTATTTCCCCGTTTTTGGCCATTTGCGTCAGATTGATGGTATACTGATCCAGTGCCCGGGTTCCGGCAGGCTTTGCTTCTCCTGCCATATCGGCCGGTTGAGCGGTCTTTACCGCTTCGCCATCTTCAGCAGAACCGGATACAATATCCAGCAGGCTTTTTCCCAGGGTCTCGACAGATATTTTCTTTAATGCCTCTGAGCTTGATGTGAGCATCCTTGCGGTCTGGTCGTTGCGCATCAGAGACAGGGTAATATGGCCTGACCGGACACCGGATGCCTGAAAGTCAATGGATGCCATCATCCATGCATCCTTTATCATTTCCGGTATTCGGGGTGAAAGAGCAGGAGTCCTGGCATTGCCTGTCTTGAAACCCTCCATGCTTCGAGTAAGATCTGCAATCAGATGATCCTGATTGATCTCAAAATATCTGAGGATCTTTTCTGTATCCGTATTGGACAGATCCAGGAGTTTGAGGAGAAAATGCTCAATATCGACTTCATAATGGGTTTGCGACATGCAAAGCCCCGCAGCCGATTCAAGAGCGCCTCTGCATGTGCTGTTTAGTTTTCCTATCAGGGACTTGAGATTCGATATGACCATATTTATCGCTCCTTTCGAAGATAGCTGTAAACCGATTAGTTATTGAACGGATTCATGGTTGTCTCATCAGGTCACTCTCCTGAAACGTGATACAGGGATCACTTTCATGAACAACCTCGGGACTTTTGATCCATGTTGTCCAGCCCAGACGCGGTTGAGTTTCTGCACCCAATATGCACGGAGGCACTTCTTTTCGATTTAAGTATATGCTCGTCTCGAATTCATACTCCATTCCGACCATGTATTTGACAAGGGAAAAAATCGGGCCGAGCATGTCACCGCTGGGCAGAAAGCGTAAAAAATCATTATAGTTCATAGGCCCCAAATTGACTCGGAATTTAGACTGGCAGTCCCAGACATAGCTCCCGCAAACAGTATCAACGCCCAGTTGGGAATTTGCTGAACCGATCTGGGTCTGGTCTTCCGGGCTCAGAGGAATCATCTGCTCAATGAATTGCTCGACCTCAATAGTGGTGCCTGAAAGGAATGATACTGTCGCCTTAATGGAGGCCGCTGACGGGGCATGTCTTGATATGAGTCCACTGTAAAATGCCAGGGATTCTTCCGGCAATCCGATTCTTCCGCTGAGCCCCGGAGTTCCCAGACCGGATAGACTCAAAAGATACCTTGACAGTCTGTCTTTGGCCCCGGGGAGATAGTTCTCCGGAAACCGGTGTTTTTTCCAGGCCAGATAGAAAAGGGAGATAAGACGGTGGTGAAAAATATCTAAAAAGGCTGTAAAGCTAAAATCCTTATGCCAGTTTCTTTCCGCTGCCAGTTCATTATACCAGCGCGGAAGGACACCGTTTGGACCGATAAGTCCCATAAACGTGACTGCCATTTCCGCGGGCTTCTCTTCATCACCAGGCTCCAGACTGGAAATATCACTGGGAGGAAAAGCGAATCTGGGTTTTACCGAGAATCTTACAGCCTCTTCTGAAGGCAGAAGTGTCTGGCCCAGGGGCTTTTTGTCAGGATGTAGTGATTCTAGAAGATCTACAGCCTTAAAAAAAGAAAACCGGTAGAATTCTTTGGCCAGGCGGTCTTTTAGAGGAGTACCCGATTGCCGTTTCTGGGGGGCCACTGTTTTATTGCCTCTTTTTTTTGTATGGTTTTTACTGTCAACTGGGAAAAGGAATTGACGGAGACATACTGACCCAGAAATCTTTCTAGAATGCATGCAAACAGATAAAGACCTGTTCCCACAAACTTATCCTCGTCAAATTCTATGGTGACCTGCACGCCGCGACAAAAGCCTTGCCCCATCCTCTTGGTAATATGATGGGATGTAAGAGACACGATTCCGTTTATTTGCTGTCTTGTCGCCGGTGAATTGTCGAAATCATAGAGCCTGAGGATCTCTCTGAGGGCCTCTTCTCCTCCCTGAACAATAGACATGTAGTTGAGGGAGAGATGAGATATCAGGCGCCATTGCAATGCACCTCCAAGGGAAGGCCTGCGTGTGGGGGTTGGTTTTATCAGGCCGATGATACGTGCAACAGGTGCCGCCGTCTCTATACTGAAGTCACTTGTTGAATCCCCGATCGGAAGGCGCACCGGCAGATCCCGGTTTGTGCAAGTGACATGCAACGTCAATGTTTCTTCTCCCGGATCAACAGGGTTGAAGTACAGGTCTCTAAAAGAGAGGAAGACCTCCGAACCGCTGTCGCCCTTTTTGCCGGAAGAACGCCGTTCTGTATGCCAGAACGCACGCTTGCCAAGGCTGTCATCTTCATCAAGGTGATGCCTGACAGAATAAAAAGGTTTGAAATCAACTTCCCTTCCCGGTGATGATTGAGAAGGGGAGGTTACCCGATCTACGCTGTAAACTTCAGTCGAGTCCTGCCTTCTGACATCCGGGACGACACGGTATTCGGTTTTTTGCTGTTCAACACGAATCGGTTCTGAAATACGGCTGAAAAGATTTATTGCAGGTGTCGCATGGGTGCAAAACGTATCTTTATTTATTACAAGATTTGATTTGGCCGTCTTGTCTAGATATATCCGGATATCAAGGGTATCTTTGAGGCCCTTGTTTTTAAGCCTGCTGAGTCCGCTGAGATCAAAAAAAAGAAACTTTTCGGGAAAACAGAAATACTCGAAAAGAAGGATATAGCCGGGAAAAGACCTTTTTGAATAGGGTAGTATTCCCTCATCGGGATTAAATCCAACCGGTAATATGTCTTTTGGGTTCAGGGGTACCACTTCTTTTTTTCCACGGGCGTTAACAGACTCACATTCCACATGGCACACGTGGTTGAACAAAAGCTCATAGAGATGAAAGACGTGCTGATGGGGGCCGTTGAGAAAAAAACGCAGCTTTTCCCACCCAATTTT
>Ga0307378_10008994_pt1 | contig 13173 bp, 14 predicted proteins | sample UN1MG_FD_202238 | JGI IMG/M metagenome (GOLD analysis project Ga0307378, IMG submission 202238) | Soil microbial communities from Risofladan, Vaasa, Finland - UN-1 | ecosystem: Environmental > Terrestrial > Soil > Coastal area > Acid sulfate soil | place: Finland: Risofladan, Vaasa | collected... | reverse complement strand
TGTTTTCGACCGACCGACCGACCGACCGACCGACCGACCGACCGACCGACCGACCGACCGACCGACCGACCGGAGGCCCTCAGGCACGCTTAACCGACAGGTTGTACCGACCGGTCGATATACTCGGATAGCTTGACGGCATCGCCCCAGGAGTGATCGGAAGCCTTAGGGTTGGCTGTAATCGGAACGCGAACCGGAAACGGAGTTCCCTCAATTATCCGGTTCACGCGACCAGCGGTCTCGACCAAGTGTTCGGTCGGCACCTCGATTACGAAGTCATCGTGTACGAGCCCGATGATTCGGCAACCGAGCGACTCGCACTCGGCGTGCAGTGCGACGGCACGTTCTTTCATGATGTCCGCTGCACTCGATTGCACGATGCGATTGAATCCAACGTGTGCACGCGTGAGTGGCAAATGTAAATGTCTTCCCGCGATGTTACGCACGTACCCGCGTGAGCGTGCAACACTCTCAGCGTAGCTCGATGTGCGTCGCAGCCCGGGCAGGTTAGCGTGATAGTTGTTGTAGAGTTTTGATGCAGCGACTTCAGGTGTGTCACCGTGCATGTCGAGATCGGCCATCGCAGCGAGCGTGCGCGTTGTCTTACGCTTGCCACCACCAAAGCCTAACATAAAGTTGATCGTCTTGGCCGGTCGTCGCTTGCACCCGAGTATGTCAGCCACCCACTGATGATAATCAATGTTGGGATCTTCGTTGTACGCTTTGATGCCACGCGGGTCTTGCGTGTAGTGCACGATTAAGCGATACTCGATCTGCGAGTAGTCGCAAGAGAGAATCGAGTAACCCGGGCTAGGATGAATGAGCTTCTTCACACGACCGTCGAGCTGCTGTGCATTCGGGTTGCGACACGACATGCGCCCGGATCGAACACTCTGGTTGTAGTCGCTATGCAACACGCCGTCGTGATGCAGATTCAACCACGGCTCGAGGAACAACCCGCGACGTGTCGACAGCTTTCGGTACTCAACTAGCAGTGACAACACTTCGATGGGTGCATCACGCATCATGAGATATTGTGCGAGCGCTTCCTTGCGAAACGATGGGTTCCCGCGCTCGTCTGGATCATCATCCTCATCGCCTTCAGTCCACGCGATGACGGGCATCCCGAATCGGTTCACAATCAAGTCATAGCAATCCGTCGTTGATGTCGGGTTGACACGATAGCCGAGCCGCTCATACAGGTCCTCATCGATCTGCATCATGCGATGATACACTCGGGCCAACTCGATCTTGACTTCTGTCGCATCGATGTTCAGTCCACGGTCTTCGATGTCGACGAGCACTCGAGTCAACGCACGTTCGGTGTTCCACACGTTGTTGCATTCTGTGTGTAGCTTTGACAGCAAGAATGCATACAGCTTGCGGTTTGACACAACGTCTTGACACGCGTAGTCCGCGAGGATGTCGAGAGGCACGCGACCAAAGTCTTTGTTGTTCTCGAGGTAGGGTGCCATGCGGTCACCAAACTCCGAGATGTCGTCTTGCAACAAGTCCCGCGACAGATCTTTGAGTCCGTACCCGCCCTTATATGTTCGGTCGCTGTCGATGATCTTAGCAAGGGTAAGAGTATCAACGAGCTCGCCATGATACTCAACCCGTAAATCATTGCAAGCCACATGATAGTCGTACTTAACATTATGATTCACCCACGATTCTGCGCGAGACAGCACACACTCAAACCAATCACCGTGAAGCAGCTGCTCACGAGTAACAAAGTGCACCGGCCCGTCATCGAATGCAAGTGCTGCACCGATCACACGACAGTGCACACGGTCCCACGGATCGACTGACTTCTCGTCCGGGTCATTGCTGCTCGTCTCGAAGTCACAGTAAAGGTTGTGGATTCTCGCGGGCACGTGCGGTCGCTCTGAGTAGTTCTCGACGAGCTTCCCGCCATTCATGTAAGTCAGCATGTCGCTTGTCCTTGTCGTAAAGTTGTTGTGCACATGTTACACCTGCGCGGTGTAACACTTTCTGTGGTCCCTCGAACTCTCGGTACTTATCGATGAACACGACGGATGCTATCTTGCCGCAGTTCACGATCAAGCCCGCGCAGTTCAAGCACGGTGACACGGTTGTTATGAGTGTGAGGCCGACACGCGGAGTATCTAGCTTGGCTATTGCATTCGCCTCCGCGTGTATGCACCCGCACTGTCCCGTCGTGTCACTGCACGCGTCGTTGACCGTACCGCGTGGTTGACCGTTGTAACCTATCGCGTGTATCGCACTCCAGTCGTCGGGCACGATGATGCACCCGACCGATGCGCGATGACACGTCGATAACAAAGCAAGGTTCTCAGCTATGTCTAAGAACGTCGCCCATTTTGTTGTAGCACGCTCCATGATTGTAGCACCTCATCTGTGCTGGCGTAAGGGTTTGTTATGTCGCGGTTAATGACTAAATCAAAGTCGCTTTGACGTTGACGGAACCAAGCGTTGACATCAATAATTGGCTGGAGTGAAAACAGTTCACGTGACTCATCATACCGAGACTTGATCAGCTCGTCGCTCGCAAGGATGAGCACATGCATCGCACGCACGTTGCGCATGAACGCACGCAGATACAATACATCGGCGAGCGAGAGCTTGCACGGGTTCGAGTCGCACACTGCCTCGTATGCGAGTCCCGACCATGCGAACCGGTCGATCACACAACACGACGGACCACGCAACAACTGGACGTAGTCTTGATAACCACGCCACGACTCGGGTAGCACACCCATGTGCACGTATATCCCGAGCAACTCTTTACTCAGTGCTTTCGCGAGTGTTGTCTTGCCAACGCAATCGGTCCCTTCGATGATGATCATACTTTTCTCCTTGAAGGTGAGTGGGGTTCTTGTTGTGTACAGCACCGCAGCGAGTCAACGAGTATATGCGCTCGCACAGGCGACACAGCGTCGCCTCGTTGACGATAAGACTCTTCGACTTCAAGCACGTGCTCGAGCAGTGTCGTGTCGAGTCGATAATCGCACAACGTATCCGGTTCATACGTTCCACGCATGTTACCTCGACCAATCGCAGCGGTCGCACGCTTGTAGTGCTTGTCGTATATGTGCAGCGAACCTACGTTGTGAATGTAGGCACCGAGTTTGAGCCCGAGCGTTTCGGCTACCATACGCATAATCGTAGTGTTCACATACACGTCATACGGTAAGCCGAGCCACAGATCATTCGACCGCATCGTACATATCATATGCAGTTCACCATCATGCTGCATAAACTGCCACGACAACGTGCACGGCAAGTCTCGTTTGCCTTCAGTCAACGCATGCATGAGGTCATGCTTTGCGTCCCACATCGTGACGATGCACTGGCGTGAATGCGGGTTGCGATGCAACGACGCGATAGCCTGCTCGAGCTGATCGTGTCCGCTTTCCATCAACGACGCCCAACGATGCCCGTACGCGCCATATGCGTCACCGCTACTATCGAGAAAATTCTCATATTGCGGCGCGTAGTACTTTATCATATCGCCACTCGCTTTGCGCGACAGATACCACAACAGCTCTGCGCTCGCGTAACGCATTGACGCGTTGCGCACAGGGTGCGTGACCCAGTTGCGCGTCGGGTCAGTTAGTACCAACTGAACACCGATGCACTGTGTGCACTCTGTGCCGAGTCGATTCGCGGTGACGCGACCGGTGCGTGTCACGATGAACGCAGAGCTGTACCACAAGTCATCCAAGTCGTCGCTGCGCAGCTGCATAGTTAATCCCGGGTTAAAGATATTCACGTTGTGCCTTTCGTTTGCGTATCAACTCGGCTTCCCACTCCACTTGATACTGGTTGCGCCACGGCTTGTATTGTGTCAGGTCGAACATCTTCTCTGCGCTGCCATTCGCATCGCCACCAGAGAATCGACCTTCACTCGCGCAGTAGTGTGAGTGCCAGTCCTCATCACCCCATGCATCTTCAAGATACATCTTCGCCTGCTCGGCTAGCCACGCACCGATGCCCGGGATCACACCTTTCGCAATCTCGCTAGCCGGGTCCGGTCCGATGGGGCACTTGTCACCCCAGCCCATGAGCAACGCGAGCTCGCGGACCGACAAGCCACGATCACGCGTAGGGTGAATGAACTTCCAACAGCTGTTCGTAAACGTCGGGCACGCGGTGTGTTTCGCGAGTCGACGAGGTGAATGCATGCTGAAGGGCATTTCACTGCTGCGCACGTCCCACATCTCTTTGAACTTCTCGGGCAGCTTCGGGTATCGAAACTTCGCGAGCATGTTGATGTCAAACCCGCATTCGAGGTGCGGTATGCACTCCGCATCCAGGTGATGCATCGGGTAGCGCACGTCTGGTGGCACCGCGGTGCACTTACGTATGTTCGGATACACCGGAACATCGATGTGTTCCAGCGGACCGATCACATCCCACAACGTAGTCTCGTACTCATTGAGCACGGGCAGAGTCACGTTGAAGTTCTTGTCACCTTTGTACGCGACGAAGAAGTAGCGTTTCCGTCGTTGCGCGTTGTTGAAGGCTTGCCCGCACAACTTGATGTGTGCGATGCGGTAACCATTCGGAACACACAACTCATCACGCAGATAGTCGAGCAACTCGCGACCGGTCGAGTATGCTTGCTGCACCGACTCCCACACGAATATCGGGTACTCTTGCTTGATGGAGTACTCGACGAGATCGTGTATGTCCTTCGTCTGCTTCGCCCACGGTCCGTGCGATGTCTCGTCGCACCCCGCAGTCACGCAGCTGAACCCGGTGCATCGCGGGTTACCAAACGCGAAGTCTGCATCGACTCGCGGCCAGTCCTCCCATCGATCGGCACGAACCACGTCAACACCGACCACGTTCTTCGCGGTGTTGGCTCCAAGCCCGTGCACCTCGAGCTGCACGTCGCACGGCATAACCGTCTTGACGCCCAGAGTAAACCCACCTGCAAACACATGTATGCCTACCGCATTCATACTGGCCTCCGTGAATCGCCCGCTATTTCATCTTCCTTTTGCATGAGCGTGTGCGACATTACAATCCGCAACCATTGAAAGCACGTCTCACACAACCATGTCGTTTTCACACGCTCGCTGGTTTTGATGTTCAAGTACCGCGTCGCTCCGCACTCACATCGAGCGCACGCCTCTTGCTTCTGTGACATAGTATCACTGCCTCCATGTCGGGTTTGAAGTAGTTAGCACCTTTATCGCGTAGTCGCGTGCTACCGCCCGGTTGTGCACGCGCACCGAGCTTCGAGTAATTGCTGCGACGGACTTCATCGTATGCTTCGCCGAGCGGCAAGTCGAACTGCGCGGCCGTCCCGTTGATCACCCACAGTGAGTCCGCGAGTCCGTCGAGCAACTCAACTTCATCGCCACGCATCATCGCGTCGAGCAACTCCGCCATCTCCTCGCAGTGAAGCGCGATGCGTTGCACGCGATGATCGGTCACATGGTTGAGCTGGTGCCGTTGCCACTCAACGTGCTCGTCGCAAAAGCGCGCGCACGAGCGTAGCGACCCGATAGCGAGCCACACCATCTTTGCGTCGAACACCGGGTGATCACACCACACATCACCGACGTAGGGTCCGACACCTTTCTCGTCATGCCAATTGCCTACGTCAATCACCATCGCGTCGATGTACTCGCTGTGCATCAAAAGTCCCCTTTCATGAAGTTAGGAAGTGTCGAGCTGACCTCAGCAAACTCTTCGCTGCGTAGCTCACGTAGCAGCTCTATGAATTGTGACGTCTTGAAGTAAGAGCGACCGGCTCGCGTCAAGCAGTTGGCTCTCACCAGGAGTGACATGAACTCTGATGCGATGACTCGGTCCCACGAAGTCCAATCGCTCAAGTCTTGCACGTCAATCTTGCTCGTGCTTAGCATACGCTCAACGACAACGCGAGCATGCGGCGTCGCACGCACGGCTTTCTTGACTTCGTCTGGTGCACTTATTCGTGATTCATTCTTGATGCGTGACGAGTAATCCGCGTACCCGTGAGCGGCTGTGGAGTACACACGATCGATGAAGTCACTCACCCATCGCACATGCGAGTTCGTGACGATCACGTTCACGTTGTCTCGCGTCGAGAACACGCGGCACGCGAGTGCGACCGCGAGCTTGAGTATCTTCGCGCGTGTTGAACCTCGGTCGAGTAGAGGTATGTCGTCGGTGTACTTTTCACACAGCAGACGAGTACGCTCGATGAGTTCCACGCTGGCTGCTTCAGTGACGTGGATATGTTCGTGCGACCGGGTCCACGCCCACAACACTAAGCGACGACTGCACAGTGAATCATAAACGTGCTCGTGCTCGATGTGAGCTTCGTACACATCGTTCACTTCATTCTTGTCGAGCACCAAAGCCAAGTCGAACCGACGGATGTCCTCGAGGTTTGGAATGAGTTCACGTATCGCGTCGATGCCGTAGCTGTACGAGGACATGGTGCGTGATCCTCGAGGGTTTGAGAGAGCTACGATACGACAGCGGGCAGACGCCTTGCGTGTCTGAATCTTATTGATTTGGGCCACTCCAGACGATCTCATGTCTGTAATCGTACTGAACACTTCGACCGGCATACCTTTCAGCTCCTCCATTAACACCAGCTGCCGGTCGTTGGCCGGCATCGCACCCCACGTCACGAACCACTTGCCGCCGATTTGCTCGAGCCCACCGAGTAAGCCTGCGACCGTCGCGTTCTTCGACTCGACTTTCTCACCGAGTCCGAAGTGCCGTGCGAAGCTCATCGCTGTTTCAGTCTTGCCTTGCGCGGAGTCACCGAGGATGAGTGTTTCAACCCAACCTTTAACCGGTCCCTTGCGTGACGGCAATGCGATCACCGAGTGATACGTTAAGTCAATTGCAGCGTGTAAGTCACGTCGCTGATATATGTTCGTGACGTTGGCTTCATAATCCGAGTAGATGTGGTTCAGCTTTTCTGTGAGCACTTCGTCGCGATCATCTTCGGGCTCGACGTGGAACCGCATCACATCGTCGGGTTCACCCAGCTCAAAGCACTGCAATGCGTCTTCAACCGTTGTGGCTTTCGACACGATTAGAGTCGCACGTTGTGTACGCGGGTGTGCGACCGTCTTGCATTCTATCTCGTATGTCGTGTTGAGCTCCGGGTTGTCATCCACGAACACCGTCGGCACCAACAACTTGTCGGACTCGATAGCCATGAGCGCGAGCTCACGTTGCACCCGCGCGTCAACGAGTCGATAGTGTTTAGTTGGCTCAAATGTCACCGACTTGCACTCGGGAATCTTCAACGCACCACGAATCTCTTCGCGTTGTGCTTTCGCGGTCGCGTCCATCATTGCGAGCAACTCTGCTGACTCGTTGTCGATTGCGACGACTGGTTCAGCGTCACGGCATCCAGAGATGGGACACAGCCCGCAGTTGTCTTGCGCGCGGTCGCACTTAACCTTTACTTCCGCGGGCACGTAGTACATGTCTTGATCAGCTGCTGACACGAGTGTGCGTAGCTTGAATCGCTGATTCACAGCATCCTTCGCCATCACTGCGAAGATGGATGCAGGCTTTGCCTCCGCACGCTCAACTTCTAACAATCCCGGTGGCTCGTACTCAGGCGTCTTGAGTAACAATGCATGAAGGTCACCGCCGAGATGTAAGAAGTCATTCACGTCGCCCGTTGCAAAGCGTCGCTTGTCGAGTGGTAAGTCCACCACACCGAGCCACGACGCAATGCGACACAGCCGCGTCGCTAATTTGCGGGCTGCACGATGCCCGGCCTGATCCACGTCGAAACACAGCCACACTTTTCGGTCCGTGAAGTGGTCGTCGAACTCACGGCGCCACTCGCCTTCACCGCCCGTCACGGATACCGCACCGATTCCGAATGGGTTCAGCACAGCCGCAGCGGCGATAGCTTTAATCTCACCGCCGACGATCACGATGTCATCATACTTGAATTGATTAACCGGAAACAAACGCAACCGACTGCGGCCGCGCATGTTGGTCATCTTAGCACCGTCTGTTGAACCGGGCGCGTATCGACGCGTGTTAACGTAGAGACCGGACACGTTTGTGATCGGGATCGTCACGCGACCGCGATCTTCGCCGAGTCGATACGTGCGTATCTCGTTCTCGAACACGTGACGCTTCTTGAGTTCGTTGACGAGTGCAGGAGCCAGACATAGCTTCTTATGCCATCGCTCGACCGTCGCAGGATCGATGGGCTTCTCTTGTGCAGACCCGTACTTGTCGTCGAGGTACTCGATCATCGCCGTGACCGACTTATCGGACCGACGAGCTAATAGGCGTGCGAGCATTCCCGATGCTTTGCACGAGCGACATACGAAGCGTCCATCATCGGGACGGATGTCGCAAGAAGGTGTGGTGTCTGCGTGAAACGGACACACCACGCGGTATTCACCAGTGGCGGTCGTGACGTACTCAATGTTTGCTAGCTGAAGTTCGAGTGCTACGTTCATCCGTGATACCGGCTAGCGAGGGTGCGAGGAAAGATGCCGGGCTTAACCCACCCGGCGTGAGATGATCAGGGCAACACGAAGACTATATCGACTCATCAACAACAGTCGCTGACGCTTCTTCGTCGTCACCGTACCGTGTCTCGAGCGTCTGTGATGCGAATGCGTCGTGAGCCTTCATGTGAAACTCGCGATACATTTCATATGTAGCTTTGTCGGTCACCCAAGGGTCGACGCCGCTTTCTTCGCTCGGGTTCTGAAGCTCATACCCGTACCACTCATACCCGTTGCGTGCACGCATCCCGGTCTTGCACTCGAACACACAACCGTATAGCGGAGCCTTGCGACGATTCGACAACAGCGAGAAGAATCGACGACCGTTAGTGTATTCGCCTTTTGCGAATGACATGATGATCGGCGGAACATCCTCGCCGTGCAACGCCACAAGAAAGTTCAAGTGCTCGACGTATCGGCGTTTGAAACCTTCGTAGTCGACTTCACGGGTGTCGGCACACATCGCGCGCTTCGCGATGTCGGAGTTCGCATCAAAAGAACGCTCAACGATTGCGGGCTCTTTGCCGCGCAACTGAATCGGGTTCCACAAACAGAACTCGACATAGAAGAACAGCGGCACGATGTGAAACCCAGCACCAGCGGGTGCGACCACCAGCTCGTCGGGCATGATCATCACACCGCCGACGCCCGCCGCGTTGAGCAGCTTCGACTCGCTGGACTTCTGCACGATCTTGAGATAACCGGGCAGCACCATCGCGTCGATCTGTTGTTGCTGCGCGCCCGCATCCGCCTCCATGTAGTCGGGCACGGGTGCCGACACTGCCATAGAGTTTTGCTCTGACTTTACTAACTCGCTCATGACTTCTCCTCATTCATTACTGGGCTATTGAAGTGCTGCTCGACATACGCATCGAGCGGTGCGTCCTTTAGCTCGCGTGTCCACATCACGTAGCTGATAGTCGTTTCAGCCGGGTTGACTCCTGGAGGCGTAGGAAGTCCGTCGGCTTCGAGATTGCAGTAGTACTTTGTCATGCCGGGCCAGTGCGGTCGCAGCGCATCGCACTCGATGATCTCATGATCAACACCGCACCACCGCATTAGAGCGACGTAGTCCGGGTTAAGTTCATCAGGCACTGTCTCATCCGTAGAGTACTTCAACACACGTTTCGGGATACGTGCACTCGTGCCGAGCTTGGGTTTGCCGACCGCGAGCTTTCCACGCAACGACTCTTCGTTGTTGTTGCGCATATACTTCGAGCACGCGATAAGCTCGAAATGCTTTTTGAGCTGGAGCAACGTACTCACCGAGTCCTTCATTAGTGACTCGATTTTCTTGAGCACCAGTGTCGCATCGATGATGTCACCGTCGCTCAGCAACGCGTTCTTCTCTGCACGAATGACTTGCTCGGTCTGATACAAGTCGTGGTGATGTGCACGCGTGTCCGCGTATAAGCGGATGAGCTCGTGAACAGTGTCCATGATATGTCTCCTTGTCGTTTACGTTGTCGTGAAAGTTAGCTGACGTGAACTGGTATGTCGAGTACACGCTCGACATACGCGCTCGAGTGTGCATCGTACAGCAACATGCGGACCGACTCGTAGTGGCTGCCGATGGCGGCCAACAGTAGTGATGTGGCGAGTATCTTGCCAACGATGGCGATACGATCTGTGGTGTTGTCAAAGTCGTGTGCGATAAGCTTCTCGCGTATCGCATTCACATATTGCGACGGCTCGAACGGGCTTGGTGCCTCGTGATAGTCCTTGAAGATCTCAACGATCTCTCCGTACTCGTTCAAACCACTGATGTCCACGTCGCGATACGGTCGCTCGATGATGAATACCTTACTCATGTTCGTGCCTCTTTCTTGAATACGTTGTTAAGAATCTCTTTCACGTCTTGAACTGCGAGCGCAGTGAGCCGCTTGCTCATGACACGTTTGCGAATGTCAAAGTCAATCGCATCGACCACGCACAAGTCAGTGACCTGCACCGGTCGCTTCGTGCCGCGTCGATGTGCACGGTCTTCAGACTGCGCACGCGTCGCCATCGACCATCCTTGACTGAAGTAGATTACATGGTCGCATGCTGTGTCCTCGTCACAGTTGCCAAGCAGATTCAATCCGGTTCCACCCGCAGCGGGATTGCCGACGAACACTTGAGTGTCACGATCATTGTTGAACAGTCGCACGGCTTCTTGTCGGTCGGCATCCTTCGTGCCACCGTAGTAAGTGACGTGACCGACACCTTCGAGTTTCAACCGCGCTGCAATCGAGCGCACGTCCTGCACGAAGCAAGCCCACACGATTATCTTCGATGTGCTTGGTGTGTCTTTGATGATACGCACCAACTCCTCGAGCTTCGGGTTTGGGTCGAACCGGTTCACGTCGCCATCCACCCACTCGCCATCACCGTCGATGTCACCATCGAGCTTGACGAATCCGCTCGTGATCTGTGCGAGCCGCAACAGCTTGACGAGAACGTTGTTCACGGTGACCGACGGGTTCTTTGAGTCGGACGCGAGCTCTGACTCGATCTCCGCGTACAACGAGCTGGCGAGAACGCTGTACACTTTCTCTTGCTCCGCCGTCATCTCGACATCGATCACGTCATATGTCTTGTCAGGCAGGTCAGGCATCGCTTCTTTCTTGCGAGTCGAGAACGACACGCGTGCGAGCCGCTCTTGCAGTAGAGGCACGTTCTGCAACCCGGTGAATACCTCGTACCCGGTTCCGGTCGATATCCACTGCCCGTAGAATTTTCGGAATGCTTCGAATGACGGGAAGCCACTCCAACCCTCGCCGAGGAACTCGAGCTGTGTCCAGAGGTCGGCCACGTTGTTCACGATCGGTGTGCCCGTCATGATGACACGTCGCTCGCTGAACTCACGAAGAATCTTGAGTGCCTTCCACCGCTTGGTCTGACTCGACTTAATGTAGTGCGACTCGTCGACCACGATGAGATTCCACATCACCGCTTTGAGCCACGACACGGAGTTTACCATCGTCTCGTACGATACCATCACAGCAACCCAATCGTGAGTCGTTGATGCCACGACGGCGTCCATGAAAATCTTTCGACGCTCGATGTCACCACCGCGCAACTGAAAGGTCTCCACGTTCTTCGTTGAGAACCGGTCGATCTCGACCTGCCAGTTTGTCATCACTGCCTTGGGGCACACGACGAGCACGATTGTTCGCCCTTGCTTCTCGCTGAGTGCGTCGGCGCGTGCGATTGCGACCGGAGTTTTCCCAGTGCCTTGCTCCATCAGGAGTGCGTAACCTTCCGATCGTACCGCGCAGTACGCGGCCGCACGTTGATACGGCGCGAGTGGCAGCTCGTCGCAACCGAGCGGTGAATCCGCGGGCAGGGACTTCACCGACTTGAAGCGAGCCTGCACTTCAACGAGCTGTCGCTGCATCGCGAACCGCGTGATGTGAACGCGGAAACTCATCTCGGTGACTTCATCATCGAACGTGATGTGCGAGATGCCCCACACCGCGAGCATGATGAGTGCTGTGACGTCGGTCGCAGGGGCCTTCAAAACGAAGTGACCGGCATCCCACGTTACGCCGGGAATGCGGTACATCCAGTTGTTGCGGGCTGCGATGCTGGGCCAGCTCGCGGCACTCGTGCGTACCTCGGCTCGGTATTGCTTGCCATCGTCCGACATCGAGAGATGTAAGCTGTCGGTCGGTCGGAGCCCGCGATACTCGCACAGCCATTGAAGCGATGCCGGTTCAACGTGATCGATGACGCCACGCAGATGAGGTGACGGTAGTTGTGTTGTGGTCATTGTCGTGTCCTTGTCGTGAGATTTACTTGACGGCAAACATTACGTATGCGTCGATGTTTAGTGTGAAATAGTTCAGGTATTCGATGAGAGTTTCGTTTTCACCGATGTCGCCAACCGGATTGAAGCTGCCGTTGCGACCAATCGCGCGATGAACTTCGACGAGTCTGTTGTAGTCGACTTTTGATTGGCGGTTGTTTTCAAGCGCACGAAACATCGCGGCGGTCAGAACCGCATGAAATGCTTGATAAAATCCACCATAGCAGCCGTCTTGTCGCGCGAGTTGTTGGTTGTCGGCGTTGTTTGCTGTTTGCATCCCAACTAGCGCCCAGTCGAGGAGCGAGTTTTCTTCGCTGGTGATTTCGATAACCGTTACATTTTGGTTTGTCATTGTCGTTTCCTTTGTCGTGAGAGTGTGTTAGCGGATGACTTCGACGAGCTCGACCGAGACGTGTACGATCTCACCGTTGAGAAGCACACGATAATCGACGCGGGAATCCCAGTTGTCCGTGTCAATGATCTCGTATGTGTGCTCGTACTTTTCACAGAACACGTCGAAGGCTTCGAGCGGAGTGCGAAGGCGTGCAGCGACGTAGTATGTCTCAGAACCGCTGCGAATCGTGAAGAGCTTGGAGTTAGCCATTGTCGTTTCCTTTGTCGTGAGTGTTTCGTTTCGTTTCGTCCGACCGCGTTGGCCTGACGTGGTTCATTATACACTATTTATCGGCCGTGTACACCCCTAAATCCACAAAATCTGAACAATTTTTTAAGCAGGAAACCACGTGTGATTCGACCGGATCACCCTTCACGATCACACATTCACGGTGAATCTCGCACTCGAACACGGTCGCGAGGATGCCCGTCGCGCGGTCGCCCGCACATCCACAATTTTTCACACGCACGTCGCGGTCGGTCGGACCGATCATGTGCCCGCAC
>Ga0307378_10008993_pt1 | contig 13174 bp, 14 predicted proteins | sample UN1MG_FD_202238 | JGI IMG/M metagenome (GOLD analysis project Ga0307378, IMG submission 202238) | Soil microbial communities from Risofladan, Vaasa, Finland - UN-1 | ecosystem: Environmental > Terrestrial > Soil > Coastal area > Acid sulfate soil | place: Finland: Risofladan, Vaasa | collected... | reverse complement strand
GAGATCGTATGGTTCGGTCCCGGTTGATCGCACAAATGAATCAACTCCCGCACCACTGGCAGGGAGAGCTCCGGTGTGGTTGCAGAAAATGTCGAACGAGGTGATATCTGTGTTCCCAGTCGGCCCGAAGAACACGGCGACTTCACCGGCTGGAAGAGTGGCAGCTTCCAACGCGACAGGTGTCGATCGAGAAGAATTCGTGGAGTAGTACGCCGTCAATGTCGGAGGGGTCACGGTTGGATCGGTGGCTGGGGTGGCCTCGTTGAACAGCCATTCGGCGACCCACGACTCCACGAACGGCAGCTTCGTCAACCGGATCACGTTCGTTTCTCCAGCGACCCAATCTCCGGTTGTCGGGAAGGTGCTCGTAGGGTACCATATCACGTTCTGAAATGTGGGTTCATCACCACTGATCGACACGTTGATTGACATGTGGACAACGACACCACCTGTTGGTGTGTTTGTGAACGTCGGGGTCCAGACACCATTCGTTGTGAGAACATGGACGTTTGTACCCAACGACAAGTCGATCAGGTTTTCGCCGCTTGTTGCCGCCATGAACTGGGTTCGTGTGGTTGTACCAGTATCGAGAGCAGCGATGCGTGCGTCAACCAAGGCCGTCACGTCAGCGTCGTACATCGGGTTGTCATGGATCAGCGCCAAAATCTCTGAGTTGTTTGCTGCGGCCAGCGTCACCAGATCAGCGTCCGACGCGACACCATCGACAACGGCATGGATGGCTTCTGCCCAGGCGTACCAATCGATGGAGCCGAGATTTGGGAGGGGTGATCCTATTGCCATGAGTCAGACTCGATCAGGCTGTTGTCGGATCGGCGACCTCGGCAACGTCATATGAAGCGAGAGTCCAGGGGGAACCCGAGTTGACGGTCTCCCCGGAGCCATCTGTGACGTAGTGGAGTGTCGAACCGTCTGCGAAGGCGAGGAAGTTGGCTGCACCGGTCGAGGTGCCGTTGTTGCCGGACTGGGCTGCCAGTGTGAGCTTGCGACCTGAGGCATCGCCGTTTGTGATCGTCCACGAGGCACCGCCTGCTCCTGCGGTCAGTGTGTAGTTCCCGACTGAGGCTGCGGCGATCCCAGCGAAATTGGCTGGCGCTGACGTGCAGGCGTGAACGACTGTGGAGAGTGCAATCCGATCGAGTAGTGCGTCGATCGTTGTGTCGGGTGCCGTAGCGGCCATGAGTTATTCCTCCTGGTGAAGTGGGTTGTTGTTTTCGAGCCTAGTGTTCGTCATCCGCGCCTCGTGACTACTTCGCAACCGACATTGATTTCACGAATCGCGACCCCCCGAATTTTGGTGAGTTCTATTTGGAAACCGAGCGCGGTGCCTTGCGCCCCGAAGTTCATAGTCCATGAATCGTCGGTTCCCGAAGGGTCGGCCCTCGAGGATGGCTCAGTCCACATTTGAGGTTCGGTGTTGATGGTTCCTGACTGCCAGCGTGCCAACGGTCGCACCGCGCAGTGGATCTCATTGAGTCCGTCATCGATCCCGGACGGCCATTTACGGAATTGGATTTGGACGTTGCGGACCATGACCTGCCGGCCTTGCGGGTCATACCAGGCGGGTGTCAACAGGACGCCTGACACCATGCTGGTCGCGCCGACATCGGTGGGTGATGCCCATTCGTCATCGGTGTGTGCGGGGCGTTCGATGTCATGTTGGAATGACACGATGTTGACAGGAACACCGATGTTGTCTGATTTGATGACACCGAACACGACGCCGCCCGGCACGTTGTAGCCGTGACGTAGATCGGAGGGTGCGAGGCCGGCGAGTTTGTTTGGCAGGCTGTGTGCCGTCCATTTCCGGTCGTCTTGGATGAGGAGTGTGTCGTTGGTTTGAGGATCGTTTGCGGCACCGAGCATGAAGAGGCGGCGGCCGGTTGGGGTGGCAATCACACTGTCACAGGGGAACGAGTTGTCGTAACCGCGGACACGGTAGGCCGAGTCGAGCCAGACTCCGGTGCCGTTGAACCAGTGGGGGAGGGCTTCGACCGCCCAGTACAGCACACGGTTGTCGGTGGTCATGGTGGTGAATCGGGAGTCGAGTGGTCCGTTGCCGATTTCGACGCCACGTACTGCCGGCCGTTCTGCGAGCACCCCGGTCAACGACCACCAACCATCAGGTTTGCCAACCATCAACTGGTTGAACATTGGGGTCAATACGGTGATGGTCGAGCTCCCACCGATATCGACGTATGCGTTGGAGTCCCACACGTCAGGTTCGGGGCCGGCCTCGGAAACTTTCGAGTAGTACAGTCGCCACGGAATTTCTGCTTGGGAACCGATGAGGTAGTAGCCCCATCGGGTAAGTGTTGAGAGTGTGATGCCGCCCGGCAGTGAGATGTTGACGGTTGCGTCACCGTTGTGTTTGTACAGTTTGCCGTCCATCAGCGAGTACAGGGTGTTGTCGAACTGTGTGAAACGGACGAACGTTGTTGCCGGGTCAGGGTAGGTGCCCATCGCGACGGCGGTTCCGGTCCCGTCGAGTGGGATTCTGTAGGGGGAGTCGCCGACGACGACGATCAGGTTTTCGCCGTACACGTCGAAGCCGACCGGGCCTGGTACAACGGTGCTGGTTGGCAAACCCGTGTAGGGCAACATCTTGAATCCAGGACGGACCCCGACGAGACCGGATTCGTACAGCATGACGTTCTGACCGGAGAACGTGTTGTTGTTGGCTTTGGCCGGGTCGATGACGCCGTAGTCGCCACCTGAGAAGTCGTCAAAGCGGACGATGAAGTCGGATGCAGCCATTCATCACACCCAGTTTCCTGCGCGGATGTGCTTTTGGAGTGGACGTGTCGAGGCGCGTATGTCCTTCTGCATTCGTGCCATGCCTTCTTGGAACTCGAGCATGTGGACTGCTGCGGATGGCCGGTCGTCTTCGCGTGTCGAGCAGAGTTGTGAGGCTTTGGCGACGATGGTGCCGACGTGTTGGGGTGGGAGCCGGATGATGTCGGTGTCTTCGGACAGCAGTTTGGGTGCCCGATAGTAGATGTGGGTGAAGTCTTGTGGTGTGGTGTTGGCGGGTGCGAACTCGATGGAGTCATCGATGATGCACCAGTAGGAGGGGCTGCCCGTGTTCACGTCCTGACGGAGACCTTCGAGGTCGTAGGACACGCATTGCTCGAGGGGTGTGCCGTGAGCGTTGACGATGGCTCTGGTAGCACGCCAGTCGGAGGGGACGGGGACGGCGTGGGCGTTGGCCGGTATGGTCAGGGTCGTTTTGGTTTCGTTCCACGGCCAGCGATGTGCTTCTTCGACGGCGAGGATCGCAAGGTTGATGTTTGCGTCGATGAGCGGATCCGGGAAGTAGTCGTCGTGCATGGGAATGCCTAGACGATCGCGGACCAGTTTGCGGATGAAAAGCAGAGAGGTTGCCATCGGTCAGTACCCCTGTCTGATCAGCGCACGTCGGAGCCGTGGTGCGATCTCCTCGGCCACCCATTCATCCTGCATGGCCTGTTGGCGTTCATCGATGCGATCGTTGTGTTCGGTGACTTCTTTGTGGAGGTCACGTTTCGGGTTGCGGCGCATGTCGATCTGGCAGAGCCGCACCAGGATCCGTTCGTCGAACGGGTAGCCGGGCGGTGACTTGTCGATCAACGATTTGCGGCCGTTCTCTTCGTTGCGCCACAGTTCCCAGATCGTGCCGGCCGGTGTTGCTTCCGCCACGACAAACAGGGCCGGGTCGCCTTCCCAACCGATCGTTGAGTCTCCGTAGTGGAGTTTCTCAATGAACCAGTCGGCAACCGAGTCGTGCCATACGCACCGAGGACCATCCCAATGAGGGATCCGAAGAACGGGCTCTGGTGCGTATGGCTGACCCATGATCAGGCGACCGTGATGCCGCTGATCTTGGTGTGCGCGTTGCGTCCGTCAGTCGCCACTTCCATGTAGCAGAAGAGGGTTCCTTCGTAGGCGTCGGTGTTCGGCACACGATTCAGGATTGCTCCGTCCTCCTGCATGAACTCCCAGTCGGACATCCGATAGTTCTGGAAGCGGCGCATCGTGAGCCCGTAGGCAACACCAACTTCGGTCATGTCCTTCTCGTACACCATGTTGACGGTGTTCGCTCCGGTCTGGCCCTGTGACATGTCGGTGATGTCGAGACCCGAGTAGCCACCCTTCATCTCGTTGGTAGTCGGGAACCGCTTGAGTGAAGTCAAGAGGCCGGCGACACCACGATGAATCTCGGGAGTGGTGATCCAGGTGTCGAGCTGCTCACCGGAGTTGATGTTCACTTCCTGTGACGCACCGATGAACATGTCTTCGGAGACTGCACCGGCAGAGGTGAGCTCGTAGGATGCCCAGTCGCCCCAGTCGTCGGGATCGATGCCCCAGAGCGCACCAGTGGCGGAAACCTGGGCCTTGAGACCGGTGATCTCCTTCTGGGTTGTGCCGGTGCCGGCTGAACCTGCACGGGTCACGATGTCGCCGGTGACCGAGGTGATTGATGCGGTGAGCACGATCTCTTCGGCGGCACGGTCCACCGACAGGATGGTTGCGGCTGCAACCGAGTCGGTCGGGTTGGACGCATCGGAACCGATGTCAACCAGCATCCCCTTGGCGAACTGGCGCATGACGCCAGGGCCGGCTCCGACGAGCAGCACGGTTGCTGACACCTGACCGGTTGAAACCACTGCGATTGTGCCGGTGCCGTCGCCGTACACCTGACGGTTCAGGTCGTTGCGAAGGTCACGGACAATGCCGTTGGTTTCGGACTGGACTGCTCGAGCGAACGAGCCCCGATCGGATCCCATCGAGCGCATGACCGGCCCGGAAATCTGGATGCGACCGTAGTTGTACTTCAACTGCACGCGGGATTCTGCGTACTGCTGGGCACCGGCCGTGGGAAGCGTGCCGAGCTCTGCTCGAGCACCGACTCCCTGGTTGCGTCCGACGTTGATGGAGAGGACCGCAGCGCGGCCTTCGACATCTTCGGAGTTCATCTCCATCTGCGAGAGCAGGAAGATTTCGTTGTTGAGCACGGAGCGGATGCCGGGAAGGTAGAAGTCCTTGAGGACGGCATCGGCATCTGTGCGGTTGAGACCGACAGACATGGTGACCCCTTTCGAGGGTGAAGAGTGATTTGTGGATCTGCTCACGTACCAGACGTGTCAGCATCAACGAACCGCACTCCCGGTGCTGTCGTCTTCTTCGCAGTCGGCTCCCGGCCTTGGGTTCAGTGTAGACACACAGGGTCGGCCGACACCATGATCACACGCGTTGGCGGCCTGCCAGGAATGCTTTGGCGGCGGCGGCTGCTTCTTCCATGCTGGTGATCGGTGTATCCGACTGTCCTGCGAAACCTCCCGATGGTGCCACCTTCGGGTTGATGCCGTTGCGGAGACCCATGTTGTAGTCGTCGATGATTGTTTGACGTTCCGCTTTCATGATGTCGATGGCTTTGGCGACATCACCCTCAGCGGCAGGGTCGTTGTTTGCGATCCACAGCACCTTGAAATTGTCGGCTGTTCCCTTCGGCCATCCAGCTTCGGCGATCTGTGCATGGACCGCTTCGATGGCCCGGTCGGTTTGTGCCTGCTGGTCGCGTGCTGACAGTTTCTCATCGACGAGTGCCTGCACGGCTTCGGGGGTCAATGCTTCCATGTGGTCGGTTTGCTCGAGCACCTCGATGGCCTCTGCTTTCTCTGCTTCTGTAGATGTGGGGTCACCAAGGACGTTGTTGGCGATGGTACGGAAATCGGCGGCGGTCGCTTTGGGATCGTCAAGCCATCGGGCACCAAGGTCTACCCAGGTATTGCGGTCCTCGTCGCTGTACTGCTCGAACGGTGCGTAGCGGGCTTCGAGTTCGGTGGCTCGTTCTCGGGCTTCACGCGCTGCGATGCGTGACTTCGCTGCTTCATCGCGTACTTCGGCCATCTCTTCATAGGTGTAGGCCCGTCTGGGTTCGGCGGTTTCTGTGTCCGTTGTTGGTGGGACAACTTCGGCGGGTGCCGTCGTTTCTCCAAGTCCCGTGTCACTCATGGTTGCTCCTCAGTTCAGGTTGGTACTGGGCCTTGTGTTGACATCGGTTGGCCGGTGTCAGGTTCTTCGTTCGGTGCGGCTTCTTCGATTGCGCCTTCCATGTCGCCTTGCGGCATGGGACCGGTTGCGCCGGGACCGGCCTGTTGCATCATCTGTGCTTGGGCTTGGGGTGAAATGCCCATGCCGGCACCGGGAGGACCGGTCGTTGACGACGGGGCGAAGGCTGCGAGTCCTGCTGCTTCTGCGAGTGCTGTCTGGTCCATTGCCGATGTGGCTGCGGTTGGCAGTGCTGCTGCGAGCGGCGACACCGACGCTGCGTTGGCCTGCTGCGCCATCTGATCTGCTGCATACAGTTCGTGCGCCATCATGTGCATTCGGATCAGTTCCTGTATCTGCTGGTCGAGATGTTCGTAACGTTCGGATCGGCAGAAGTTGCGGTGATGGAAGATGTGGTTGGTATGGTCATCGATGACATCAACGGTGCGCGGGTTGCCGGCTGAGAGGAACGCGTTTTCTCGGAGAGCTCGAGCAGTGTCGGGGTCGGTGGCGTTCAACAGCATCGACTGGTTCGGCAGGTCGGCAACCTTCGACAGCTCCAGCGGTGACTGGATGACTCCACGGTCGTACAACTGCAATGCCCAGGCTGCCTGGGCTGCACGGCCACGGGTCGAGTGGGCATCGGCGGGAACTTTGGCGTTGGTATGACCGGCGATGGTGTTCCCGGACCAGGCGATGAGTTGCGGGATTTTAGCGTCAGGCATTTGGATGCCGGCCTGGCGGGTGTCCTTGACGTTCACCTCATACATCTGCAACACCTGGGTCGCGACCCGACCCCACATGTCACTCAGGTTCTTACCGAACCGGCCGACCGGGGTGTCGTCATTTTCGGACAGGATCGACAGGGCGATACCGGACTCGATGCCTGCGGGTGCGTTGCCTCGAGACACGTCATGTCCACCGAGCACGTCGTCCATTGCGTCACCCAACATGCCGGGCTGCTGAATCCACCAGGCGGGCATCGAGGGGGGTGCTTCATACAGTGGGCGTTGCCCGTTGACCGGGATGTATTCGACTGACTCGCCGGGAAGATCGGACAGATCGGCCACGTTGTCCACAGATCCTTCGGGGATCCACAGGCGGGCGTTGCCGGCTTGCTTCATGTGTTCGATGATCGAGGACCATGACGCGTTCATCGCGGCTTGGATCGGAACGGCATCGGTGACCGGGGTGTGCCCGTACCAGCGTCCGTGGATCGGTTGGACCTTGGCGATACACAGGTTCAGTTTGTCCCGGAACGGGAACGGCCAGGGTGCGACATCGACGAACTTGTCGTTGACGACGGTGGCGACACGGCCAGGTTTCTGACCGCGTGGACGTTCGTAGTAGACGTACACCATCGTCAATGGTGCGAGCGAATTCTGTTCGCCTTCGGACATTCTCCACACGGTGTCCACAGCCCGTGCGTCTGCTTTCGGCAGGTCTTTCAGGTCATAGTGCTCTTGCACATCGGCGGGTGGGAGTGCCATGCCCCGGATCCACCAATACCCTTTTTCGGCGTTGCGGGTGCCGGGCTCGACAGCGATTTCGTGGATGGAGAGGCAGGTGATTTTGGCGTCCCCGGCGAAGATCAGTTCCCCGGTTTCAGGGTCTTGGCCGATTGGTTCACCAACGGTGTCATCCCATTCGGTGCAGATCCCGCCGACTCCACCGATCCATGTCGTCATGGCATGGTCGTAGCGGATGTCTTCCCAGTCCTGTTCGTCGTGGGCCTGGTTGGCTGCGGCCTCGGCAACCTTCGATGATTGGATGGCCTGGTCGTCGGGGGTGTCGGGCATCACCTCGAAGGTGAGTTCGTTCTGTGTCATCTTCGCGATGAGTCGGTTCGAGTCGGGGCCGATACGGGCGATCGTGGCACGGACCCGTTCGGGTTGGCGTGGGAGTTCCTCGAGCCGACCGGAGCCACGGTTCCAGTACACCCAGTGCTTGTTCAGGATGAACCGTTGGTTGAGTGCGGCCTGTTCTCGTTCGGCACGCATGGAACGTTGCGCGTGGTCCCATTTGTCCCGGATCTTGCGGGGCGTCAACTCGTCGATGGGGTCGCCGGCAGTAGACGACTCTGGATACGCATACAGATCCGTCATGGCTCGCTACTTTCTACAGCCCCTCGGGGAGCGTGGGTACATGTTCGCGTGATGGTTGAGGCCCGTCTTGACGTTTGGCATCCATGCGGTCGAGGGCGACGACATCTCCGACGTGACGGGCGATGGCACGGTCGGTGAGGAACCGACGCTCCGACACCCACTCCTTACGCTCTCGAGCATGTACTCCGATGAGGAAAGAGATTGTCGCCATGAGGCAGAACACCATCACGGCGAGCACGATGGCAGCGTCACTCACGCGTCCACCTCTTCACGCGCCACAACGAATCCTTCCATCCTCATGTTGCTGATCAACGTCTTCAATCGTGCGAGGTCGGCGGTGAGCACTTCGATGCGTTCCTCTGCGTTGACGAGCTCGAGTACTTCTTCGTCCTTGCGGATCTCGTAGCCGAGTTTGCGGACGGCCATCAGGATCGTGTCTTCATGCACGCACAGCATTCCGGTTGCGGGGAGTGTCTCGAGGTCCACCTGGAAGTCGAGGACGCGTCCCTCTTTGCGTCGGCCGGTCACGAAGTCGGCGTTGCGGGCGGTGTACTTCGGGAACGTTGCTTGCACTTTCATTCGGACACCTTCTTCTTCCTCTTCGGCTTCGGGGCTTCCTCATCATCTACCGAGTACGTCACGGGCTCGCTCTCGACGGGCGGTGCGACTGGGCCGGGGACATCGACGTGGATCGATTCGGTTCCTCGAGTCACGACGTAGTGACCGGGGTAGGCCACTGGGATGACGGGGAAGTTGACCGGGATCGACACGTTCATGTCCACGATCGGTGCGTTGCATCGGATGTTGAATCCTCGAACGTCACGATCGGCATGTTCGATGAGGATGCCGAGACCGTCTGAGGGTGAGGTTGCGTTCCAGTCCATGTAGACACAGTAGCTAGATCGCACCGAGTACAGGGTGGAGTCTGCTGTTGGTTTGCTTCTGCATCTTCTGGACTTTCTCCCACACGATCTCGTCAGGGGTCTGCGCCGGCTTCATGTGGTGTTTGCCGCGCACCTGTCGTTTCACCAACTCTGAGGCTGCGTATGCGGTCACGTCAACCATGTCGTCGTGGTCACCGGACGGGAACATGGTCATCTCGTCGAGGTAGTCATCAAGCCATGGAGCGTTGGCCGGCATCCATAGTCGGCCTTGTTCGGTGAGTGCCACAGCAGTTTCGGCACGAGCGACCTTGTTCTTGTCGGGGATCAACCAGCGGACGACGACTCCTCGTCGGGTGGCTTCCGCGAAGAGGGAGAGGGTGGCCGAGATTTTCTCGAGGCCGATCCATCGGGGTTGGTTCTCTCGCCAAACCCTTTCCATGAGGGGTGCATGGTCCGCGCCCTGAACTCTGATGCGGCGCATATCAAGCAGCAGCAAGTCTCCAAGCCCATCGACTGTCGGCGGGACGGCCCATGTAGCGATGGCTGTGAAGTCACTCCGTTTCCCTTCTGCGTAGGCGGTGTCCATCGTAGAGAACACCATGCAGTCGTTCGCGGCAACAAGTCGCTCACCCAACTGGTAGGTCTTCTCACCGAACAATGTGTCCGACCGGTAGGAGTGGAAGTTAGCGCGTTTGAAGATGCCACCACCGATGGCGATGGGTCGCTGCTGGTAGAGGGCGGGCCAGGCGAGTGGTGACGTTTTGCGAATGTTCTCGAGTGCCTGTTCGTTGTAGAGGTCGGGGCAGAGTGCTTCACCGGGGCGGCGTCCGAGCTCGTCGTCGTCTTCGGCGATCGCCGGGAGATGGAGCCGGTGAATTCTCATGCCGTAGTCCTCGGCGCTCAACAGGCGACCCATCAGATCATCCATGTGCCACCGCGACATGATCAACAGATATTTGGTGCCCGGCCCCATGCGTCGGGTCGTCCACGTCGAGTCCCACCATTCCCAAGCGTCCTTACGGAACGTCGGTGAGTCGGCTTCCTTCTTCGACTTCACCGGGTCGTCACATATAAGTAGGTGTCCACCCTTGCCGGTGATCGGACCGAGCGCGCCGGCCGTGGACATGCCGCCACCCTGCTCGAGCTCCCAGGCGTCTTGTGCCCACACATCTTTCTTCGGTGAGATCCCGTACTGGGGGCCGAGGTCTTTCAGGATGTCTCGAACCTTGCGGCCCCAACCGCGGGCGAAGTCTGCTTCATACGATGCGAGCAGGACACGTTTCTGTCCTTGGGAGCGGGCGATGTACCAGGCCGGTGTGAACTTGGAACACAGTTCTGATTTGCCGTGACGGACGGGCTGATCGACCAGGAGCAGATCGCACGAGTCGTGGTCCACCATGTTGACGATCGCATCCGACGTGTAACGCAGATGCCTGTAATCATTCCATGCACCGTAGGAATGGGCGAGTGCGAAGTCGGCAGGGGACCGCAGGGTGCGTTCACGTTCGAGGGTGCGCGTGTACCACTGGATTGCTTCTGGATCCCATGACTCGATCTCTTCGAGCGGGATCGATTCCAATTCTCGAAGCAGTGCAGTCATGGTTGAACCTTACGCCTTGAAAGGGAAACGGGTCTACCAGGGGAAGCGTGACCCTGGTAGAATGACAGGGAGCCCTGAACCGGGGCTCAACCTGTTCCCGGACGACATGAGGTCGCCATGCGAATCCTACAACTCTTGGAAGATCCGTTTGGCGGTCATGTCTTTGACGACTCCGACGATCTCGAGTACACGGTGTGCGCGAACTGTTATGGCCGTGTGTCGTTCTGGGAAATCAACGAAGGATTGTGGCCGGCGAGGTTGGGTCGCTACTGTCCCGCAATTCTTCTCCAAGCACCATCAAAGGAGACATCAAGTGGATGTAAAAGAGATGCGTAACGAACTGATCGAGGATCAGACGAAGCTGGCCGAAGAGGTCGTGAAGCTTCGCAAGGAACGCACCACGATCAACGCCCGCATCAAGGAAGTGAACGCCGAACTCGAAGCGAACAAGCGGCTGTTGCGTGCCATCGAGGGCCGCAAGCGTAAGGTGACACTCGAACTGGCGGGATGAGTTGAAACCGGCGACCGCGAAGGCCAAAGGTCGAGAGACCGAAAACCAGGCGGTCGCATGGCTGCGGGAACATGGGTGGGTCAATGCCGAACGTCGGCGTCTGACCGGTGCAGAAGACCAGGGAGATGTGACGGGCATCCCTGGTCTCTGCATCGAAGTCAAATCGGCCGCCGCATGGAAACCCGTCCAATGGCTGAAAGAAACCAGCATCGAAACATCCAACGCCCACGCCGAGCTCGGCTTCGTCATGGCACGTCCCAAAGGCGGAACCAACGTCGATGACTGGGTGATCCTCATGACACCCGCAACATGGCTGACACTGCTCGAGCAGGCCGGATGGACCCCATGACCGGACCCTTGCACGGACCCTGGCCCCGGCCGGCACCCGCAGTCGAAAGAGAGCTCAACCGCATCATGAACGACCTCGACCCGCACCTCGACCCGTGGGCCGCACCCACCTGCCCCCGCTGCAACAAGATCATCGCGAACAACGATCGCCGCAAACTCTGGCCCGACTCCACCGGCACCTGGGCGCATACAATTTGCCCGAGCGACAAGAAGCAACGATCCAACCACACTGGCTTCGGCGGCGAATGGAAATCACCAGGGAGCACGAAGTGACCAACCCGAACTGGTCCAGCAAGAAGAACCGGCGCTCCCTCCACAACAAACCGATCGAGCTCGAAGCATTCGAGCGTCACTACAGCACCGTCATCACAGCCCAAGACGACATCGACCGTCAACGAGCCACCGCGCAACACAAAGGCCACACCCTCTCACCCATCACAGACACCGAAACAGGAGCCATCGTCAACGCCTGGTGCAAGGAGTGCCGCACCACAATCCCCGCTCGTTATGTCAGGTAGCCAACTTGTGATCATGTGAAACCCCAGGTCACAGCGTTATTTCCAACAGAGTGCTTGACACACCCTTTGCAAAGCATGGCAGTATTCCAAATACTTGCAGCGAAGCGAGCAAGACCCTTCACGGAGCCTCCCCAACTCCAACGAGACAAGAATCCACAGATTTTCTCAACACACCCGATTTATATGTGTAGTGACGGGTTCGGGGGCCTACCCCTCCCCCACCCACCCCACCTGAGGCTTACGGTGTCGGTTCTGTTGTTGACCCAGTGTTCTCTTCTCGTTCAACAGGGGTGGGGTTGTCTCGTTCAATACCCTCCACCTCGAGCAGCCCACCAGACGGGGGGGAGGCTCTCAACTCCTTCACCTTCTCCATCGCAGCAGCTGTGCTGATATGTGCCACAACCGCATTGGATGTTGACTGACCTTCCTCCAACCGGGCCAGTCCGATCAGTGTGTCGAGTAGGCCGGCTGCGTCCTTTCCTTCGACCTTGATCTCTCCTGCTGCCAGTTGGCTGAGGATCTTGGCTGCAACTGCTCTTGTTGCTTGCGAGATTGAGACCTCGCCGAATTCTTGTTGTGTCTCTTGTAGGGATTCTCGTAGTTCTGGTAGACCGGCCAGGGCTTTGCCGCCTTCGGATTGGCGAGCGAGGCGTTTGGCCTTGCGAACCTCGGCAGAGCGTCTGCCCAACTCTCTTGCTCGTTCTCGTCCCTCTGGTGTTGCATCGAAGGGCTGCAAGTTCGCGGCTTGTTTCGCGTTGACTGCCATCCTGTGATGGTAGGCGCTCGAGGCTGCGCCTCGACATGATGTGATGCCTTCGGGCTACTCTCGCAGCAGTCCCGGCGGGGCGTAGACCTTGCGAGAGTACGCTCTGCGGCATCACAGTGCAGTGCTGCGAAGCATTGGTGCACGGGTGATTGCAACGTAGCGGTCGCCACGTCAATTGGGTGTCGGTATCACTTCGGGGCTGCCGGCATCGAAAGCAGTGCTTTCGTGCGGCAGTCAACCCGAGCTGTGGACCATGAAACAAAGCCGGTGCTGCGTGGCCGTTTCGACCAGTCGCCTCGCTGAGAGCATCCCGCAATTCGACGCATCGGTGGAACTCCTGGCATCGGCCAACACGGTTGGCCGTGCAGGAGTAGGGGGTCAGCATCGGTCGAAA
>Ga0307378_10008992_pt1 | contig 13175 bp, 11 predicted proteins | sample UN1MG_FD_202238 | JGI IMG/M metagenome (GOLD analysis project Ga0307378, IMG submission 202238) | Soil microbial communities from Risofladan, Vaasa, Finland - UN-1 | ecosystem: Environmental > Terrestrial > Soil > Coastal area > Acid sulfate soil | place: Finland: Risofladan, Vaasa | collected... | reverse complement strand
GTCTACCGGCCCCTGATCGTCCGTGAGCCGTTCTCGCCCGAGACCGCCGAGCGCCGTGATCTCCGCGCGCTGCTCGCCAGCATCGGTGCCGACCTGATCGTCGGGCGGGTCGAGTCCGTCGAGTCAGACGACCATCTGATCCAACTGGAGGGCGACCAGCAGGTGGCCTACGGCCAAGCGCTGATAGCCGCCGGCAGCCAACTGCAATCCCCGTACTCATCGGCTGAGACGCTTTGGACCGGCGAACCGCCGACCAGCTTCGATCAGATCCTGCGCCAGGTTCCCGACGACGGCCGGCTCAACCTGATCGTCCCTCCGGGGGCCACCTGGAGCCTGCCGATCTACGAGTTCGCGTTGATGGGGGCGCGGCGTCTCGACGAGGTGCGTCCTGACGTCCGGTTGACGATCGTGACCCCGGAGCAGGCGCCGTTGATCATCTTCGGCACGGCCGCGAGCGGGGAAATCGCCGATCTGCTGGAGCTGAGAAGTATCGGGTTCAGGCCCGACACGTGGGTGATTGAGAACGAGCGCGGAGAGCTTCGTGAAGGTGCTGATGGAGCCACGATCGAGGGCGTCTCCCTCGCCCTTCCGGTGATGGCCGGCCGGCCGATCGGCGGCCTGCCTGTCGATCGCGGCGGATTCATCCCGATCGACGAGTTCTGCAGGGTTCGCGGCCTCGAGGATGTCTTTGCCGCCGGAGACGGCACGAGCTTCCCGATCAAGCAGGGAGGGATTGCCACCCAACAGGCCGACACCGCGGCGGCGGGCATCGCCTCCGCCCTCGGCTTTGCGGCTGATGCGCAGCCGTTCCACCCGGTGCTGCGGGGCAAGCTCCTGACCGGAGGGGAGTCGCTGCACATGCACACCGACGCCGCCGGCGGCGATGGCGAGGGAGTCGTTTCGAGCGACTACCTATGGTGGCCTCCGCACAAGGTCAGCGGTCGCTACCTGGCGCCCTGGCTGGCCCGCGAGTCGCTCACTCATGAGCTCGAGCCGCCGGCGCGCACGATCGACGTCGAGGTGTCAATGCCCCACGAGTGGCACAGCGAGCCGATGAGCAGATCCCAACCGGCCGCGGGGAGCAGCTGAGGCCAAGGCAGAGCCAGCCACGCTTCAGAGGACGCCAGCCATGCTCACGCACATTCCGATTTCACCACTCCCCCCGGAGCGCTTCCGGGAGGTCCTCGGGCCCGAATACGCCGAGGTCGAGGAGGCGATCATCAGGGCGCGCTCGTTGCTCGCCGGGCGGGCGATCTGGCACATCAACTCGACGGCCGCCGGCGGCGGAGTGGCTGAGCTACTGCACTCGCTCTTGGCCTACGCTCGCGGGGCCGGGGTGGACGTCCGCTGGAGTGTGATGGCCGGCGAAGCTCGCTTCTTCGAGGTCACCAAACGGCTCCACAACCAACTGCACGGGCTCGACGGTGGAGAGGGCGGCCTGGATGCCTCCGAGCTGGCCGTCTACCGGGATGTGGCGGATCGCAATGCCGAGGAACTCGCTGAGTTGGTCAGGCCCGGTGATGTCGTCTACCTGCATGACCCCCAGACCGCCGGCCTCGTCGAGCGGATGGTCGAGGCGGGGGCGATCGTGATCTGGCGCTGCCACATCGGAGGCGATCACCCGAACGAGACGATGCGCGGAGCCTGGTCGTTACTGCGTCCCCTGATCGAGCCGGCTCACAGCTACGTCTTTTCCCGGCCGGAGTACATATGGGAGGGCCTCGACTCACGCAAGGCTGCGGTGATAACCCCCTCGATCGATGCCTTCTCGCCGAAGAACGAGGACCTTCCGCCCGCTACGGTGACGGCGATCCTCGACCGCATCGGGTTGACTCCCAACGGCGGGGAACCGGCCATCTTCAGGCGCCTCGATGGGACCGTCGCCCGCGTCGACCGCCGGGCTCGGATCGAGCAGGATGGGCCATTGCCGCCGAACGTGCCGGTGCTGACCCAGGTCTCGCGCTGGGACGGCCTCAAGGACCCCGTCGGGGTCCTGAGGGGCTTTGTAGAATACGGCGGACCCGACGAGGCCCACCTGCTGCTTGTCGGCCCGGTCGCCGACGGGGTGTCCGACGATCCTGAGGGGGCCGCGGTCTTCCAGGCGGTGCGAGAGGCTCGGCTCCGGCTTGACGCCCGCGCCCGCGCCCGCGTCCATCTCGTCAGTCTGCCGATGGATGACATCGACGAGAATGCCGCCATGGTCAACGCGATCCAGCGACGCTCGACGGTGATCGCACAGAAGAGCCTTGCCGAGGGCTTCGGGCTGACGGCAACCGAGGCGATGTGGAAGTCCCGCCCGGTTGTCGCCGGTGCCGTCGGGGGGCTGAACGAGCAGGTCGTCGATGGGCTCACGGGGCGGCTGGTCGACCCCACCGATCTCGAGGCCTTCGGCCGCGCTGCCGGGGAGTTGCTCGGCGATCCGTCGCTGGCGGCCAAGATGGGCGCCGCGGGTCGTGAGCGTGTCCGCGAAAAGTTCCTCGGCACACGGCACCTGATGGACTATGTCCGCCTGCTCGCGGCCCTGCTGGCGGAGCAACCGGCGCCCGGCTCCGCCGCCGAGACGTGATCAACGACGCTCCGAAGCGGCCCCGCATCGTCGTCGGCTTCGACGCCCGCCCCGGCGGCGAGGATGCTGCCGCCCTCGCGGCGCTGATCGCGAACAGGAAGGCAGCGGTTCTGGCGACGATCATCATGCCGCTGCCACCACGAGTGGTCGGTGATCCACCGCTCAAGGCTGCAGCGGGTGCCCGGACCTGGCAGGACGTCTGCTCCGATCTCGAGCGCCAGGGGTTGGAGGCGCTGGCGGATCGTGCCCTACCGCTGCTGCCGGGACTCGACGTGGAGAGGGAGGCGATCCTCGACGACTCGACGGCGCGGGCGTTGACCTGGCTCTGCGAAAGGGAGGAAGCCGACATGCTGGTGCTCGGTCCGACCCATCGCGGCAAGCTGGGGCGCCTGGCGGTGGGAGCCACGGCTGACCGACTCCTGAACGGCTCTCCCTGCCCCGTCGCATTGGCCCCGCGTGGGTTCGCCGGCCTCGATCGGGGTCCGATCCGGACGATCGGAGTCGGCTACGACGGCTCGGAGGCGTCGTCGCTGGCGGTCCGGGCCGGGGCCGAGTTGGCTCTTGATCACGATGCGGAGCTTCGGCTGATCGGTGTCGTCGACCCCGACTCGCACGCGGAGGCACGGGTGCTCGGGGAGGCGCTCGACGCGCTCTCGGGACAGGGCTTGCGCGACAGGCGAGCCGAGCAGGTCCGGGAGGCCGTCGAGCGCGAGCTGGAAGAGCTGCCGGCCGCGCTACGGTCGACGGTCGAGATCGTTCATGGCGATCCCGTCGCGACGCTGCGGGACAGGACCCGTTCGCTGGATCTGCTGGTGGTTGGCTCACGCGGCTACGGCGCGCTCCGGCGAGTTCTGCTCGGCAGCGTCTCGATCGGGTTGATCCGGGTGGCGCAGTGCCCGGTGATCGTCACCCGCGGCGCCTAGTTGGGGCCATCTCAGACCGTGGGCTTTTGTCCCGGTTCCTTTGCGCCGAGCCACGATCGGCCGCAGTCCTGGTCGCCGCGACGAGCTCGGCCGGCATCGCGTCCTTGAGCACGAACGCCGCGGCGCCCGCGGCCAGTGAGCCGGCCCGCAGCCCGGGCTCGTCCTGCATTGTCACGACCACGATCGGCAGGTCGGGCCGCAGCTCGAGGAGCGCTCGGATCGTCGCCAGCGACAGCCCGTCGCGTAGCGCCGGGTCGAGAAGCAGTACGTCGGGGTCGGCGCTTCGCACCAGCTCCACCGCCTCCGCCGTCGTCTCCGCCTCGCCGACCACGCACAGGCCTCGCTCCGCGGCGAGCAGTTCGCGAATGGCCTCGCGAACGGGCCGGTGGTCATCCACCAGCGCAACCCGTGCCACGTTGGGATCACACCCGATCACAAGGCCAAACTAGGCGGGGAGGAGGGGCGATGCATCCGCCCGATCCCGCCGATCGCACCGGATAATTACCTAAGGCACCAGCAGCAGGGCTCTCCGAAGGCTAGGCTGGGCCCGTGCAGCATGGGCTCGACGAAAAGGCCCTCCGCCGGTTGTTGGTCGCCGGTCGGGGACTCGTCTCCGATCTCGAGTTAGATCGCGTGCTCGCCAACGTGCTCGAGGCGGCGATCGAGATCACGGGCGCCCGCTATGCGGCGCTCGGCGTCCTCAACGCCGACCGATCCGGGCTCGAGAACTTCATCCACAAGGGAATCGATGAGCAGACGCGGAAGCGAATCGGCGACCTGCCAACGGGGAAAGGCGCGCTGGGAATCCTGATCGAGGATCCACGGCCGCTGCGGCTGGCGGACGTTGGCGCCGATCCCCGCTCCTACGGGTTTCCGCCCGGACACCCTCCAATGAAGACCTTTCTCGGCGTCCCGATCACGATCCGCGGCGAGCCCTGGGGGAACCTCTACCTGACCGAGAAGGCGGGCGGCGAGGAGTTCAACCGCGACGATCAGGAAGCCGCAATCGTACTCGCCGAATGGGCCGCGATCGCGATCGGCAACGCTCGGTCGATCGCCGCCGATCGGCTGCGGTTTTCGATGGAAGCAGCCGAGCAGGAGCGGCTGCAGTGGGCTCGGGAGTTGCACGACGAGACGCTGCAGGGCCTGGCGGCAATACGTCTGATCCTGGCGACCGCGCGTCGCGGCGGACCGGGCGGCCTCGAGGGCGCCGTCGATCGTTCGCTCGAACAGATCGACCTCGAGATCGCCTCGCTGCGCCGCCTGATTTCTGATCTCCGTCCGGATTCTCTCGACCAACTCGGGATCGAGGCCGCACTCGGGGGTCTCGCCGCGCGGGTCGAGAGCCGGTTTCAAGGCGTCCGCGTCGAGGTCACCTGCACGCCCTCGGAGGGCGAGCGCCTCGAGTTGCCGCCCCAGATCGCGATCTACCGGGTCGCCCAGGAGGCGATCACCAATGCGATCCGCCACGGCGGCGCCGGCGCGATCAACGTTGAGCTCGAACGCGTCGCTGAGCGGGCCGGGGCCGAGTTGCGCGTGCGCGATGATGGTTGTGGCTTCGACTTCGAGCGGGCCGAGCTCGGCTTCGGCATCGTCGGCATGCAGGAGCGGGCCGCGCTTGCAGGCGGCACGCTGTCGATCGAATCCGCTTCCGGCGCCGGGTCAACGATTCGCCTCCAGATACCGATCCGCTGAGGTCCTCCCCCGGTCGTCTAGGAGTCGGTGGCGGCGCGGCCGATCATCCGCCGTTCGAGTGCGTAGGCGACCAGCTCCGCTCGGCTCTGGATGCCGAGCTTCTGCTGGATCCTCGCCCGGTGGGATTCAACCGTCCGCACGCTGAGAAAGAGCTGGTCGCCGATCTCCTTGTTGGTGTGCCCGAGGGCGATCAGGCGCAGCACCTCGGCCTCACGCTCGGTCAGCCCGTCGGGCGGCCACTCCCCGGGCGCCTCGGCGGCAAGCCGGGCGCCGATCGCGGGCTGGACGTAGCTATGACCGGCCGCCGCCGACCTGACCGCCTCGACCAACTCGGTGTCGGCGGCCTCCTTGAGCAGATAGCCCTTCGCCCCGGAGCGCAGCGCCTCCCGTGCGTACTCGGTCTCGGCCTGCATCGTCAAGACGACGATCTCCGTGTCGGGTGAGGCCGCGCGCATCTCCGCGATCGAGTCGAGGCTGGATCGTCCGCCCATGTTGATGTCGAGCACGAGCACCGACGGCTTGTAGCCCATCACCTTGCGGACGGTGGCGTCGACATCCTCGGCCTCCGCAACCACCTCTAGGTCTGCCTCGGACTCGAGCACGAGCCGCAGCCCGCTGCGGACCACGGTGTGGTCGTCGGCCAGCACGATGTCGATCACCGGATCACTCATCTAGATCATCGCTCATCTAAGCCGCGGACTCCGCGCCCCCCGCGGCATCGACAACCTTTGAGACGAGTTGCGCCGGGACCTCCTCGTAGCGCACGAACTCGAGCGAGTACTCGCCGCGGCCGCTGGTCATCGCTCGCAGGTCGGGGGCGTAATCGAGCACCTCGGCCATCGGGACCTCGGCGCGGATCTCGGTCACCGACGCCTTCGGCTCCATCCCGAGCGGATGCCCACGGCGTGAGCTGAGATCGCCAATCACGTCGCCGACCGATTCCTCCGGGACGGCGATCCTCAAGCTCACGATCGGCTCACGCAGGACCGGCTCAGCGTCGGCCATCGCCTGTTTGAAAGCCATCGAGGCGCAGATCTTGAAGGCCATCTCGGATGAGTCAACGGCATGATGCTGGCCGTCGAAGAGACGCACCTCGACGTCCTTGATCGGGTAGCCGGCCAGGGTGCCGTGCTGCATCGCCTCCGCGACGCCCTTTTGGACCGCTGGGACGAAGCCGGTCGGTATCACCCCGCCCTTGATCGCGTTGACGAACGTCAATCCGCTCCCCGGCTCCCCGGGGCTGATCTGCAGCTTGCAGTCGGCGAACTGACCGCGTCCTCCGGTCTGCTTCTTGTAGCGGGCGTGAGCCTCGGCCGGACGGCGGATCGCCTCCACATAGGGAACCCGCGGCGGGTGCAGCTCGATCTCTGCGCCGTAGCGACGCTTCATCCGATCGACGATGACCTCGACGTGGATCTGGGTCAGCCCGGCGATGATCTGCTCGCCGGTCTGGGGGTCGCGGTGCACGTCAAGCGTCGGGTCCTCCTCGCGCAGGCGACGGATCGCATTCGCTGCCTTGTCCTCATCACCCTTGGTCTTGGGTTCGAAGGCAAAGGCCATCACCGGGGAGGGCAACTCGAGTGCGGGCACCGCGAGCCGGCGCGGCGCCGAGCAGAGCAGCTCCCCGGCGCGTGTGCTCTTCAGCTTCGGCACGACGCCGATGTCGCCGGCGCCGAGGTCGTCAACCGGGCGGACCTCCTTGCCGCACGGCTCCCCGAGGCTCGCGACCCGCTCGCGAACGCCGGCGCTGACGTTCTCGACGTGGCTGTCGGCCGCCAGCGTTCCCTGCAGGACCCGAACCAGGTTGAGCCGGCCCGCGTAGGGATCGGCGGTGGTGCGGAAGACGTGAGCGATCAGCTCACCGTCCTCGTCGGGCTCGATCGCGAGCGGTTCGCCGTCACCGTCAAGCAGCGCCCTGGGCCCGCGCATAGCCGGCGAGGGAAGGTCTTCGACGATCGCCTCCAGCAGCCTCGTGATCGCTAGGTTCTGCGTTGCGACGCCGCTGGTCACCGGGAACAGGTGGCCCTCGGTGACCCCACGCTTGAGCGCGGTGACGATCTCGGTGTGGGAGATCTCCTCACCCTCGAGGTAGCGCTCCATCAGCTCGTCAGAGTTCTCGGCGACCTCGTCCATCAGCCTCTCGCGGAACTCCTCGGCCCGCTCCCGCAGCTCTTCGGGGATCTCGGTCTCGGTGAAGTTGCTGCGGCCGGGGCCCTCGTGGACGAAGGCCTTCATGTCGATCAGGTCGACCACTCCGCTGACCTCGTGTTCGGCACCGATCGGGATCTCGGTCGCGACCACGTGAGGGCCGAAAGCGGACTTCAGGGAGTCGAGCGTGGCGAAAAAGTCGGCCCGCTCGCGGTCGAGCATATTGATGAAGATAAGTCGCGGTAGCCCGGCCGCCGCGGCCCGCTCCCAGAACCGCTCGGTTCCGACCTCGACTCCCTGGACGGCGCTGACGACGACGACCGCCGAGTCGGCGACCGAGAGTGCGTTCAGCGCCTCAGCGACAAAGCTGGGCTCGCCCGGCGCGTCAATCACGTTCAGCTTGCGGTCTCCGTACTCGAAGGCGCAGACCGCGGCCCCGATCGACATGCCGCGAGCCTGCTCGTCCTCCTCGAAATCGGCGACGGTGGTGCCGTCATCGACGCGGCCGAGTCTGTTGATCGCGCCGGCCTCGAACAGCAGCGCTTCGCAGACCGACGTTTTGCCGCAGCCACGATGTCCGATCAGGGCCACGTTGCGGATCCGATCAGCCGGCTTGTGCGACATGGAGCAAGCCTATCGCTGCGGCGGCCCCCGAGCGGGCCCGCGGAGGTTGCCTACGCAGTGGCCTTGGTCTGAGCCCGTCCTGCCGTCGTGCTCTGCTGACTTGCGAGGTCGGACAGCAGCTCGATCTCGGCCGCGATCGCGTCGCGCAGGACGTCCAGGTCGGGGAGGGAGTCCTGATCGGTGTTCAGGCAGAAGAAGACCGAACCGTTGTAGCTGATAATCGCGAGGCCGATGGCGTGATCGGCGGCGATCGGCACGATCGGCCAGATCTCCTTGACCTCGGAGCCGACCGCGTACAGAGGTATCTGCGGTCCCGGAACGTTGGTGATCGTCACGTTGAACAGCCTGCTCGCAAACAGGGAGCGGGCGAGGAAGCTGTGCAGCACCGGTGGGGCCAGCGCAGCGAGATCGATCAGTGTGCGCGACCCCTTGCCCTGGTTGGACGATTTCAGGCCCTCGGCCTCCTCGAGTTGGTTGCGATAACGCGCCGCCGGGTCCTCGACCGCAACCGGCAGGTGAACGAACAGCGAGGTGATCTTGTTACCGAGGGCGAGGCGGTCCGCCGCTGGGCGGATGCTGACCGGGACCATCGCCCGCAGGCCCTGCTCGGGCGGCTCCTCCCCCCGGGCGAGCAGCAGCTCTCGGAGCCCCCCGGTCGCGGAAGCGAGCACGGCATCGTTGACCGTGCCCCCGAGTCCGGCCCTGATCCGCTTCAGCTTCTCCAGCGGTACCTCGATCACGGCCAGCCGCCGGTGGGTGCCGATCGGCTGGTTGATGCTCGAGCTCGGGGCCGCGATCAACTCATCGCGCACCAGCAGCTCCGCTACCGCTCGGGATTCACGCAGCGCCTCGGCCAGCCTATGGGGATCGCTCGCTCGCCCGAGCGTCGAGGCGACGCCTGCCAACGCCCCGGAGGCGGTCTGGATGGCTCGGCCCGCGAGCCGCATCGAGCTCTCCGTGAGCTCGCGAGGATTGAGGCTCAGCGACGCCCGATCGGCCCCACCGCTCGCCTCCACGTCGGCCTCACCGGGGCTCGGGGGGCCGGCACGTGCCGTGGCATCGGGCTCGGTATCGAGCAGGACCTTGGCGGCGTCGACCGAACCGACCCCGTCGACCATGCAGTGGTGGGTCTTGCTGACCAGAGCCCAGCGGCCATCGGCCAGCTCGACGACGACCAGTTCCCAGAGGGGGCGACGGCGGTCGAGCCTGATCGAGAAGTAGCCGCCCGCCCACTCGCGCAGCTCTTCGACCCCGGCTGGCTCCGGGAGCGCCTCGAGGCGAACGTGGTGGGCGATCTCGAAGTCGGGGTCGGGCTCCCAGGCGGGCCAGCGGAGCCCCCCGGTGCGTGGGGAGGAGAGGCGCAGTTTGTATGGCGGGAGCCGCCCGAGACGGGCTCGAATCTCGTCCCGTACCTTGTCGATGGGCGGTGCCCCAAGGCCCGAAGGTGGCTCGAGCAGCATCACCGCGCCGATGTGCATGTGGGCGCTCTCGTCTGCCTGCTCCAGCTCGAGGAAGGTGGCGTCGAGGGCCGTGAGTTTCTCGTTCGTGTTATCCAAGGCCGCGACCACGCTATGGCAGCGAGGTCGCGGCTCCTTCCGCTGTGATCACGGGGATCCGACCGTAGAAACAACGGAGCCGCGGATTTGGTCAGCCAGGGCCTCTTCCGCGATCGCGCCCTGCGCCATCAGCACCGGGCGCCGCTCGGCCGCCGATCGGTTGCGTTCGGCTCCGGCCACCCGTCATCGGCCTCAGCAAGCAACGCCGCCGCGAGATCGACGACCGCACCTTCAACGGCGAGCGAGGGCTTGGTGCCGAGGCTGAAGCGGTTGCCCTCGATGCCGATCAGTGTCAGCCGGGCCGGGAGGCGGCCGAGCGTCCTGGCCAGCTCGATTACCTCGCCGAGACCGAGCAGGTGGGTCGAGGTCTGGCCGGCGAAGATCACCGGCAGCTCCTCGGCATCGGCGTGCAGGCGCCAGGTGCGGCCTGGCTGGGCCCCGGAGACGGCGTCGATGATCACCACTGACTCAAAGCCGCGCCAGAGTTCCAGTAGCGAGACCGGCTCGCCGTCGCAGCGCACGACATCGAGCCCATGGCCGGCAAGCAGCTCGGCGACCATCAGGCCCGCCCCGTCGTCGCCGCGGAGCTCGTTGCCGAGTCCGATGATCAGGGGCGGCTCAGCCACGGTCGATCCTCAGCTTGAGGAAGTGCGTCGAGCACGAGATGCAGGGGTCGTAGTTGCGGACGGCCTGCTCGCATTGCCACTGCAGCTGTTCGTCTCCCAGCCCGAGGTTTGCCTCGACGAAGCCGCGCAGGTCATCCTCGATCGCCGCCTGGTTCTGGGAGGTGGGAGGGACGATCCGGGCGCTGACGATCAAGCCCTCGCGATCGATTTCGTAGCGGTGCCAGAGCATGCCTCTCGGTGCCTCGCTCCAGCCGCAACCCGCGGCGGCGGCGGGCTCCAGGGGGGGCGCCGGGGGCGGCGGCTCGTAGGCGTCGATCAGCCTCAGTGCCTCGTCGGCGGCGAACAGCATCTCCACGCAGCGGACGACAATGCTCTGGAACGGGTTGCGGCAGACCCGGTCCAGCCCGGCCCCCAGCGCCGCCTCTTGGGCGAGTGGCGGTAGCCGGTCGAAGCCGAGGCCGTAGCGGGCGAGCGGGCCGACGATGTAGTGACCACGCTCGCGGTGGCTCGAGTGCAGGGCTGTCGAGTGGGGGACCTGGCTCTCGAGGTAGTCGTGCTCGAACTGCTCGGGCCCGATCGGCCCGGCGGCGCTCGAGTGCAGCGCTCCCCCCTCGATCGGGTACCCGTCGCCATTGCCGAGGGCCGCGAACTCCGTCTCGATCCGGCGCTCCGGGAAGGACAGGCCGCCGGCCCAGGCGACGGCCTCGACGAGCTCCTCGCGAGCGCTCCGCAGGCTCTCGGCGACGGGACGCAGCTCCTCGGTCCCCAGAGCGCGATGGAAGCCGCCGACCTTGAGGTTGATCGGATGGACGGAGCGGCCGCCCACCAGCGCCATCAGTTCATTGCCGGCCCGCTTGATCTTCAGGCCCCGCTCGAACAGCTCGGCATGTCCGTCGCGGGCCATCTCGATCGCACCGTCGTAGCCGAGGAAGTCGGGCGCGTGGAGCATGAACACGTGCAGGGCATGGCTCTCCAGCCACTCGCCGCAGTAGATCAGGCGGCGCAGCGCCAGCGCTCGATCATCGACCTCGATCCCGAGTGCGGACTCGATCGCCGCGCAGGCGCTCACCTGGTAGGCGATCGGGCAGATGCCGCAGATCCTCGAGGTGATGTCGGGTGCATCGGTCGCCCGGCGCCCCCTGAGCAACGCCTCGAAAAAGCGCGGAGGCTCGAAGATCTCGAGCCGTACGTCCTCGACGCTGCCGTCGCGGACCCGTACGTGGAGCGCTCCCTCGCCCTCGACTCGCGCAAGTTCGCCGACCTTGATCGTGCGATCTTCGGCGGATTCGCTCATCGGGAGGAGGCCTTCCCGTCGCCGGATTCGATCGCTGCGGCCTCGGCGGCGAACTCGGGCGCGAATCCGTTGATGTGCCTGTAGGCCTTGCTGAGGTCAGGATCGGAGACCCCGAGCCGCTGCCACCAAGCGGTCATCGAGGATGTGTTCGGCGTCTCCTTCGGGCCAAAGCATCCGTAACAGCCGCGGTCGTAGGCGGGGCAGATCGCGCCGCAGCCGGCGTGCGTGATCGGCCCCAGACAGGGAGTGCCGTCGGCGACCATCACACAGACGTTGCCGCGCTCCTTGCACTCCATGCAGACCGAGTGGGCACTGATCCGCGGGCTGCGGCCGGCGAGAAAGGCGCCGAGAACCTCCAGCAGCTGGCCGCCGTCCGGCGGGCAGCCCTGCAGCTCGAAGTCGACCTTGACGTAGGCGCTCATCGGCTCCGAGGTCTCCAGGGTCGAGACGTACTCCGGCGTCGCGTAGACGACGGGCAGCATCTCGTCGAGGCGTGCGAAGTTGCGCAGCGCCTGAATGCCGCCGGCGTTGGCGCAGGCCCCGATGGCGACGAGCAGCCCGGAGCGCTCGCGGATCTCCTGGATCCGCCCGACCTCTTCGGGGGTCGAGATCGAGCCCTCGACGATCGAGATCTCATAGGGGCCCTCCAGGTGGGCGCGGGTCGCCTCGGTGAAGTGCGCGATCTCAACCGCGTCGGCGAGTGCCATCAGCTCGTCCTCGAGGTTGAGGATCTGCAGCTGGCAGCCGTCGCAGGAGGTGAACTTCCAGACGGCCAGCTTCGGTTTGGCCCGGGTGCTCACAGCTCGCGGATCCCGAATCGCGGACCGATCGTGCCCCAGTCGAGCACCGGGCCGTCACGACAGACAAACGAACTTCCCCACTGACAGTGCCCGCAATGCCCCACCGCGCAGCGCATGTTGCGTTCCATCGAGAGGAACAGGCGCTGCGGCGGAATTCCTCGGGCAAGGAGCGCCGTAGCCGCGAAGCGCATCATCACCTCGGGCCCGCAGACCAGTGCGGTCGTCCGGGCGGGGTCGATCTCCATCCTGTCGATCAGGCTGGGGACCACACCGACACGGCCGCGCCAATCCCGGCGCGCCGCGTCGACGATCAGCTCGCACTCGAGGTCGTCTCGCTGCCGCCACTCGTCGAGTTCCTCGCGGAAGAGCAGCTGCTCGGGCTCGCGGCCGCCGTAGAGCAGCGTCAGCCGCCCGCGTCGCGCGCCCCCTTCCAGGGCCCGGTAAAGGGCCGGGCGCAGAGGCGCCAGGCCGAGCCCGCCGGCGACGATCACGAGGTGCTCTTCCGGCGCAGCGTCGGGCCAGCCGCGGCCGAAGGGTCCGCGGATCCCGACCTCCTCACCGGCGCTGAGGGCACAGATCGCACCACTGGTCGGGCCGACATCGCGCACGGTATGCACCAACTCCGGGCCACCGGCGGGATCGCCGCTGATCGAGATCGGGATCTCGCCGGCCCCGAACGCGTAGATCATCGTGAACTGCCCCGGCGCGTAGGCGATCCTCTCGCCGCGGGCCGGCTCCAACGAGAGCGTCCGTGTATCAGCGGTCTCCCGCTCGTTCGTCCTCACCCGGTAGGGGATCGGGGCCAGACTCACCGCCGATCAGCTCCCCGCCGCCGAGGTCCCATAGACATCGAGGAGCCGGACTCTGGTCGCCTGCAGCCGATGGGTGATCAGATCCGCAAATCGCTTCATCAACTCGAATCCGAGGTCGTGGTCGGCTTCGC
>Ga0307378_10008991_pt1 | contig 13176 bp, 12 predicted proteins | sample UN1MG_FD_202238 | JGI IMG/M metagenome (GOLD analysis project Ga0307378, IMG submission 202238) | Soil microbial communities from Risofladan, Vaasa, Finland - UN-1 | ecosystem: Environmental > Terrestrial > Soil > Coastal area > Acid sulfate soil | place: Finland: Risofladan, Vaasa | collected... | reverse complement strand
CTCCTCCATCTCAAATAACACACGTTGCGGGGTACGTTTGGAATATCGGTAAATCAAAACCTTAATCATTGCAAGGCAAATATCTTCTGTCCCAACTTTTTCTCCCAAGTAACATTTCACTTCATTTAACAGTTCATTATAACGGGAGTCCTTTAGACCTGTATTTCTTCTTGCAGAATCAACACTTGCTTTTAGTTCTTCATATTTTCCAAGTGGTATCATTGTTAATTCGTTAGTTAGAAGATCCGACAAACTGTGTAACTCTCGTTGACTAAATAATGGCATTTTATGCAAATACCGATTAGCCATATCTTTAGCCATTTTACGAAAAGATTTTCTTTTCTGGGAACGTCCACCACGATCAAATACACCACTTTGTAAAGAAATTTCGATCAAATCTCGTGTTTTCGTTACACCTGGTAAATCGGTTTTTTCTGAGCCAGCCTCTGATATTGTTACAAGTGCTTCACCAGGATGTAATATATCTAACCTAGTTAATATCCACCTTGAAACCCGTAATTCACGTTTGGTTAACCAATGCTTTAGATAACGAAATTGTGAGGGATGAAGTGTGTGTGCATCATCCAATATTACGAGTGGGCGTAACTTGATATAGCGTTTTTCCCCATCTGAATCAAACGTAATCTTGAAGTAATCAATAACATCAAAGGGACGATAAGCACTTGTCGAATCTTCTTCAAGATTTGTAATGTCAGGTGCAACTAAAGAGCTAACTATTTTATATAACGCTGATTCGACAGTTCTTGCTCTTTTAAAAATAGAAGAAGCTTGTGTCCCACCTATGGTTTCTATAGCAGCTGCAGCATCAGGCCTTGGAACAATTTGGACGTTATTGAGGTCAATCTGCATTGAAGTAAGATTTCGAAGCCAGCCGAGTATAGCCCTAGATTGGATTAAAGCGGTCATTAGGCCAAATCTTAATTCCTCGGGATAGTCAAACTCCCAAAAGTCCCTGTAATCTGTTTCCAAAGCAAGGCGACAACCAATTATTTTAGGCGATCCATCGACAACCGCTTTGCATTCTGTTAGTGCTTTAAGAAGTGGCCTGTAAATATCCATGTTGCTATGTCGTAATAGTGCAGATAATGTTGGATATTCAAATAATCTTGCAAGCGTGGTTTTTCCGCTACCTGGAGTACCCACAATAATTACTAACCTATCGTACAGCCTGTCTGCTATTCCTTCCGCAGCTAGAAAGTAACTGACAGGTTCAGGGCTAACGATTGCCAAAAAGGCCTCTTCGTCCCGATAATATTCCGTAGCACGTTTTAGAAACGGGTTAACCATAGAAATCCTATTTCCTTAAATATGCCTTTGTCTCCTTCGAAAAAGTGGCCTCATAGCATGGTTTTCACCCACCCCTTCACTCTCAGCCCATATTAGAGCTATCGAGTTATTAGGTGTATTATGTTCCAAAACTAATGGCAAAGCGCAACCATGAAAACCATAACGCATATCTCCACTTCCACCTATTTCTGTATGTTCGTTTTGAATAGTAGAGTCATAATACTTCTGGACAATATCGTTAAAAGCATTGGATTTTTGCTTATCAAACGGAAAATTTTGAGGCGATGTCATACCAAAAGAAAACTTAACTTCTCTGAACCAGTTGTTTTTCTTTTCTTGTTTTACATCATCATTACGTTTTTGTATATCTGACCTTGCAGTATGCGTACCCAGATAATGATGTACACAAAGTATCCAATCTTCCGTAAAAAAATCGTCAACATTATTCTTAACATTATTCCAAAATCTTACCATTTTACCTTTCCATTTTTCGTTTTCTTTCCTCAGTAAAGTAAAACCACTTCCTGCGAAATCATCAATCAAAAATACAAAAGCAAATTTAGCCGATGTATTCCCTGTGTTTTTCCTGAGATCCTTTAGAAGTGATTGCCACTTATCATCATCAATTTGATATGCAGCGACTACTTGCTCATTACCGATTGTACCTACATTAGCTCGGCGAAAAGTATCTATTTGGGCGCCATCACTAAGACCAAGAAAAAGTGTTTTCTGCAATAGCTCCTTGAATTTAGCCATAGCTTCCGGATTAGTGTAAATTTGCCACCGGGGTATTCTGAGGACCGATGAGATAGCCGTAAGAATCCGCCAACACACCGTTTCAAAATAGAACTGTTCGACTAAATGTCGCATTTCCGAAGAACAAATAAAGACGAGTTCATTACGAACAAATCGGTAAGCAGCCTCCCTGTCTGCTTGATCAAATTGTTGTAGCCAGTCGATGAGATTCTCAATAAATCGCATACCGGCGACAAAGTCTCGATATCTATCATACTTTAAACGTGACATCAGGCTTAACCAACTGAATTCTTCACGCGCTCGTTCTATACTCCATTGCATAATTTTTGCTAATATGTCTAAAGCTAATTCTTGCCTCATCCTTTTCCTCGACTAGTTGACAGATCCAGTTTTGTCGCACCAATTAACCCTATTTGTATTAAGGACTCCAAGTAATATATCGTTGCCTTAACTCCTTTGTAACCTGGTGGTGTTAGATGCCAACAGGTATTGCTATCAGCTGATACCTCATCTACACTCAGTGAGAATTTGCGAGAAAGAAGTTCAAAATCATTTCCTGGCCAAGCACCCTTGTCGCCAATACATAGTATTTTATCTGATCCTTTTGTTTTTTTTACAAACTCTTGGCAGGCATTGAAAAGATTAAGCTTAGAAACACCCGCAGCCAATATATCAAAAGAGTGGCTTGATTCAAGTATTTGTACCCCATTACTTAGTGTATTGCCAAAAATATCAAAAAGCCAGTTATGTACTAATCCCCATGAACCGTTCACAGGCTCTATACTAATCTGATTGGGACGAGCTTCAAACGTGGCGATTTCTGCAAAATAGGTATCTTCTGACAGGCGAGATTTTATCGGCAAGAGAGTAGGATGAAGAGAACTCTCTTTATCTGGATGGCTATTATCACTGAGTAAGCCGATATCTGACCCATTATAATAACCAATCCATACCTGTGCCCAGTACTTCTTTGGGATAACTTCTTGAAGTGATTTTCGTATCGATTGGCCACGCCCTGTTGCAATTCCAATTGTCATATCAGCTCTTAACAAACGTCGAAGATGATTACAAATATCATTTGAAAGCAATTCAAATCTTGCAGATGGATCACATAACGTACCATCATAATCGAAAATAATTGAAGTAAATTCTGCGGCCTTGAGTTTTCGTAGAAATCTACTGTAAGCACTACGCCAATAATTTATATGTTCAGGTGACATTAATTCGATTGGCGTATTAGTTTTCCGTTGGATGGCAGTAATTGCATTTTGTGATAAATTACCAGAATACCCAAGCATAGGAGTCTTGGTTGAGTTTCTCAAATGATAAATCTTACGGCCAAACAATGGCACACCAGGTTTTGAAAGAGCAATGCGACATTTTGATCCGAATATAGACGCAAGATACATAATCTTAACTATCTGTTCGATACTACTGTATGGCCCTATGCAATCAGAAGTCAGTTTAAGTTGTGGGATGTCTTCTGGAATTAAATCGAGAGTTTGCTGGGCAATTTTTTTAACATCAGGTGTAATCAATGCTATAATAGCACTATCAGCACTACGCTTAGCCAACCAATGGTGTCGGCCATGAGCAAAATTCCGGTAATCCGCAATTTGTACTTTTCCCAACGCTCCTTCTACAAATCTAGATTCTAAATCCACAGCAGCAGGTAACCCCCAACCACCATATAAAACAATAAAATTGTCTCGTTCTATAAACAATTCTTTTGAGGTCTTTTTTTTGAATAGATTGTTATTGGCATCACGTATGTTTGGTAGTTTATTACAAGATAATTTGTGACAACTAGAATATGCTCGCACGAGAAGCGTAATCAGTAACAAGAGCGAATTCGTTGCTAAAAACCCATCTTTTCCACTTGGCGATTCGTATTCCTGAACGTTGGCAGAAGGAAATTTGGAGGCTAAACGAGATAATGGGCTATGTTGTTTTGTACAAAGTGCCATCAACTGCTTTGGTTCATTGACAGCTGTCTCGCGAAAGGCCTTTAGGATATCTTTGTTTCTACCGCTAGCTGTTAATAGAAGCACAGATGATGTATTGAGAATCCTTTTTTTATATTGAAGTTGAAATGGTGTAGTGCTAGTGGCTACTGAGCCAGTTGCTTCGTGAAGCATCGCAGCCATTACCGCAGCAGCGAACGATCCACCAGAACCTACCGATATTAATGGTTCGTTACGAGATTGCAAAACAAATTGGCAGAGCTGATCTATTGGAGCCGAAAACGCCCAATTATAAGTTTCTGGTAGTTTATCAAGTTCTTGTTCGTACCGTTTTTTTTTCAAAGCCTAATGTTTCCTTATTTATACAAAATTATGATTTCACCTTACTTCTTTTGGTTAACATTATCAAAATTGTAAACTGGTATAATTTTAATAGCAAGCATTTTTTTGCGCCATTTATGCTATTGGTACAGTTTTTGGGGGGCAGGCCGTATGGACCACCTATACACACTATTCTAGGGGGGATTAATCACTCTGTTATATAATATAAATTCAATTTGAGATATTATTCATAATTGAATTTTGTCGTTAACTTTATATAAGGGCGTTAGCCTCTAAATTATATGAGATATTTATCTGGAGGTGAAAAGAAGAATGCGATTAAATATATTTATAAGGCCGCTCAAGCTGCATTAAACTCTACTTGTTATCGTTCAAAATGTGGTTCTGTTATTGTTAAAGAGAATGAAATTATTGGGTTCGGTTTTAATTCTCCACCACAAAATAAAACTATAGATCATTGCTTTAAAAATGATATGCCTGTTAATTTTAAGTCGGACAAAACTTGTTGCATCCATGCTGAACAGAGAGCCATAATCGATGCTTTAAGGACTAATCCGAATAAAATTATTGATTCTATATTATATTTTATCCGACTTAATAAAGACAACAACCCAACAAGAGCAGATAAACCATACTGTACGATTTGTAGTAAATTATCTTTAGACGTTGGAATAGCCGAATTTATTTTATGGCAAAATGATGGAATTTGTGTCTATGATACTGAAGAATACAATACAATTTCTTTCCAAAATCTTAGATGAATCAGGAAAATTCTATCTTAGACAAATAGATTTTAGAAATTATCCACTTCCTTAGCCGACTCTTTGAATCATAATGGTATTTCTGCTTGGGATAATAATCCCTGTATTTTATGTCCTGACTCTGTAAGCTCATATCTCAAATGAGCTTTTTTTCTTACTTTCACAGGTTTGACAATTTTCTTTTGCAAAAACAACTTGATAACATCCCTAACATTATTAGCACTCATTTTTATCTTTTGATTTTGTTGCTTTGCCTTCCGTTTAATAGCTGCAGGTTGCATAGGTTCGGTTAAAGTTTTGATAATTGCGGCCCTGTGATTATAACAGACCCATCCATATAACTGCCAGTCAATATCAGGCATATTTTTAGCTATATCGGGAAGCGTCTTATCATTTGACAATTTTTTTTGACATAATATACCAACAGGAGTGAGCCAGTATAAACGGCTTCGCGTCGCTGTAGGATTTAGACATTTCACTAATCTGCAGAGTGTTAGTTTTCCTAATATCATTGAACACTGCTCCATACTAAGTTCTGTTTTTTTAGAGAGTTGTAATGCTGTCATCGGCTGCTTTAAGTTTAATAATACTGATTTTCTATTCTCGCTTCTTTGAGCCCATTCATATACTTCTTTACGTTTCATACGCAAAGAGCCGCAGATATGCTTTTTAAGGAATGAACTGATTTACTATGCAAAAGTGACAACAAATGTTATTTTTGCCTGTTTTGGTAGTCACAATAAATAAGTTCAAGCTATTATAAAGCAGGATTTTTCTGCATAACAAAATGATCAGGAGGTTTTTAAAAAATGGAATGTAGCCAATGCAGAAAAAAACTTGAACTTGGTGTTGACGTTGTTACTGTAAGAAAATGCGTTATAGGGCCAAGAGGTATTGTTCCCCTAGAGGAATCAGAAAGTTTTTGCAGCGAAGAGTGTTTAATTGATTTTTATAATGACACAGATATACCCCATATTGATAGAAGGATTCCGTAAAAAATCGATCATACTTTTTTTAATTTTTTGAGTATAATCGTTTTAGCTTATCGGCCAATTAACTTCTGATAAATTTGCTTGGCGATTCTCACTATCCTTGTGTTATCCTTTTTTAAGCTGGCTTGTAGTAGATTTTTGACACTTCGATTCGTCACAAATTCTGGTTGAAGTTCAAACTCTTCTACCAATTGGGTCCATCTATTGCGTGGTTTGTCATTAAGTAATTTTAGCAAAATTCTTCGATCGCCAAGTAAACATTCATCAAGATAATATTTCCACCTCTCTTCAGACAAGCCTCTCATAACTTGTTGGGCATAACTTTGTGCTGCTGTAGAAAAACCATATGGATTCCCCAATCTAACTGATAATGTAGCCGTCATACAAACCGGGAAGGCTGGGCTGGGAATCGTTGTCCCCAGGGATGCAAGAGTTTTCATTGGGGCAGGCTCGTTATAATAGTTATTCATACCCTCGTGAGCCTTAAGTACAGTATTAGCAGTTGCAGTAAATGTATGTGACCTAAGATTTTCTGGAACAAAGTCAAAACCCGAAACTTTAAGTAGTGCTTTTTTAAGTCCGGTGACAGCAGGTTTTTTTCCATCGTTGTACAATTCTGCATACGTTTGCCCGGTTTGCCAACGTTCTGGCTTTCTTAACTTTTTCCATAAAAGCGGCAATATTACATTAATATTTCTTACCGCATGTTCAAGCTGTGCCCCATTTGATGTCTTAAGAAGCGCTAAAAGTACACTTAATATTGTCTTGAGATAGAAGTAAGGGGACATACTTAGGCTTGCCATTTGTTCATCATCTTTATCAAAAGTTTGTTCTTCTAGTGATTTTCGAAATTCTGCAAAATCTTGAGCTACTGCAAGTTTTGGGTGTCCCAAAATATTTTGAACACATGTTCTAAGGCAACTAATTGCTTCTTCAGGATTCATAACTGCCTCATCTTCATCTTGCGGGCCAATCGAAGTGAAGTGATTAATGATTTCATATGCATGGCGTAATCTCATGGCCTCAGTTGAACTGACCATTCCAAGATCTTCTGCAAGCGAAATAGTCTCGAAAGGAGTAACAGCAGTTGTAATATCTGAATCAGCGTTAATATCTGGTCTTTGAAGCATCTCGCCGATAAATTCCATACCAAGTGTAGAAAGTAGCTTACATAATCCTGCTATAGCTTTTGACCAAACATATGTGCTGGCTATCTCATAGTGCCCACTGTTGAAATTACTGATAATCTGGTTTACTTCCCGCTTGGTCAATTGTTGTGCGTGTTCGATAATTGCGGCGGGTGTCATTGCAGAAGAAGGTACGATAGCCGATTCTCTTGGTTCCCAAGGGACAAGTTGTTGTTCATTCATTATCTAATCTCCCGTAATACTCGGCATAGCCATCCTGAGAGCGGAAGAATACGCCCATAATATTTTGCTTATCAACTAATTTTTTCAAGGCCTCATAAGTTCGCCTACGAGCTCCACCAGAGTTTTCATGAGCAATTGATTTATGTGATGAATTGTTCAGGAATGCACGGTAACCAAGAATTGCCCCATCGGACCGGAAAACAACAATACCATCACTATGAATCATCCCTGCCAAAATAGAGGTTGTTGCTTGAAGTTTGATCATAGCCTCATTATCTTTAAGAGTCAGGAAATCTGAAACTCGATTTACAAGTAAAATTGGTTTGGCCAAACTAACGGCATCTGAAATAGACTGTGGTAACTTCCGGCATCGTCGTTTAAGTACAACAACTAATGCTCCGTGTGGTTGCTGAAAAATATTGGATAAAGTCTTATAAACGAACCTATAAGTATTACTACGATATTTATTGTTTACATGAAGTGTAATTGATTTCGCTAATTTATCAATTGCATCCTTAGGCGAAGGACTGTCTTCACGTACAGCAGAGAAGTGAATACATCGTCGATTTCCTCGAGCCCCACTGACTTCAACACAGTTATCAGCAAGTTTTGATATTATTACAACAGGAAAGCTTTCATCATCTTCCCCGACAAGCACTTCGTCAGGAGTCAGGGCAAGCGGGAGATTACTAGCAGTAAACACGCCATATACAAACTCTTCAGAGAGTTGTTCAATAAAAATCGACCATCCATTTTGGGCAAGAGGTGCACATTCCTTAAGTATCTTGATCGCAATTTTGGCATTATGTTTACCATGTCCAATCTTAATAAATTCTACGCCCTGTAAAAGTGAAGTTACTTTTGTTATATCATTACAAATATAAATTTCAGGAGACAGTACAATCCCCTCTTCCTTATAATGTGAAAGAGCCGCAACTAATGCTACAAGTACTGCGGTAGTTTCAGAACAAGCAAAATTTTCATCTTGTAAAAAGTCACTTAGTTCCCCCGTTAATTGGGAACGAAAAGAAATATTTTTATCAGTCGCACTTGACACCATATAAGTCCAATTTCAATAACGTTAATTCTAAAATGCTCTTTTTTATTAATCTATATAATAACCAAAGTCTCCGGTGCAGTCAAACCAAAATATTAGAGCCTGCAAACCAACTGAATCTCAAATAAAACTAATTTACCCCGTTAAGTGGGCAAATATTTAAGGAAGACCCGATTTTTCTGGTATTCCTTAATCACATCACCTCGTTTCTGTGACGTTTTTTTTGATTAACGATAAATTATTCTGATCCAGGCTCTCAAATATATCCTGAATCATATTATACCACAGTGCCTATTGCAGATTCATATTTGCCTGCAACCCTGTAACCTTTGCGATTAGTTCCTTTATTAGCTCATTTGTTTTTTCTTTTTCTTTTTCCAAGGCCTGTATCCTGCTTTCGTATAGGGTTTTTTGTTCTGTTGTTACCATATCAGCATCATCAATTTGGTCAGCCATTCCCAGGAATTCAGAATAGTACCTTACTTCCTTCTCTCTTGACCAACCCATTCTATACATTAAGGAAGTTGTCCGAGGGTAACGTTTGAGCCAATAGCAGGATGCATTATGCCGGATATCGTATAGACTCATCATATTGTAAGATTTTCGAGCAGGGCTTTCCTTATCTCCCAAAATATTACCTGCCAATACTTTCAGGTATTTATTGAAAGCTGCAGGCTTCTTTATAAACAAAAAATCCTCAGGCTCAAGATCATGGAAATTCACATATTCTTTGATTAGAGCAGAGCACAGTTTCAGTTGGATTATCCTGCCGAATGTTTTTGCATATTCCTGTCTGATATTCAATCTTGTAAAGTTTTGCGAAAAATCCTTTATACGGATGGAATAAGCCTCTGTTACCCGCATACCAGTATCATACATAAACCACATTAATGCCCGATAGTCAGAATTAGCCCGGTTTGCTAACTTCTTAAATTCTTCTTCTGTTAAATAGACCCAATCAGGCTTATGTCTATCTGATTGCTGAAGGTCAACAGTGATATCGTCGTCCACACTACCTGTCCTCCTAAGCCATCCCCAAAATGTCTTAAAATCTTTAACATACTCTCCAACAGCCAAATAGGTTTTGCCGTCCTGACGAAGGATTTTGCCGTGTCTCATATCGAAGAAGAATTTGTGTATTTGGTCTTTGGTGATTTTGTCCAAGTCTTTGTCACCAAATTTCTTGGCAAAAAATATAAGTTTTCCTCTAAGTGTGTTAAGTCGAATAAAGCTTCGCTCACCCCTTTTAGCGGCAGGAGAAGTATTCTTACCGAGTTCCATATCTGACAGAAACGTCAAAATCAAGTCTGAGTTATGCTTGGTTATGCCTTTAATACCACCGAGGTTTTCTTGTTTCCACTTTTGCCAGCGGATTTCATGGTTATAAGGGTCTCGCTTTAACATATTACAAAATTAAGAACCCCCTTTATAAGCATTAAACTGGTATAAGGTATACCACAGCAATATTACTAAAACTAGTATTACGGGCGGGGGCGTCATACTTTTAGTAATTTTTCTGGGGTTAATAATATGACAACAATTATTTGCTGAAAATAAAATGGCCGGCAGGGGCATCTGACTTTTAGTAATTTTTTCAGGGCATTTTATTCTTTCTAAATCTTGTTGAACACTAACTATGAATATCATCCTTTTGCGCTAGCATCCAAACTATATAAATTTTTGTGTAATATTGGATAAAGATAGGATTATCATTATTCAAACCAGTCTAAGATTCTTAAACTTATTTTCTTTCACAATTTCAGAAAACAACTCTCGTACATACGAACTTCAAATGACCATGGCTATAAATGATAACCAAGAGCAGAGTAATATCCCTGATATTAATGCAAAACTCCAGGAAATCATGGCTTTGGCTAAAGAGATCGAACATTTGACAAAGAGCAAAGAAAACTAACCGGCGAGATACTTAAAATGGTACAGCAGAAAATACCTAAAAAAACCGTCTGCATTTTTCAAAGATGATTAAGCAATATTTTTTCTTGTAAATTTTTGTTCTGCCGAGCAAATCAGTTCAAACATTATTAATGGATAGCATTTCTTTTATTAAATAATTAGTAGGAGGAGATTAGTCAGCTAATAGCAGAGGAATGCAAAAAGAGGTGTATAATTGGCTTATTCAAGGAAAGCGACGAAAAAGGGTTATCTTTCATCTAAAACAACCTATGACTGCAAAGCAACTGGCTCAAGTCACTGGCATGAGAGAGGATTGTTGCAGCTATGTTTTGAAAGAGCTTTCGGCATACCGGCTGGTCTATTGTTTAAACCGGCAAGCCAGAAGAAGCAGGTTGTACTGGCTTACAGGCAAAAGTAATCAATATCAAAAAAAGATTCTAAAAACGTATGGGTTGCAGATATATGCTTATGATTTCCCCATTGCAGATTGGAATCTTTATGGCTGGACTTGTTACAGTCATCGAGCAGCTATTATCAAAGCTATCACAGAACCCATGCAGCCCTCAACAATAAGAAGGAAGATCAAGCAACTCTTCCCAGATATGAAAATAAGTGCCAATAATGTGGCAGACATATTGCGTTTGTTTCTCGAAAAAAAGATTGTCAAACCTATCAATATTCGGCGAAAAGCCTTTTGTCGCTATGAATTGACAGAACTGGGGAATAAACTCCAGATTCTTTTATGCAAGGCAGAAAAAAGGGTATGAAAGAGTATTTCAAGGCGATTGAGTCACCACCTGCCGTCAGCCATCGCATCTGGTAACTTCTCTAACGCCTGCTTCTTCCAAAGACTTACCTGGTTAGGGTGAACTTCATAAACCGATGCGATCTCATTGACGGTCTTTTCGCCCTTGATCGCCTCAATCGCCACTTTCGCCTTGAAAGCCTTTCCAAACTTCCTTCGTTCTGCCATAATTCTGCTTCCTTTCATAAAAGCATGATAGAATTATACCACAACTTACCACCTTATACACTGGTCTCAAATCCGGGGAGTATTATATCCATCGGATTTCTTGTGCTCGTAATACCTTGCGGCTAATTCCAGAAGCGTCCAGAATTCGGCATTATTAATTGTAAAATTACTCATAGCACAGCCTCTATACTTTTGTTGTAGAAACTATTTGTCTCTATAAGTGTAAGCGGCAGTTTGAGGCTTTTAATTTCACCTGGGGGCGGAAAAACGAAAATTATTTGAGAAATTTTTCTATTTGCCGGTTATTTTGCTGTTTTAAGGCATATTTTTCTCCGCTGATTTGAATCGCATATTCGCGAAGCTGGGTACCGAAGATTTTCTCTGTGAAATGAGTTGGAAAAAGGTTGAACGTTGGTCAATTTTCCGAAGACAGCTATGAACCTTTTAAGAGGGATAGCATAATATCCGTTGAACATCAGCAGCAATTTAAGTCTTATGTGGGTATTCAGAATATACCACATCACATGGAAATACCCCATTTCCAGTACATAGGATACCTGCCCAAGATTCATGTCTTCAAAATACTTGAGCGACAGAACAGCCCTTTGCCGAACGCTTAATCTGCCCATGATGGCAAACAGGACATCATGGCTGATTCCATCCGATTTATCCTTGTTTAACTGCTGTTTGGGCATTGGTTGTCTCCAAAGTACAAGTCCTTTATAGAGTTAAGATGCCAGATTGCCGGAAATGTTACAATTTTTTCAGAAATTTGGGCAAAATTTTCTGCCGATAGAGTGATATTCAATGCCGAATCGCCCCAAATCAGCGGGTTCAAACAGGTTTCTGCAGTCGAATATGACCTTTACCTTGCCGGACACTCGCTTGAGATCTGCTTTTTTAAATTCCGCGGCATCTGTAAAGATAATCAGGGCATCAGCTCCATCAAGAACACTGTACCTGTTGCCGGATACAACAATCCTGTCTTTGTATATTTTGCTCACATTAGCGGAGGCCAGAGGGTCATAAGCCCTGATTTCAAAACCTTTTTTCAGAAACTCATCTACACAGTAAGCAGCCGGGGAATTTCTGATATCATCGGTTCCTGCCTTGAAGGCAAGTCCCCAAACGGCAAGTCTGGCCGGATGACCTTCGAAGTAATCCATGATTCTTTGGACAAAACGGCTGTGCTGGTCAGTATTTACCTTTTTAACGGCTCTTGTCATTGCCATTTCGCAGCCGACGTTATCACCGAAATTTATCAAAGCTGCGATATCTTTGGGAAAGCAACTGCCGCCGTATCCGATTCCGGCATTCAGGAAATCCGTTCCAATTCTCGGATCGCTGCCAACCGCTTGTCGGATGTGCTCAATATCTGCACCTGTTTTTTCACAGACCCGGCTCAATTCATTCATAAAGGATATTCTGGCAGCAAGCATCGCGTTGGATGCATATTTTGCAAGTTCCGCACCAACTGCATCCATTACGATTACCTTTGTTTTCCTGTGGATAAACGGCCTATATAGCTGCTTCAAGGTATCCGCAGATTTTGCATTATCTGTTCCGATGATAATCCTGGCAGGATTGGTAAAATCCCTTATCGCGGAACCCTGTCTTAAGAATTCAGGGTTGCTGACGCAATTAAATTTCGCTTTTGACCTTGTCTCTATCGCAGTTTTTACCTGATTGCAGGTACCTGGCGGAACCGTGCTTTTTATGACTATAAGCTTGTGTTTATC
>Ga0307378_10008990_pt1 | contig 13177 bp, 16 predicted proteins | sample UN1MG_FD_202238 | JGI IMG/M metagenome (GOLD analysis project Ga0307378, IMG submission 202238) | Soil microbial communities from Risofladan, Vaasa, Finland - UN-1 | ecosystem: Environmental > Terrestrial > Soil > Coastal area > Acid sulfate soil | place: Finland: Risofladan, Vaasa | collected... | reverse complement strand
ATAGAAGGCTTAACAGATCATGTCTGGACATGGCATGAACTACTACACTTCCAAATAAGTATCTCAAATTAGGACATTACCGAGTTTTCATTTACTCTGCCCATTGATGGCGCCTCAATGTACGTTTAGATTCAGATGTCCGCATTTAATAATTCAGAATTTCAGCTTCATATTCCAAATCTAGCGTCTTCCCTTTTTTCTTTGATAATTTATATAACAGTCTGACGTGATGAAGTATCTGCGGAGATAATGGAGAGGTCATTTGTGCATCTGCTTACTCTTAGAGACTGGTCCTCAAAAGAGATCAACCAGATTGTTGACAATTCTCTGGAAATCAAGAACAATCCAGAGGAATACGAATTCGCCTTGGAGGGCAAGTCTCTGGCTATGATCTTTCAGAAGACTTCCACCCGTACTAGGCTCTCCTTTGAGGTGGCTATGACCCAGCTGGGTGGGCACTCCATTTACATGGACTGGATGACCACAAATCTGGTCCTAGCCGACCTCAGGGACGAGACGCGGTCTATTTCGGGTTACGTTGACGGCATCATGGCTCGTGTTTTACGGAATTCTGACCTACAGGCCATGGCTGAGGCTTCTAGGGTTCCAGTGATTAATGGTTGCGATGAGAAGTATCATCCTTGCCAGATCATCGCCGACTTGGTGACCATCAAAGAAAAGAAGGGAAAACTGAAGGGGCTTAAGCTTGCATACATTGGAGTCCACAATAACATCTGTAACTCCCTGATTGAGGGTTGTACTAAAGCAGGAGTGAAGATAGTGACTGTTACGCCCGTTGTGAATGAGGCTTCGGTTGACGAGGAGCTGGTGGAGACCGCGAAAGCCACTGGCTTGTACGAGCACTCTATAGATGTTAAGGCGGCTGTAGAAGACTGTGATGTTGTCTATACGGATACGTGGGTGGACATGGAGTTCTTTTTGGATTCCACGTTCAAGAAAGAGAAGGAGAAACGGGTCAAACTAATGTTGCCCTATCAGGTCAACAGGAAACTTTTGGGGGACAGCGACGCCATCATAATGCATGACATGCCAATCCACAGAGGCTACGAAATATCCGAAGACATTATAGAAGACCCCAACTCGGTAATCTACCTCCAAAGCGAAAACAGACTACACTCAGCAAAAGCAATACTTCTGAAACTTTTAGGCTAAACCGTTTGTTTGTTCACGCAAACAGAAAGCTTAACTGGTCCTTCGAAAGTTCTGTGAACTCAGCCTTTGTATTTGTTGACCATTGGCATTTTCCATCCGATGCCGAAGGCTTTGGGTGTGATTTTGATGCATGGTGTTGCCTGTCTTCGTTTGTATTCGGAGTTTCTGACTCGTCTGTACGTGTCTTCGACTGCCTCTTTTGGGTAGCCCATCTTGATCAGGTCTTGTTTGCTTCTGCGGTTTTCTATGATCTCGTCAACCAGCGGACTGACAACATCAAAATCGAAGGGGTCAAACTGGCACTCTTTCAGTTCAGGTGACGGCTTCTTCTCCAGCACACTCTTGGGTATCACCTGTTTGCCTGCCTTTTTGTTAACGTATTCTGCGAGCGTGTAGACTTCCAGCTTGCTCACGTCGCCGAGCGCTCCGATTCCACCCGCCATATCCCCATACAAAGTACAGTAGCCAAGCGCAACCTCAGTCTTGTTTCCGGTGTTCAGCACCAAGATTTTCAGGTCTTTCAGCCGATTGGAGACGTCCATTAGAAGGTTTCCTCTGGCTCTGGGCTGAATATTCTCGTCAGCAACAGAATCATCGTTTTCTTTTTTTATGCCGAAAAAATTTCTTATCTGCCCCAACGGTTTTTCTAAGGTTTGGCGGTAACTGTCAACAATATCCTGTATCCCGCATCGGACAAAAAGTATTCCAAGGTTTTCTGCAAGCTGCTGCGCGTCTGATTTGCTGTGGTCACTCGAGAATCTTGAGGGCATTGAGACTCCGATGACATTCTCTTTGCCTAGGGCTTCAGCGGCTATGCAAGCAGTTACGGACGAGTCGATTCCGCCGCTCATCCCAACAACAGTCTTCTCGAAACCCGTCTTCATGAAGTAATCCCTTATTCCCAAAACTAATGCGTTAAACATTTCCTGCGTCTTATCATGCACTGGAGCTTCGACTTTCTGTGCGGTGCCCTTTTCCAAGTCGATGTCGGTGATTACTAAATCTTCTTCGAACTGTTTGGCTAAAGCTATCAGGTTACCCGTTTTGTCTACTGCCATGCTTTGTCCATCAAAAACAAGCTCATCCTGTCCCCCAACAAGATTCACGTAGAATATGGGCACCCCATTTTTTGTTGACTTCTCTTTCAGCAACCTGTTTCGTTCAAGCGTCTTTCCGACAAGAAACGGCGAAGCAGAAACATTAACAATCAACTCAGCCCCCCTCTCAGCCAGCAAATCCGTGACTTTCACGTCATAGTTCTGGTCCCACAGGTCCTCGCAAATCTCCACGCCCAATAGGACAGTCTTTCCGTTTATGACCGTTGATACTGGCGCGATTTCTTTCTCGTTTAAGGGCTTGAAGTACCTGTCCTCATCAAACACGTCATACGTGGGCAGGAGCGTCTTGTAGATTATGTCGACTATTTTGTTTTTGTTGAAGATGGCTGCGGCATTGTACAAATCCTTTCCTTTGTAATCAACAAAACCAACCACCCCAACAACATCAACACTGTTACCTCTAATCAGTTCTTCGAGTGCCCTTTTGTTTTTTTCAACAAACCCGTTCTCAAGCAGCAAATCCTGAGGCGGATAACCCGTAACGGCTAATTCAGGAAAAACAACCAAATCCGCCTGACGGCTTTTTGCGTCAGCAAGAAACCTCTTTATTTTCGCTACGTTTCCTTCCAAATCTCCCACGGTTGAATTAACCTGCGCCATGGCAACCCTCAACATTTTTCCTCCCGCCTCCTGACCACACCCGAAAATGCAGAAACTACGTAACCAAACTTAAATGAATCGTTTGTCCCTTAAAAAAGATGATTCTTCTAATTGAGTATCATTTGCGTGAACCGTTCAGGCTCAAATGCTTCCAAGTCCTCATAGTTCTGTCCTACTCCGATGAATAGGATGGGTTTGCCTGTTACGTGGGCTACGCTCAGGGATGCTCCGCCCTTAACGTCAGCGTCAACCTTGGTCAGTATGGTTCCGTCAATGCTTACGCTATTATGAAACTCCTCAGCCTGCATAACCGCATCATTCCCTATCAGCGCATCAATAACCAAAATCGTCAAGTCCGGGCTGACAACCCGCTTAATCTTACCGAGTTCGCTCATGAGGTTCCGGTCAGTCTGGATGCGCCCCGCCGTGTCAATCAAAACAACATTTATTCCCCTTGACTGAGCATGACTAATAGCATCATACGCCACAGCCGCAGGATCAGCACCATACTTATGCTTAATCATACGCACACCCAGCCTCCTAGCATGTTCCTCAAGCTGCTCTATAGAACCCGCACGGTAGGTATCGCTTCCGGCAAGCACAACCGAGTATCCCTTCTTCATCAGAAACTGGGCAACCTTGGCTATGCTGGTGGTTTTGCCTGTTCCGTTGATTCCCACAAAAAGAATCGTGTAAGGCTCCTTCATCTGCCGCTTCTGCTCAATGCTGTCCAGCAGATTGACTGTCTCTTTTGTCGTCAAAATCTCAATCAGGACCCCATGAAGAGTCTCCTTCACAAGCTCCTTCCGGTCGCCCAGCCTTTTCACCTGAACTCCGTCGAGCCGCTTCTCCAGCTCATCGGTTATGTAGTAGGCTACGGGCACCGCAACATCGTTTTCGATTAGATTAAACCTGAATTCGTCTAAAATGGGACGCAGCTTTTCTGCTTTCAGCTCAGTTACTACGATCTTGGTGACGGCGCTGCTAAGCCCCTTTCTTAGCTTGTCGAACACCGCTCTGCTTCTCTCCTTCCCTCAGCTTCGCCGTAACCTCTTCCATTTGGGCTCTGTTTTCCTGAATCCGCTCAACAACCTGATTAAACTGCTGCCCCAACGTTTCCCTTGTCTTCTCCAGCTCAGCTATGCGTGCCTCAAGCTCCACTTTCGCTTCCTTCAATGTCCGTTCAACTGCCACATCTGCGCCTATACCAACAACAACCTTTTCCGAGGTCTCCAACTTGGCTTTAACGTAAGAGCCTCCGCCTATAGGAACAAAAAGTTGAGAATTCTTCTTCTCCTTCTCCAACCCTTCCAAGGTCATGCTTGAGACTCTTAGTTCGGTTATGGCACCGTTTATCATGTTGATTCTGGACTGCAACTCGTTAATTGTTTCCTCTAGATAACGCGACTCCAAAACCAATCTACGAAAGACGTCTTCGTCACTGGACAGACTCGTCCGCTCCTGGAGTCATCTTCTTTACTATGTTGTCTTCAATCTCCCCGGGAGCTATCTCCTCCACCTTGGAGATTGTCAGCTGGAAACGTTTGACTCTATGTTTGCTTCCCAACAACATGTAAACTTTCTCCACTGCATCCTCCGGCTTCAAGGCTCTAACCTCTTTCCGGAAGTCTGTCTTAAAATTGGGTTTCCTGATTTTTCCTGATACTCGGAAAACTTTAACTTCACTCATCATCTTTCACCACATCAAGTGCTTGTCCAATTATGAACATTTCGGGTCCCGTCGTCAAGAGACCAACCATAGCCCCTCTGCTGTTCCCTAACAGGCCTGTGGCAACATAAGGTACTCCACAGTTTACGGTTCCCACATCCACCGGAACCTTAAACAGATCCTCTAACACTTTTCTTTCCTCCTCCTTCAGCAAGGGATGAGCCAGCACACCCTTATTTGTGGCGGTGGCAAGTGACCCAACGTACGGCAGCCCTGCTATCTCGCCGGAGACCACTTCAACTCCCAATGTATCCGATATCTTGTCCACATCTCCTCTTTCCAGCCCAGGATTAGCCACGGCGCCTTTGTCGTTCGCTAGGACCATGTTTCCGTAGGCTGTTTTTTTCGTATCCATGATAGTCACGTTAATGTCAGCCACTGATTTAATGGCTTCGACCTCCTCCTCCGTGGCAAACGAGGGCAGGATTACGCCGTTGGAGTTGGAACAGGCTAGAGCACCTGTTACCAATGATTTGCCCACTGTAGTTGCAACGACTTTGACTTTCAACCATTCCTCAACCTTTCGTCTCTCATGTTCTGGAACCTGCGGGGGAATAATTGCGATTCTGTCGTTGACAAGTGAGTAAACTCCTATGCTGGCGTTACCAAAGACATCAAAGAGGAAGAGCGGCAAATGTTAGTCTCCTTCAGCGAGAAGAATAGTCACTACCCCTTCCTTGTCCTTAATCACGCGGACTCTGATCTTTCTTGGCGGCTTCTCGATTCCTCTGCTCCAGAGTTTTTCGTTAACTTCATTAGATATGACTAGTTTCTCCGCCTCTTCTTCTTCGTCAGCTTCCGTGCGGACCTTCATGTGCTTTAGTACAAAACTTTTTACGAGTCTTGCAGCTCTCGGAGCGCGTTTCTTTCTTGGGGCGATCCAAACCTTTCGTAGAGGAATCGTGTAGAACCTTTCCTCAACAATGTCCTCTTCCTTTAGCTCTTTTTCTTTCTTTTTGCTGCGCTCTTTTGCTTCTAAGAGTTCCTCTTCTTCCTCTTCGGCTTCGAGTTCCTCATCCTCTTCCTCGGGAACCTCAGACTCTAACTCTTTTTCTGTCTCCTCAGTTTCTTCTAGTTCTTCTTCCGCTTCTTCAGTAATATCATCAACAGGTTCTTCCATCTAGTTTTCCCTCAAGCCTTTATCTTTCTCTGTCGCCAGCGTCTCCGCTTCGGATTCGATCTGACTTTTCCACCGGTTTTGGCTATAACCCATGTTGGAACAGGTTTCTTCTCTTTTCCAGCCTTGGCGAGCCTCAATTTTTTGGCGGTTGGTTTGTTTCTTGCCGTCTTTTATACTCTCCTAATTGTGTAGTCTCTTCTGCCTGACTGGAGTCTCACAAGAAGCTCTTTCAGCTGCTCGTCGGTTATGGGAATTTGTATTCTTCCCTGCTGAGCCAACTGAATCAGCTGCAGTTCAAGCTGTTGAGTGAATTCTGGTTTAACCATGTTCAGGTTTGTGAGGCGACTCCTAGCTTCAGGAGTGAGTATTCTGCGAAGCAGAGCTTGTTTTTGACCCTCAAGTTGCTGCTGCGCTTGAGCTTGCTTCTGCTCCTCTACCATCCTCTGCTGCAGCTCAAGCATCCTCCTTTTTCTGAGGCTTTCAAGTTCTTCTTCGCTCACTCTTTTTTCACCTAATATTTTGCGAGTTCAGGCTGAGTTTTCTCCAGTTCCCTCTTCAGTTCCGTGGATAGCCTATCTAGCAGCTGTCTTCCCTCATTTGTTACTACTCTTCCTTCGGTTCTTTGAGGTTTCACGAGACCTGCTTTTTGAAGTTGCTGAATAGCATTTCTAACTATGGCGCCGCTTCCTTTGCTGGCGTGCTCTGGTCTTGCTCCTCTGTCTATTCTGCCGCCGTATTGTTGGCGGAGCAGCTCGATGCCTATTGGTCCTTTCACGTAGATTTTACGTAGAATAGAGGCGCATCGGACGAACCACCAGTCAGGGTTAGTGGGTGGTCTCTGAGTGTGAACGCCAGTTTTGGCGAAGGGGGTCCATGCTGGTGGAGTTATTTCATCCACTTCATCTTTCAGATGCTTAGCTAACCTCTCGATGAGAACTGATGGAGGAATATCGTAAGGTGTCGGCAAGGCTTCTTCTTCCTAATTTTCCTTCAGTAAGGGAAAAGGCTTGTCTTATATTAGTTTCGTGGTCTAGCAAAACAAACTTTCGTGCACGGTTATAAAGATTTCACTCTTTTTTCTTGTGCTTGTAGAGAAGGAAGGTATGCCCGCGGACCTCAACTAGCTCCGCTTCTGTCTGTTCCGCAATCTTGGTTGCAATGTTTTTCGCTTCTTCCTCTTGAAGTGCTGTTTTCAGTATTTTTGCTTTGATCATTTCTCTTGTGTCAAGTTGCTTGGCGATTTCGTTTATTATCTGGGCTGTTATTCCCTCTTTTCCAACATGTACTGTTGGTCTCTCGGCGCTGAGCGCACGTTTTATTCTTTCCTTCATTTTTGGCGTTAACACTACTTTTTCCCGCCTTTTAGTGGAATACGGGAGTGTCCGCCGCAATTTAAGCATGTTATTACCATATGGGGTTCCCTTCTCTGTTGTATTCGGATACGACAGTTTACGCCCGGCAAGATAAAGCTTTTACATTTTCTGCAGATGAGGCTTCTGTATTCTTTGGGGAGCTGCAGTTTGGTTCTCATGGCTATTCTGCGTGCGATCTGGACGTATCGCTGTGCCAGTTCTGGGTCTTCATGGATTACTTCTTTGGCTAAGCTAAAGAGTTTGTGAACGCGTTGCAGGGCAATCTGTTTAGTGGAGTTCATCGCAGATACCAATTCTGTTTAGTGTGCATTAAGTTTTTACGGGAATCTAAAGATGTTTTGCTGTTTAGATCAGAAAATAGGTTATGAGTGCCGCAGTTATTGAGATGATTGTTGAGGGTATCAGGTACTTGTAGCTCTTGGTTATGGATGACCTGAAATACTGTGCTGTGAAGACCAGACAGAGATGTGTTGGGGCTATCAGGTAGCCAAGGTATGCTGAAATGTAGAGTAGGCTCGCAGTTTTTGGGATGAATGTCACGGTTTCGGCTAGAATCGGAACGCTAAGTGCGACTGCTCCGGAGGGGGAACCCATAAGAAAGCCTAGAACCGCTGGGACAATCGAAAGCAGTAATACGCCATCCATGTTCGTGTTTGCCAATGTGTTACCGAGAATCTCTGAGGCTCCAGAAGCCACAGTAACATTTCGTAACAGTAATGCGCCGAAAGCTGCCAGCGTCACTTCCCATAATGCTCTGTTTTTCAGGATTTTTGGGAGGGTTGCTGCTTTTGTTTTTGTTATGAGTAGGATTGTGATTGCTCCCACGAGGGTTGCTATTGCGATGTCTATTTTTAAGGCGGCTGTCAGAAGAAGCGTGATTATGATGGGAAAGAAAGAGAGCAATAGCCCTTTGAGGTTGGCTCTTGAGTTCAGGTCTCTCTTTGGTTCATCGTTTTTGGCGGCTTTGGTTTTTCTTAACCCAATGAAGTAGCCGACGGCAATCATTACGATTACTACGAGGGCTTGTCTTGCGATGAGCGCGTCTATGGCGGTTCCTGTCAAGGCGGCTGTCAAGATAAGAAACTGGCTTATGGGGTAAACAGGTAAGATGGCGTGTCGGAACCAGATGTTTATGTATGTTTTCTTTGGTTCGTCTAGCCCCAGCTTGTCTGCTTCAGCCTCAACCATGGGCGCCGACATTAGGGCTCCGCCAGCAACGGGCAGGAGTCCGATGACCGCTGGAAGAAGGCTGACGGTGACTTTGGAGTTTTTGATGAATCCGCCTAGGCTTCTGGTTAAGGTATTGACTAGCCCTGTTTCCTTGTAGAGTATGCTCATGAGCATGATGAAGAAGCTGGCGAAGACCAGCGACAAAGTTGTCTGGTCCACACAAGTTTCGAGGAATGTTGTTGCTGTTCCTGAGATTCCTAGGGAAAGAAGGCTCATCAGAAATGCTGCCAGAGTCAGTGAGATGCCTAAGCCTACTCGCCGATACATCAGGACAACAAATAGGACGATTGCAACAGCGAAAGCGAGCAGAGGATTAAAGAAACTCACAGTGGAATACTTCCATCAGCTTGAAACAGAATACCTGTCTCGTCAACTACAAAAAGTTAATCCCCACGCGTTTAGGATCGGGCAATGGGGTAGAGCGGTAAGGGCATTAACGGGTTTAACCAAGTCTCTTTTTGTTGATTATGATCACCAAAGTTGCAGTGATGAACAATGGCAGAATGAGCCATGATGGAAACTCTGGGATTACTCCAACCTCATCGGTTTTTACTAAACAAAAATCGTCGAGGTTAGTTCCTGCCAACGCATATCCGCCGTCGCTGGTTTGAATCACAGAGTTTGCGACGCCATAGCCGTATGTTTGGTTCCATTCCATATTGCCGTCTGGATCAGTCTTAACAAGCCAGCAAATATAATCTTCACCAGACTGCGTGAATCCCACCAACGCGTATCCGCCATCGCTCGTCTGAACTACAAAGAATGCCTTTCCGATCCCCATTCTCTCATAAGTTCGGTAGAAAAACGATGAAGCAGCCACCAAAGGAACGATTGACGCGATTAAGAACGCCAAAATGAGCATTAGTGCCGATGCTGTTCTTTTCATGCCCCCTTCTCCGCTAGAGGCATCAACAGTACCTTCTCTAAACGAACTGAAGAGTGTTTTTGTCAAGAAACTTTGACCAGAAACAGCAATATGATTCATTTGTTTGGTCAAGAAAGCTTGACAAAAACCCTTTTAGGCAAAAGTGGCTACTGAGATAAAATCTAACCACGCAATAATTTTGGTGTATCTTAAGCTTTTTATCACAAAAACTTCGATTCTAGTATAGGTATCCAGTTTGCTTATTGTTGTGTTGGCTGAGGCTGCTCTCGAGACGGTTCCCGAGGATTTGTGGAGTCACCCCGCTGTCAGGCGCCACTCGAAAAGACAACGGAACCCTCCGAAACACCTTCTTCTGGACAGGTCGCTTCACCACTCAGCCATGAGGCGGCTAGACAATAACCTGAAGAGAGGACGCCCAGACATAACACATTTCGCTCTGCTTGAAGCCCTGGGTTCTCCACTCAACAAAGAAGGACTCCTCCAAACCTACGTCCACACCAACAACGATTACGTCATCGACGTCAACCCAAGCACTCGGCTGCCCAGAAACTACAACCGCTTCATTGGACTCATGGAACAACTATTCCAGCAGGGAAAGGTTCCGTCTGAAGGACAGCCACTGCTTAAACTTGAACACAAAACATTACAGCAACTCCTCACAGAAACAAAAGCCGACTACATCCTAGCATTCAGCAGAGAGGGCAAACCAAAAACCCTTCAAGAAGCAGTTTCCAGCCTTCAAGTAAAGCAGAGGCCAGCAGTGATTGTCGGCGGCTTTCCCCACGGGCACTTCTCAGAAACTACGGTTCAGCTGGCTGACGAGGTTGTCCGCGTGGACTCGGAGATGCTGGAAGCGTGGACTATGACTTCGAGAGTGATCTACGAGTACGAGCGGGCGCTTTCATTACCCAAAAAGAGGATTGTGAAAACTGATTTGGAATCTTCATGTTAGGAGACAAATCCAACGTAAAAACCCATATTTATAACTAGCTAGAAATCAGGAAGGCAATAGGTCGTCTTTATTTGACTTTTTTTAAGGCATCCATGAGGTTCCAACAAGATTTTTCTTAGAGGTGTGGCGGGGGCAGTTTTGGGAGCTTTTCTTTTATGTTAAGTTGTTTGGTTAGTTTGAAAAAAATAGTGCGCGCTAGGTTGTTTAGAAATTAATTTGTAGATCTTGTGGTTGCCGTCTTTTCGAGTTCTTCTGTTGTTTTTTCTGGTTGACAGGGGCGTTTCTATCTGGAAAGTAGAGTTTTGAGCTGTCTTCTGCCTTTTCTCTGTTTTTCGTTGATGGTTAAACCTATCTTACGTCTCTTTGACGTCTCTTCTTCACGTTTATTGGGTTGCGTAGTACTTGATGCTTCTTATAAGCTGGAGTTTGTGTTGCCTGACAGCTGCCAAAGCTACGACTAACATGGCTGAAAAGCTTAGGCAGGCATGTATGAAAGCTTGTTTCAGTCCTCTAACTCGTAGGTGGTCTAGGAAAAGCCATTCTTCGGCTCTGCCGAACAGCCTTTCAACGCTTACGCGTTTCCTGAAGAGGTTAACTAGACGTTTGGCTCCGTGGACAACGAAGTCGCGTCCAACCTTTAACCCATTCTTAATTCTGGAGCTTCTCCTGTAGGGTATGATCGCTTCAGCACCAAACATCCTCACCGTTTCTCTAACTTTAGAGGAGTCGTACTGGGCGTCAGCCAAAACGGTTTCAAAGCATACGCCCTGCTCCATCAGCTTCTCCAGCAACGGTTTGGCGAAGAGTTTCTCGTTCATGTTGCAGGACGCAACCATAAATGCCAAGGGCAACTCACTGCTTGTGCAGCATGCCGCGTGCACCTTGTAGCCGAGAATGAAGCCTCTCCTACCCCTCCCAACACGAGCTTCAGAGTCGCTTTTGCCTGTTTTGTTGTCTAAGCTTCTTTGGCTGTAAGCTTTGATGGCTGTACCGTCCAAGGCAACGACTTCGCCTTTAACAGCTCCCCCATTCAACAGCTGCCCCAGCAACAATGAAAAAACTTTCTCGTATCCGTCTCTGCCAAGCCTATGTCTAAACTGAGTGAATAATCCATGACTGGGCGTCTTTTGTCTGAAACCGCATGCCCTAGCTAACCCTCTATTTCTCTTCAGCAACAATGAGAGCCGCCGGTCACTTGGAACACGAAGGAGGTACTTCAGAAGCTGAGCCTTCAACATGCAAACAGGATTGTAGGGCTTTCTGCCAGCTCCTTCTCTATGATAATGAGACGTCAAGAAACCACGAATAGAACCCAAATTCAACGATCCAAGCACTTGCTTAATGCTCAAGGTATCTTCCTAACAATAAATAACGCAAACAACAAAAAATATTTCTAAACAGCCTAGCGCGCCTTTTGTTGTATTAATCAGGGCGTGTAGGAGACTGAGGTTACCTCCCCCAGACCCACCCAGAGCCATCTTTTTGACCGTTAATGAAAAATGTAAAATATTGCTCAAAAATAATAACGGACAAATTGAAATGCGCGCGTCGCTTATGTTTCCAAATCATATCTTTATCGCTTAAACTCTTAAGCCAATACCCTTATAAGCGCGTAAGCACATAATAGCATATAGGAATAAGCAAATTAAGGTGAATGAAAAATGATGACAAAAACAAAGGTAACACTTGACGTCAGACGATTTGCTTATTGGAAAAACATCTAGCCTTTGGGGCTTGCAAAAAATTAAAAATAATGAAGATTGGTGTGGTTGGTAATTGAAATGGGTCGAATCAGCGTAGGGCTCTCTGATGAACTGGAAAAGTCGCTCAGGTTCAAGACCATCGAGAGATTTGGCGGAAAAAAGGGGGACCTATCCAGAGCTGTCGAAGAAGCCATAATAACATGGGTTGCTAAAGAAAAATAGATGCGTACTCAAAAGAGGCAAAAATAACATAGTCGCTCTTTCCTCCAAGAGATGCGCGCGCACCACACGACAACTTAAATTTCGATAATTTATTCGGGGGTTTTATTCCTTGTATGTTAGAAACAAGTATAGAATGGGTAAGTCAAATCAATTTAGTGGAGTAGAATGCGGATGCTGTATGTACAAGTCTACCAATTACTGTTGGCGGCAATGTTCACTTAATCGCTGGAAAACAAACGTTTACTAACAAGCAGGATCGCAAATTATTTCGTAGTACTTAAATGCTCTTTCGGTAGACCTAGAACGTAGATGCACTGAAGATTAGGGAGGTGAAAAGTTGCCATTGAAACTTAAAACTATACAAATAGAGAAATTACCAGAAACTAGTGACGCAGAAACATGGGCAAAGTTCAATGAAAGATTAAACAATTTAGTAGATCAAGGATACACAGTATTACGTGCAACAGAAACCTACATTATATTGTGCAGGAAGACAGCCGCAATTAGAAGGGAAGAATAACCTCAAAAATTGATGTTGAAAGCGAAATGCGTGCGCGTTTTTTGTTGGTGGCAGCCTCGAAGCTCGCTTAAGATGTTTTTCGGCGGAGACCGCTCTGCCTACTGTTACGCGAGGGAGAGGGGCGCGCGCTAATAAAACTTATTTCTAGACACAGCTCAGTATATTCTTAAGGATAAGGTAACGGGCAAATACTTGATTGATTGAGGTGGAGTATTTGGGAAAAGACAGGCAGATGAGAGGAGGAGAAAAAGGAGGAAGAGAGAAAGCTCAACCTAGTACGAAGAAAAATCGTGAGATGAAACGTAAACAGGCGAAACTTGACAGATTGCAAAGGCAGAGAGATAGAGGATGAGTTTTTGCTCTTTTTAAGTAGCTTCAAACATGCGCACGCGCACATTTCCATTAATGCCTTATTTTTTAATAATCATCAGTGTTAGGGGAGACCGGACATTGTCTTGGCTTCTGATTTTCTGGACTATTCCCTTGAGTTCTTTTGGAATTTCGGTCTTAACCTTTGCGCAGATATCGTAGATTCCATAAACCATGTAAGC
>Ga0307378_10008988_pt1 | contig 13179 bp, 10 predicted proteins | sample UN1MG_FD_202238 | JGI IMG/M metagenome (GOLD analysis project Ga0307378, IMG submission 202238) | Soil microbial communities from Risofladan, Vaasa, Finland - UN-1 | ecosystem: Environmental > Terrestrial > Soil > Coastal area > Acid sulfate soil | place: Finland: Risofladan, Vaasa | collected... | reverse complement strand
GAGGCTCCGATCTGGATGTTGCCGTCACCGGCAGCCAGCGAGGTCTGGAACGTGTAGGTCTTGCCGTCGATCACGACGGTCTCGGTGTCGAGGAAGTTGGTCGCGTTCGTCAGAGTCCCGGTCGCCGCCACGGCCGCCGGAACAGCGATGTCTGTCAGGTTCCAGGTGCAGGTGAGGATGCGCTTCTTTTCGAGGAGGTGGAGCGCATCGTTGAGGTTGCTGACACCGCGCTGCGTGCCCGTCTCCAGGGTGGACGGCGTGTTGATAACGTCGTACCAGTTGCCCGCCTGCACGTCGAGAAGGTGCGACAGCATCGAGCGCTGGTTGTTGAGGTCAGTTTCGATGTGAACTGGGTTCGTCTCGAAAGCGGCGAGCGACGGCGCGATGGTGTCGTCGTACACGTCTGAGGTGCGGATCTGCGTGTCTTGGCGCAAGAACGTACGGCCCATGCTGTCTCCTGTCCCCACCTACGCGGGGTTGTAATCGATCCGCAATATATCGTCTGGCCTAGCTCCAGGTCTACTCCTCGGTGGAATAGCCAGGATGATCGAGTCAAACCCAGTGCCGGCGCCGCCTGACTCCACACGGACATAGTCATTTCCTATGCCCGGGTCCAGCCGTTGTCCGTTGAAGAAAACAGCCTCGGTGTTCAGCACGTAATTGCCGGCCACTACAAATACGGTGTTGACCCCATCGACAGCGCCAGTGGGCGCCTCATGGTATATCCGATTACTAACTGAGAGGGCCGCGAGAGCCGCTAGGACATCATCCGCAAGCTCTGAGAGTTCGACCTTAGTCCCGCTGGGACTCATGGGGTCGCCAGCGGGAATTGGCTCTCGCGGGAAATACGGCGGGATGACTTGCTTGCTGTTTACGACGCAGGCGTTATGGAGGTCAGTCCCAAGACGAAGGCGCTCAGCCGCTATCACCGCCTTTCGGTGCGCAAACGCCTTGTCCGGCTCGTACCGGTAGTCCCTTATGGTTACTCTAGGTGTCGCCACCGGACACTACCCGATGTAACCGGGTGGCGGCACAGCCATCATCGATGCCTTGAGTTCCTCTTCGACTTCCTTCCACTCCTCTCGGCCCTCTGAGCGAAGCTCTCCCGCGTCCGTTTGGATCTCTCCGCCTGGTCCCCGGATACCGCCGAACCTTCCGATGGTCCGCGCCAGGATGTACTTGGCGCGTGCGGTGGCTGCCTTGAGGAAGATCGAGACCTGATCGTAGGGGATCTCCTCCAGCTTGATCTCGCGTGTGGCGAGCGCCATGATGCGCATGTCCCGCGAGGCCGTAGTTAGATAGAGCGTCCGATCGGCGGGATTCCAGTACCAGTCAGGGCGGGAGCCGGTCAAGCGCTCGTAACGTCGCTCAGCGACCTGCAACTGGAAGAAGAGGCGCGGCCCTTGAGCGCCCCACTTCAGGTAATAGCCCTCCATGTAGCCCGCGCGTGACCCAAGGACACGTCTGTCCCTGGGTGAAAACTCCACGCGAACGATGCGCCTGATGTATTCGTCGCTAGCGACGTTTGTGTGTGCCTCATCGGAGAAGAACTTGATAGCGGTGGTCTCCGCAGCGGGCACATCGAACGGAAACCACTGCCGGCAAGGCCGGTAGCGGTTCCATAATTCGATCGCGCGAGCGATTGCGGAGTCGAGTTGGCTCTCACTTAGCTCAGGGTCGACACCGTCGCCCCCAAGCTCCTCGATGATGCGCCGACGCCACTCCGTGCGGGTGTACCCGATGGTACCCGCCTTCGGGTTGAACGGCATCGCTGCACCGGGCACCAACTCGTCAGCCATCTGCTACTCCGAGAGCTTGATTCCGTGCTTGATTCCTAGCTTGTCGCCCACGAGGACCCGCATCAAGGCCGTCGTCACCTCGTCGTCGTCCTCAACGTACTCCGCCGGGATGATCTGGAGCAGTTCACACCACGCCTGGAGGTCCCCGACGGACGCGCGGAGCAATTTGCGCTTGGTGGCGGGCAATGCAGGCGTCTCGGGCTCAGTTGGATGAGCTTGCGCCTCCTCAACGGGCTCGGGCGTGTCCTCGACCACCGTGGTGGGCTCTGTGACAGCCGCCGGCTCGGGAAGAAGCACTACGGGCTCGTCAGCAGGGTCTGGGAGGGTGCTAACCGGGCTCGGTGAGACCGTCTCGACGCTGGGACGGGCGGTGGCGACACCATCCCGGTTCCCGCCCGGCATAACGATGTCTCCCTCAGCGTCGCGGCGTGCCCTGCGGCCCGGAGTGATGTCCATAGCCGACCTTACCGCCGTCGAGGCGGGGTCTCCTGGCATCGCTGTGTCCGGCAGGTTCCCGACGGACCCAACATCGGCCGGAATTGCGTCCAGAACCTTGGCCTCCGGAACACTGCCCCGAAGGTGGACGCCACGAACGCCCTTAGCGTCGTGGCTCCGCCCGTGGGACATGATCGTCGTCCGAGTCATGCCGCGAGGCATGCTAGATCCCCTTGGCAGCCCGCTGAAGCGGGGTCAGGTCGCTGTGCGGGTTGACGTAGGCCGGCGGTTGGTCCGCGCCGGACTCTGTGGACCGCTTGCGCGCCGCCACGACCCAGTCGGGCTCGCGCAAGCCAATGCGGATGTCGCGGAGCTTGTTGACCTGCTCCAGGCGCTTGAGATCGACGCGGCAGAGTTGCATCATCCCTGGCATGGTCAGGGTGAGGTAGTAATCGCCGCGACGGCGGTCGCCGACCTCGATGCGATGCGGGTCGAGGGTGGCGTGCGGCGCCGACAACATGAGCGGTGCTCCGCCGATGTTGATGACCACGTTCTCGGGCGCGTTCTCGGGCATGTAGGAGTAAAGCTGTGGGTCGTCGCTGACCGTCGGCTCACTAGGGGTAGTAGGTGCGTAAGACATGATGTGCGGCCTCCTTTTCAAGTCGCAGTGGCAGTGTAGCAGGCGGTCGGATCAGTTAGCTAGGCCAGACCAGCCCAGACATAGACAGGGGCGGGAAGCCGTAGCCACCCGCCCCCGATCTAACGATGTTTGTCGCCGAAGGTCTTAGAGGTTGACCAGGCGCAGCGTCGAGATCATGTCGCTGTCGATGACCTTGAGGCAATACTCGCTCAGGAGAGCGAAGTCCTTGCGGAAGCCACGGACGTGGACGGGCGCCTTGTAGAGCGGCACGTAGTCGCCCTTGATGGCCGCCGTCGAGACGAACTCAGGACCACGGTAGGTCATGAGCGCCTGATCGCGCGGGTAGGTCGGGTCGATGAACACGTCGATGTCGTGATCGGTGAGCCGTCCGAGGAAGCGAGGTCCGGCGATGCCGTCGTTCGCATAGCGCTGACCCTGCCAGCCGTCTTGGAAGGCGATGGCGAAGCAGATCGAGGGGTGGATGACCATGACGTTCGGGCGCGTGGTCTGCGTGGCCTCGTAGGTGAGGTCTTGCAGGCGCGTGATGAACAGGTGCAGGGTCTTGAGGTGGTCCCGGTAGGACACCCCGGTCGGGGCCTGGTTGTCGAAGACGAGCGCGCCGCCTGTGGCTTGCTTGCGAAGCTCGTTGACGACGTGCTTGAACACCTCTTGGGCGATCAGGCGGGCGCCAGCCTCGATGATGGTCGGCTCGGCGTCGATGCCGAAGTCGTTCATGAAGTCCATGACGGCTTGCTGCGACCACGACGCGCCGAGAGCACGAGGACGAGCCTCGACGTTCTCCGCACGGAGGTGGATGCCGTACTCGGGAAGCTGGAGGGCCGCCTCGATGTTGAAGACGTACTTAGCGATGACCTGCGCGGACGTTGCCGCCGCAAAGCGGAGACTCAGGTTGCCCGTGATGTAGTCGATCGTGTTCGTGACGCCGCCGCCGGGGACGCCAACGTCGCCGGTCAGGAGACCGTTGCGGTTGTCGCGGACGACCTGTGAGCCGTCCGTGATCTCCAACGTGCCGGGGATACACGGCTTGTAGTTGAGGGTGACGACGTAGTCGGTCGAGCCCGCTCCGCCGAGAACCTCATCGTCGATCTTCTCGGACGAGAAGTTCTCCGACCCACGGAAGCCCTGGAGGGCGTCGAACATGATGGCGCGGTCAGGCAGGTTGCCCTTGCTGCGCTCAGTCACCACGTCGAGGTAGTGGATGCGGCCGAGGCGGTTTGACATCGGTTGCACAGAGATGACTCTGTCAACGATGTCCTCTGCCTGCGCCGAGGCGATCAGGGCGAGCCCGTTCTTGACCCAAGCGGGGAGGGACGCGCGGCTGGTCTCGTCGAGAGCACCCTTGCCGTACATGTCCATCGTCTTGTTGACGAAGTTCTCCAACAAGATCGCGGCCTTGGTCGCCCGGATTGGGTCAAGGTCACCGTTGCGATCCTCAAGGATCTCAAGCGGATTGATCGGCTTGTCGATGCCGAGCATTGGCATCGTGAAGTTTTGGAAGCGGCGGACACGGTCAGCGTGCTTGCGGACCACCGCCTCTTGAATCGTCTGGGCCTGTCGGGCCTGCTCTCGGTTGGCGAGCATGTTTTCTTCTCCTGAAGTAGTTTGTTGTGTCGCTTGCTTGCGCTATCGAACTTGACGGCGCTTGCGAGCGGCGGCCACGCGGCTCGCCACGTCACCAGTTCCGATGATCTCCGTCGTCCTTGGAACGTCCAAAGTACGAGTGGACTCAGTCAGCATCCCCGAAGGGATACCATCCCGCAAGACAGTACTCGCGGAGCCGTAGTTGCGCTCGACCAGAGGCGCGGGCGCGGGCTTGACGGTCTCGACCAACGACAGCATCGCGCTGACCTCGTTGTCCAAGTCCTCGACGGACTCGCACAACCGCAAGCGGCCGGCGACGGCGCGAAGCTCAGGGTGCCGGGTCATGATGTTGACGCGGGCCTCTTCGACCTGCATGAGCCGGCCGCGCTCATCCGCCTCGCGGATCGCCTCGTGCTGCTCCTGCACGATGTCTTCGTAGCGGGAAAGCTCGCCCTCCAAGAACTCGACCTTCTCGCGAAGCGCCTCGTTCTCAGAGTGGAGACGGGCGTCGAAGCTCTCGGGCCAGGTGCCCTTCTCGACGTACTCACCGCCGCCCTCTTCGGACGCCGAGTCGTAGTCGCCGGGCGTTTGCCCGCTGCCGTCTTGACCGCGATCCCCTGGCTTGTTCATCGTGGACATCGAGTACTCGGGGCCCGAATTGCCCTGCCACTCGGTGCCCTTGGTCTGGACGAGAGTCTTGCCACCGTGCCGGGAGGGAAGCTCCTCCTCAAACATCGCTGGGCGACAGTAGCCGCCGTCCTCACCCTCCCAGATTCCCGCGCGGTGGCTGATGCTCGCGCGGCCCGCCTTGTGGCGAACCCGTCCACGCGCGTCGCGCACGGACTCCAGCATCCCCTTCGAGTTGTAGTACTCGTAGCTGACGGGCTTGTTGGACTCGTTGAACCAGACGCGAACAGCGCCAACGACGGGCCCACCCTCTTTGAGGCGGCGGTTGAAGCGGCGGGAGTAGGCGCGCCCCTCGCGGAGCTTCTTGCGGCGCTTGAGCAGTGCAGCCTTCTCCCCGGCGGGCAGCTTCTTGTATGCGAGCTTGGCAGCCTTGGCTTCCGCCGCCTTCTCCGCCGCAGACACCCCTGAGCGCTTCTTGCGCTTCTTCTTGACGCGCTCAAATACCTCGTCGTCCTCCTCGTCCTCCTCGTCCCCTTCTTCCATGTCGTCGTAGTCCATGTCGTCGCCCATGTCGTCGTAGTCCATGTCGTCGCCCATGTCGTCGTCTTCTTCGCGCATGCCGCACTCTTCCATGTCTTCGTCGTCTTCGGCGTCGTCATCGCCCATGTAGTCGTAGTCGAGATCGTCCTCTTCCTCGTTCACGTCAGTGTCGAGGCCGAGGTGCTCGGGGTCCATGCCACCGAATTCGGGCGAGATGCCGCCAGAGTCCGAGTATTCGTCGTCTTCGGGGACTGTGTCTCCGCCAGACATTCCGCGCTCGTGCAGGGGCCGACGCATTCCAGAGATGCCCATGTTGTCCTCCGTTAGAACTCGGCCGTGGCTAATAGTGCCTACGGCCTCGGTCTTCTGTGATTGCTTCAGGCCCTTACTACTAAGGATGCGCTGAACGTGTGCCTTGGCTTGCCCTGCGTCCTCATAGGACGTATACACGCAAACCGTAGTGTCGTCCTTGGCATGAGCGAACATACCCGCCTTTTCGATGGCGGACAAGGCGCTCTTACATTCAGCAGATGACGAGCACGACAACTCGACAACTGTGCCGCTGTAAGGCATCGCGCTGACGTTCTGCCATTCCTCCTCTAATTTCGCCAAGACGGCGTGCCATTGCGCTTGCACACGCGCAATGTCCTCAAACGTCAAAACGATGCGAGGAGTACGCTGCGGCGCGACTGGCGCCGCAACTGCTTGGGTGCTTGCCGCCAGGGCTGCCGGCTGCCGGTTCATCATGCCGGCCATACCGCCGATGTTCGGGGCAGAGACGGTAGTCATCCCGCCTGAGCCCGCGTCAATCGAAATGGCGTTTGACTGCGCCGCGTGCTGCTGCGCTGAGTGCGCGCCGCTCCCGAGCACGAGGCTGTAGTGATTCTCGGCTACCTGTTGGGCTACCGTCAGCGTTGGGAGCTTGGACGCCAGGATCTGTGGCGCCAGGTTGTGCGGGTGCATCCACACCTCCCACTGGCCCGTCGTGCCCTGATACGCGCGGTAGTGCGCGGAGCCATCCTCAAAGGCCAGGAGGTAGCGGCTGTAACCGCTGGGCGGAACAACCGCCTCTGTGATCTGGCACTTGCAGACGCCGCCCTCGCAATCTATTGCTGACGCTGCCTTGCGCGCGTCCTGCGCGGCTAGGATCGTCGCTGATGTCGCGTTGCTCTGGGCGCGCTCGTGAAGGGCGTAGACGTAGGAGTCAAGATCCTTGCGCGCCTCTCTTAGTTTGTCGTCAGCGGGCACCTCAGCGCCGATCGTGCTCTCGTCGATGACAACGTCCCAGGTGATGGGCTCAAAGTCCTCTTGGACCACGTCGACGCGCTTGCTACCCTCCCACGCCTCACTGACAACCGAGCCGTTTCCACGCGACGAAAGTCCGAAGCGGACCTTGCATCGGATGTAGGCTTCGACGATGCGTCCGGGCGGGGTGGAGAGGGTCTCGAAAGTGATCCAGACCTCACCGTTCTCGTCCGGTGCCATCGCCTCTGTGACGACCACCGCACCGAGCGGCATCTTGGACTTGCCGTCTTCAGGATGCTCAAGGTGTCCAATGACCCCGCGAGCACCGATAGCGCCCTGGAAGACGGTGCCCTCTTCTAGGTGTCTCCCCCAGACAGGTCCGGGGTAGACGCGCCCGTTGCGGTTCTCGACGCCACAGTGCTGCGCCTTGGCGTGGACTCGGAAGCGTCCGTCCGCTAGCTCTTTGATGTAGCCGCGCCTGCCGCTCGACTGCTCCATCAACTTGGCGGGCTCGACGTGCGTCGGGCCAGACCGCTCGGTGATGAGGGTAAAGACCCCGTATGGAATTCCGTCCGCCGTCTCTTGTAGTGCTTCGGAGACCAGCGCGTCAGCAGACATCGTAGTCACTAGTTGACACCGCCGAGGTGGAGGGCGTCACGAAGCTGAGGGCGCGGGAGGCGATTGCGGCGCATTGAACGCCGCGCGAACAGCTTAGCCATAGGACTGTCCACCGCTTGGTGGGCCGCCGCAAACGCGACACGGACCCAAGGGATCTCGTCGGGATCCTCAAGGGTCATCACAGTGCCGCCGTGCTGTGGGTAGTACGCGACGTGCATCTCGTAAGAGAGGCGGTCGCGCAAGGCTTGGGAGTTTGGGAGGCGCTCAAGCCACAACCGATGCTCTGTCTCGTCGAGACGTACGATGTAAGTCTCTCCGTCGTCAGGTCCCGTGGGGACCTGCATGAGCAGGCGCCGATCATTAGGATGGTTGTGGTGGAACACCACTACATCCGGTAGGTCAGCATGCTTCGGTAGTGGGAGGAACTTTCCCATCGACTAGCCGTCAGCCATCTTCGCGTCCCACTCGATGTTGATGTCGAGTGGAAGGTAGAGGCACGCGTGCTCATAGTCGGCGGTGATGTTGACGGCGTCCGTAGCCGTCGAGAACTCCAGGGTGACGACCCCGGTGAGGTAGTCGATCGTGCCGTTGGCGGTATCGCCGCTCACGGGCTCCTGACCGACGAGGCGCCCGTCACCCGTGTCACGGATCACAAAGGCGTTGCCACCGATGGTGGCTGTGATCGCGACTGAGCCAGGCGCGATGTTTTCGGGGTTCACCAACGTCACCGTGAAGCCGGTGTTGCTGCCCGCGTCCACGATCTCTGCGGCGACGGGCGTGCCGAGCCAGCGAAGCCGCAGGATCTCCCCGGAGGAGAGCACCTCACCATTGGAGTCGTAGACCCACGACGGAATGAATCCATCGTAACGTCCCTTAGGGACTAGGCCGGTGACTGGCGGCGTTGGCGTCGGCGTCGCGTCCACGAACGCGGGCATAACCTGCGCTTCCTTGAACTCACCAAACCCGGGGACGACGGGCGTCACCGAGAGAGTCCTGATGCGACGGATGAACGTGCCCCCCGCTACCGCAGTTACCTGCGGGCGGGAAGCCCTTTCGATGACGAAAGGCTGCGCCGGGAACACTGTCCCGTTGCGCTGCGCGTCGTCGCTCTGGAGAAGCGCCGTGGGCTGATCGACGTTGATGTAGACACCCACCCCACCCGGGATGCGAGACTCCAACACGAGGCCGGATAGCCGGCGTGTGCCGTCGTTTCCGCTACGGTGGTTAAACCGTAGTCGGCCCTTGGCACTTGATCTGACGATGCTCACGGCGCTCTCCTAGCAGGCTAGCTTAGGCCAGCCGGGGGTCGTTGCTCTGCCCACCGGGCCCGAACGCAGTGAACTCCTCCTTGACGCGGTAGGGGTCCTCGCAGTGGTGATACCACCGGGTCAGGAGGTTCGTGCTCCGGTTGGAGCGCGTCTCTCCGATGAGCGCCAGGAGCGACTCACCCTTGACACCGTCCGCGTAGGACTCGCTGCCGATCTCAGGGATGTCAGGCGACAGCAAGCTGAAGCCCTGGAACGACCCGCCAGCCCGGAGCAGCGACCCGAACGGGTTGAAGCTGTAGGTGACGATGGTCAGGCCCGCGCCGCCGTTGAGGGCGCCGGTCCCGCTGAGCAGCGTGATGATGCCGAGGGCGTAGTCGACCGAACCAACGACGGTAGCGATGCCGCCCGTGGTCTCGATCATGTTGCCCTTGGCGTCGTCAACGAAGGTCAACGCACCGTCCGTCAGAGCGACGTTGCCGGGGACGAGGCGACCGAACTGGGTCTGGAACGTCTCGGTGTAGGCGGCGGCTGCCGTGAACGCCTGGACCTGCGCGAAGAGGAACTCCGCGAAGTCGTTGTGGATGTAGGTCGTCGTGACCGGAGCAGTCGCACCCGCCGCGAAGGTCAGGTCCAGTTCACCGGTCACGTAGTTGATGGTCCCGCGCGTAACGCTGGCGCCGTCGAGCAGGATGCCGTCACCGTTCACGTCACTGACGGTTTGGGCGGCCCCGTCCGTCACGCTGAAGCTCTTCGGAACGATGGCGCCATTCGCCAGTTGTCCCCGAACGACAGCGCCAGTCACGAGCGCGGAGAGGATCTCCGCCGTGATGAGCTTGTCGCTGGAGCCGTGAGCGAGACGGATGTCTGCGTCCTCACCGCCTTGGTTCATTACATCGACACCAGTGGTGTAGCGGACGGGCGCGCTCAGGAGCGCGGCCTTCCCACCAGCGGAGGGAACGCCAGTTCGATGCTCGTTGTAGCGATCCTTCGCTTCTGCGGCGCCGATGCCGGCGAAACTATAGTTGCCTTCCAGGCTCATACCATTCTCCTTCTATGCCGCCCCGAGGTTAGTGGGCGAGCCCTTGATCGTTCTGATGATGGTCACGGAGAGGCGTACGTTGCCCCCCGCGTGCAGAGCGATACGCGCCCTACTGGTTTGTACTTGAGTGACGACGTTATCGCCACCGGGAAGCACGGTTGCCGCCGTGTCTGGGATGTCCGTCCAATCGGTGCCGTTGTCCGACTCTTGGAATCGGATGGCTGCGGATGCGCCACCCACGGCTGCGTCTTGGTTCTCGACGATGACGACGGGCGCGTTGTTCCCCGAATTGAGGAAGTCAACGATGCGCGCTGCAATCGCGGGGGCGGCGTAGTTGATGTTCTTAACTTCGACTGCCACTTGGCATCCTCTCGTCCAGTGCTGTCAAACCTAACAGGTCGGATCAGTCGCGTCCAGCCAGACCTGATGGGTCTACGCTTTTGAACTGTTGCCGATTGCTGTGCCGTAGGCGCGAGTTATGTCGAGGAGCTTCTCACGCTTGAGCGGGACCTCAAGAACCTGCATGGGGAGCTTCGGATCCGCCAAGTAAATCTGGCCGTACCTGTGGTGTCCGTCAACGATGAAGTTGTCTTCCGAGATGATCGCGACGCCCTTGTCGGTGACCCAGCTTCCCTGCGCTGGTGGGCCGAAAGCGATGATAGTGGCGATCAGCTTGTCGAACCAAATCTCGTCCTGCAACGGCTTGAGCACCGTAACCGACCGCCCCTTGGGTAGTTCGGCTTTCACCACATCGTCACTGGGATCCCCGTCCTTGAACCCAAGCTCGATCCAACTTCTGTCGCCCAACGACAGCTTAGGATTGCCGGATCGCTGCCACGGGAACAGGTTGTCGAGGTGCTCTTTGGCCCAGGGGGCAAAGATGTCAACGCGACCCGCTTCGATGGCCGCAACGAAGTCGTCGATCTCCGCTGGCTCGATGACCGGCATGTTGATCCGGTTGACCGTGCCGTACTTCATCTTTGCCTTGAGCTTGGCAAAGTTCTCCGCGAGGTTGGGGAGGTCGCGGCTGACATCCAGGTCGAAACGGCTGTAGGTCTCCTCCGCAAAGCGGACAGCCTGCGCCACGCTAATGGTCTTGCAGTTGAGCTTGAACGATCCCTTAGCGCTCTGCCCGGCGTAGGGCTTCCCCCAAGAGACCGCCCCGGACGAACGACGCTCGTTGTCGCTATACGCTTCGGTCAGGAATACTTTTTTTTGGCTTCCGAGGATGCCGGCGGAGGCGATTCCCTCCGACAAGACGCGCGCCAGCATCGTGTGGGCGACGCTGCCCCCACGGCCGAGGTCTCGGATCGCCGACTCCATCTCGCGAGTGCTTGCGAGAACGTCACGACCGGACCTGGTGCGCTGCAAGAGCGCCGAGGTGTCGCTTCCGTAGCGGGCCACGCCTTCAAGGAGACGTTGGTCACGCGGGTCCAACTTCAGTCGAACCTGCTGCCCTTCCGGCGCGAGGGTCATGGCCTTGATGCGGTCGATGACCTGCACGGACTCGCGGATCGTGATGCCTGGGCAGTAGGAGCTAACCGCCTCGTTGAGGCTGCGGTACTCCTCGCCCGCTTTGATTCGTCCTGGGATGTCAGTTTGCATGACGCGGACGATGGCCGCGTTCACGGACTCGACGGCCCCAACGGGCTCAGCGGGAAGAGGGGCCGCTGCGGGCGCCTCCATAGCGTCTGGGGCGGGTGCCGGTGCGCCGGGCACTGGGGGGGCGCCAGCGGCGGCTGCCTGCATCTGATCGAGCGTGTCCCCGCCCATTCCCCCGTTCTCACCCTTCATGGTCTCGTTCGCCTTTTCGATGGCGTCGCCGAGAGTCTTGATGTCGTCGAGGAACTTGGCCGCGACCTGCTGCGCTTTGTCGATGGCTGCCGCAGTCTTCTTGGCGCCAGTCGCTTGGGCCATTGACGCGCATTGCACGAGGGATGACGTGGTCAACTCAAAGACGGCTGCTCGCGCGTCCTTGAGAAGCTCACCCGACTTCTTCATGCCGCTGGCGCAGGACTCTGCCTCCGCTTGCTGACCGGTGTCGAGTTGCTCGTTGAGGTTGCCCGCTCTGGACGAAGACTCCTCGTACCAAGACGACGCCTCGGTTGCGATACGCACGTTGCGCTTAGAAATCTGGACCGGCTCGATGGTGTAAGCGCCCTTCGTGTAGGTAGTTTCTACGCCCCGCCCCTTTGGCACCCAGCCGGCCGTTATCAGGTCCTGACGCAGCGCCGCTAAGGTCCTGGGATCCCAATAGCCAGCGTTCATTACGTGGACAAAATCCCCAGCGCCCGGCGACGTGACGCTCATCGAAAACGGCTTGTCGTCGTAACCGTGCTTTAGGAGGTCGCGCATGACGGCGGCCCCGGGGCGGTCGTGAGAACGCTCGTTGAGGTTGCCCGTTCGGGACGATGACTCGCGGACAATGATGTCCTTGCGCATCTTCGGCTTGTTCTCCTCCGGGTCTCCCTCGACTTCCTGCTCGCCCTTGACGATCTGGTTGTTGGCGATCTTGCCCTCAGCGGTGTAGCCGTTGGCGCCCTCGTGATAGACGACGAAGCTCGACACGACATTGGTGCGCTGGGCCTCTCGGACCTGGCGGATGACGGCGTTGGCAGCACGTCGTGCGGCGACTTGCCCGTGGTCTCCGACACGCTCGATGAGGTTGGCGATCTGCGGCCGGAACTCGACCACGCCGACGTTGTCGCAGGCGTCGATGACGTGATCGGCGACGGTGCCGGGCGCGGCGTCCACGATCGCGTGTCGCTTGACGACGATGATGGACTCAGCCTTGGCGTCGGTGAACGCCTTCCGCTCCGCCGACTCCCGCACGCTGGGCGAGACGCTCTCGTAGTAGGAGCGCACGGCTGGCGTGTTGTAGAAGTAGTCAAAGCCCGAGCCGTTGCGGTTGGCCGCAGTACGGAACCGACCCCACTCGATGGCGTCGCGGAGGAACTCAGTGCGTCCCTCGCGGACGTGCTGGAAGCGGGGGTGCTCCAGCAGCATGGACTCAAACATCGAACGATCGCTCGACGCGCGGACGAGCGTGTTGTAGTCCTCGCGAGCGAGGGACTCACGAAGGTCGTCGGCTGACTTGTTGAACGAAACTGCGAGGTGCGCTGGGGTGCGCCCCTCGCTGAGGGCGCGCCCGAGCGATTGCTTGATGAAGTAGCTCTTGCCACTGGACGGGGGGCCGACCACGACGCTGACACTGTCCACTTCGGACAGAATCTGCTGGACGGTGAACGCCTCGACCAATCGCCCCTTGATGTTGGCAGCGACGCCAGCGGGCTCGATCGCCTCGTTGGCGATTCGGACAGCCTCACCCGTGCGGAGACGGATGATGCTGGTCTTGTCACCGAAGTC
>Ga0307378_10008987_pt1 | contig 13180 bp, 11 predicted proteins | sample UN1MG_FD_202238 | JGI IMG/M metagenome (GOLD analysis project Ga0307378, IMG submission 202238) | Soil microbial communities from Risofladan, Vaasa, Finland - UN-1 | ecosystem: Environmental > Terrestrial > Soil > Coastal area > Acid sulfate soil | place: Finland: Risofladan, Vaasa | collected... | reverse complement strand
TTCGTCGGAGAGCTTGTCGAGCGCGTCCTGGAGCCGGCGGGCGAGCTCCGGTTGGGACTCGGGCGGCTCCGGCGGCTCGGGAGCCGCGATGCTGTCGATCAGCTCATCGTCGCCGTCGTCCGCCCCCGTGTGTGCCGAGAGCGACCCGATCGGCGGCAGCTTGCCGTGTGCCCGCTGGTGGTCGATCCACAGGTTCCGAGCGATTCTGAACAGGTACGTCGTAAACTTCGCCTGTGCCTTGTAGCTCTTGCGATGGATGAAGATCCTGCAAAACACTTCCTGGCTCAGGTCTTCGGCGAGGTACTCGTCCCACACCAGCCGGTAGAAGAAGTTGATCAAGGGCTTCTTGTGGCGTGAGATGAGCTCGGCAAACGCCTGCTCGCTGTCAGACTGCTGGAATTCCAGCATAAGCTCGGAGTCGGGCTTGGGCATGGACTCCCCGCTCTTCTTATACAAACGAGGCCACAGCCGGAAAGTTCATTTCCGGAGACGACACACCGAGGCGAAAATCGCCTGTTACATCTTTTTACACTCGACAAAGTATACCGTTTCGGGCGGCAGTTGTCAATTCCCCATCTTGAATTCGAACACAGCGGCCAGCTTGTTTGCCGGGGCCGGTCGCCGTAAGTTCAACCGCGACGGCCACTTGCGGCGGCCCGGGGATTGCGTGAAAGGAGACGGCGATTCATGACGATATAACGGCTAGATGAAATTGAGCACAGCGAGTCCGACGACTTGGCGGAACGTTCAGCACGCGGGAAATCCGCCGCAGTTTTTTCTGTTGCCATCGGACTGCCCGGTCATTATAATGATCCCCCGCTTCGGCCGCCGTAGCATGGCCGGCGGGATAAGCGGGGCACACGTCTCCCGTTTCGCGAGCATCTGGCATGTGGTTTCGTGTAGTACTTGGACAAGGAGATCCTGTTATGGCGCGTGTTCTGGCATCTTTGCTTGTTGTCGCTTTCTTGTTCGGCGGCTTCGTGCTCGCCGAAGAGCCTGACCTGACCACCCCCGACCCGGTGGTGCAGTTCTGGAACAACATCATGAAACACCCCTTCGAGGGGGCGGGGCTGTTCCAGGACGATACCACGTTCGGCTACATGATGAACCATCTGGAACTGGGCGTGTACCTGCGGGCGCGATACGAAGACTCCGAGCTTCGGCAGGTCCCCCGGCTGTTCGGCCCCAGCGCCGTCGCTCCCAACGCGCTGAACCTCGACCGCTACGGCGATGAATGGTCCGATTGGGTATCCACCCGGGCGATGCTCTCGGTGCTCGTCCCCCTCACGCAGGACGTCCGCTTCTCCGGCCAGCTCATCAACCTCAACGTGATCGGCGACAACGGTCGCTTCAAGCGGATCACCGACCCCAGCAGCGCGACGGTCATCGCGAACAAGGACGTCGCCATCCACAATCCCGAGCTCGACTTCTACCAGGCGTACGGCGAGTGGGACAACTTCATCACCCGCGGCATGGGGATCAAGGTCGGCCGGTTCGAAATCAACTACGGCGAAGGCTGGATTCTCAGCAATCAGCCCTTCTACTCCGGCCTGTCGTTCGAGGCAGCAAAGGTGAGCGTGAAGACCGAGCAGGCGACGGTCGACTTCTTCGCCGCCGAAGTGGCGCCCATGTACAAGCCCGCCGGGCCCACCTATCCCCGCATCTACGGCGCCTACTGCTCCTACACCGTTGAGCAGAGCACAATGCTGGACGTCTTCGGCTTCTACAGCTCCGACGAGATGAGCAAGCAAGACATGGCCGTGAAGAGCGATTTCGTCGACGAATCGCGCTACACCGTCGGCAGCCGCCTCCACGGCAACCTCCTGCCGGACCTCGACTACGACCTGAACGGCGCCTACCAGTTCGGCCAGACCGGCGCCCCGATGTCGGATCCCGACCGCCACGACGACGTGAGCGCCTACGCCCTCCAGGGCGGAATCGGCAAGACCTTCCAGGAAGCGGCATGGACGCCCCGCTTCGGCTTCAAGGCTGCCTACGCCTCCGGCAACGCCAACCCCGGCGACGGCGACAACGAAGCCTACAACCCCCTCTACCGCGACCTCCACGCCCTCAACGGCTACGCCGACACCGTCAAGTTCAGCAACTTGATCGACTACGCACTGGAAGCGTCCGTCAAGCCCTACGATAGGCTGCTCTTCGGCACAGAAGGGCACCTGTTCTACTTCGCCGACCGGCCCGCCAACACTTCGTCAAAGCTCGCGAAGGAATGGGACCTCTTTGCCAAGGTCAAGGCGACCGACCAGTTCTCCATCGAAGCCGCTTACGCGATGTTTGTGCAGGACGAAGCCTTCCGCGACCAGACCGGCAAGCGCGAGCACAACCAGCGGATCTACATCAACCTGGAATACGCATTCTGAGCGAAGGCGTCCACCGTGCCGCTGGTTCCAGTGGACCAAGTGGACGCAGTGGACCAAGTGGACCAAGTGGACCAAGTGGACCAAGTGGACCAAGTGGACCAAGTGGACACCAACAGTTTCAACGCCCGGCGCACCTGAACGCGCCGGGCGTTTCCGCTTCTGAGGCTCACCAGGAAACCGTCCGTTACCTGTTCTCCGTTGCCCGTTCCTCGTTCTCCCTTTTGTTGCCCGTTGAACGTTGTCCGTTGCCCGTTCCTCTTCCTTTGGCGTTCAGCGTTCGGCGTTCGATGTTCAAATGTTCAATGTTCGGTGTTCAATGTTCTCCCTCTTCCTCTGCCTCTTGATTTTTCCTCTCCCATTCGGATAATGGCCTTCCTGTGGATCGTGCATTCGGCCCAGTCAGCACATCATGATGGAGCATGCCATGAAACCGTTCGACCTCGGCGTGATAACGGGCCTGGGCGACGCCCCGGCTGAAAGCCTGAAGCGAGTTCGCGAGCTCGGCCTGCACACGGCCCAGCTTTTCCCCGGCGAGAAATACCTTTCGGCCGCCGGCCCCGAGCAGGTGAAGAAAGCACTCGCGGAAACCGGCGTGGAAGCAACCTGCGTATTCTGCGGATTCCCCGGCGAGCGCTACGACGACATTCCGACCGTCCGCCGCACCGTTGGCCTGGTGCCGCGCGACACCCGCGTCGCTCGCGTCCAGCTCACCAGGGCCTTCATCGATTTCACCGCCGAAATCGCCTGCCCCAACACCGCCGCACACATCGGCTTCATCCCCGAAGACAGCACCGCCGCCGACTACCGCGACCTCGTGAAGGTGGTGCAGGAGATCTGCGACCACGCCGCCAGGGCCGGCCGCAACTTCTGCCTCGAAACCGGCCAGGAAACTGCCGACGTGCTGCTCCGCTTCATCGAGGACGTGGCCCGGCCGAACCTGAAGGTGAATTTCGACCCCGCCAACATGCTCCTCTACGGCTCCGGCGAGCCGATCGCAGCACTCAAGCTCCTCGGCCAATACGTCGTCGGCGCACACTGCAAGGACGGCAAGCGCCCCACCGAGCAGGACAAGCTCGGCCACGAGATGCCCCTCGGCCAGGGCGACGTTGGCATCGAGCGCTTCCTCGCCACACTGAATCAGATCGGCTACAAGGGAGCACTCACCATCGAGCGCGAGATCAGCGGCGACCAGCAGCGCAAGGACATCCTCGCCGCCATCGCCCTGCTGGAAAGCGTGAAGGAAAAGCTTGGGCTGAAGAGCTGAGGCAAGCTACAGCCCCACCAACTTCACGTTGGTGGAGCGATGACTTACAGCAAGAAGCCCAGCCCCGCTGCCCCTTTTCCGCTACCGCCGGCTTCACGCCGGTGGGGCGGTGACTGGATCGTCAGGCAATCACCGCCGCATTGCCGACCCTGCAGCCTGTCGCCTGCAGCCAGTGGCCTGATTCCGGCTTCATGCTTGATATGAAGCCGCCTGCGCGTTATGCTTGAGGAGACGCGGCACGCGCTCCTGCCGTACCGGAGGCTTGCAGATGGGACTGGACGTCCGCCTGGTGTATCGCCTGATCCTCGACTCGATCGGTGCTGATCGCGTGGGCGAGCAGGGAGCCGAGTACGTTTCGGAGCCGTTCGTCGGCCGGGCCGACGTGCGGCGGTTCCTGACACGGCTGGGCATGCTCGAGCGCGGCCGGAGCCACGCCCACGTCGTGGAAGCACTCGACGAGGTCGCCGCGGCCACGCAGTCGCCCCGGCCAGTCGTCGAGCGCGTGCTCGGGCTGTTCTGCTCCGGCGACGGCGTGCCCGAGAAGGCCATCTGCGGCAAGCAGCCCAAGTGCGGCCAGTGCCCCATTCGCACGCACTGCCGCTCCGGCAGCCGCAAGCCCGGCATCAAGCAGCTCCCGGAGAACGAGCGGCCCCGCGAGCGGCTGATCCACGGCGAGGTGCTCACCGACGCCGAGCTGCTGGGAATCCTGATTCGCGACGGCACCGCCGACGAGACCGCCGTCGACCTCGGCCGCCGCCTGCTCAGCCAGTGCAGCACCGGGGGCCGCGACGCCCACGACCCGCTGCGCGAGCTGAGCACGAAATCGATCGCCGAAATCCGCGCCGTGCGCGGCATCGGACCCGCGAAGGCCGCACAACTCAAGGCTGCCTTCGAGCTGGGCAAGCGGCTCAACCGCACGCGCATCCTCGGCACCCAGTACTGCAGCAGCCAGGCGATCTACGATGCCTTCTACGCCGAGGTCCGCGATCTGAAGCGGGAAGTGTTCATGGCGCTCCTGCTCGACAGCAAGAACCATCTGATCAAGACCGTGCCGATCTCCGAGGGCAGCCTGACGACCTCGGTGGTCCACCCCCGGGAAGCGTTCAGCCCCGCGCTGCGCGACTCGGCATCGGCCGTGATCTTCGTTCATAATCATCCGTCGGGCGATCCGACGCCCAGCAAGGAAGATGTGAGCCTGACCAAACGCCTGAAGGCCGCGGGCGAGCTGATGGGAATACGCGTGCTCGATCACATCGTGATCGGCGAGGGCAGGTACTATAGTTTTGCCGATGGGGGCGAGTTGTGACGAGGCGATGCACCCTCGCGGTGCATGGGGCCGTACGGGGCCCCGACCGATTGCCGTTTCCATCCATTTCCGAGGTCGAACGAATGTCGATTTTCTCCAGCTTGATGCGCAAGAAACTCCGCTGCCACAAGTGTGGGCGGACCATCTACGGGCGCCGGCTCAAGTCACAGAGCATCATTGCCAGCGGCAACGATCCGCGTATCTGGCAGAATGACCTTGCACTCGAATGCGTTTCCTGCAAGCGAACAACCTGCAACACGTGCGCGAAAAAAGCCGCGCAAGCAATCGGCGAAGGAAAACCGGTCTGCCCTTCATGCAGTGGGGCACTTCGGTAACATGTTCGATTTTCGGAAGATTTCCGTTGACAATCGAAGTGCGTACGGTTACAATTCTTACCGAGTAACATGACGATGGTTCATCGTCTGTTGTGGTTGCTTCACTCCACCCTAAAGTGACCCGTCGTACGGAAAGCAACCCATCGTCGTAGTCCGACCCGATGTTCGTTCCTGTTTCTGTTTTGGGCTGTTCGCGGGGGAAGTAACCATGGTTGAAAGTGGGCTCGATTTCAAGGGGATCGTTCTACGTATCCTCGAACTCAAAGGCGACAAGAAAACCCAGAAGGAATGGGCCGAAGAATTCCGGATCCCTCCTTCGTACCTGTCGGACTGGAAGAAGGGCAAACGACGCCCCTCTCTCAGCGAATGCTATCGCGTGATCCTGTTGACCAATTGCGAGACCGAATGGCTGCTCTACGGCGTGGGACCCAAGTATGCCACGCCGGACCGCAAGCGCCAGAAAGCCATCTACTCGCCCAACCGCGAGCCGTCCACCGGCCTCGTCGATCCCATCGCGCTCATCCGCGAAGGGGTGGACATGCTCGTCAAGGGCGGAGCGTACGTTGAGGGGCGGTGGGTTCGCGAGGCAGAGCTCTACTTCGGATCCGCCCGCAAAAGCGCTCTGCCCGAGATTCCCCAGGATGGCACCCGCCAGCCCGGTGAGCGCTCCAAGCTGTGCGCCGCAAAGTACGTGCCCTGCTTCAGGCTCACGGGCGACCCAGATGAAGGCGGCCTCAAGTTCGATCCCGAAGGCATCCCTGCCGGCGAACCGATCAAGTTCGTCGCCGCCGAAGAAGTGTGCGATCCGCTCACCTTCGCCGTGGAAGTGGAAGACTCCGCCATGGCGCCCGCCTTCCAGCCCGGCAACGTGCTCATCTTCGCCATGCGAGCCAAGCGCGAAACGCGCTCCGGCGACTTCGCCATCGTCCGCACCGCCAACGGCGTCGCCTTCCGCCAGGTCTGGTTCGAAGGCGATGAAGTCCGACTGCACCCGATGGACCCCACCTATCCCGAGAAGCGTGTTCACCGGGAATCGGTGGAAGGCATCATTCCGCTGTTCGCGCGTTACCAGCGATTCTGATAGCCTGGGTGAGACCAAAGCTCGGGCATCATGCCTGGCAGCGAAACGTTCAACAATCAACGTTCAACAATCAACCGTCAACCACCGCGGGACCCTTTGTCGATCGTTGACCGTTGAACGTTGATTGGTGAACCTCCATCTTTCCACTTCATTGACCCTCTGGCTCCTTGGCTTCTCGACTTTTGCCTTTTAACTTTTTCCTTCTTCCCGGAGGACATCAATGGGCTACCTGCTCGGTATTGACGTCGGCACCAGCGGCACGAAGACCATCCTGTGCGACGCGTCCGGCAAGATTCTCGCATCCGTCACCGAAGAATATCCCTGCTACCAGCCCAAGCCAAACTGGTCGGAGCAGAACCCCGCCGACTGGTGGGACGCCACGAAGAAAACGATCCGCGCCGCCATCGAGAAGGCCGGCGTGAAAGGCGGCGACGTCTCCGGCATCGGCCTCTCCGGCCAAATGCACGGCGCCGTCCTGCTCGACCGCGACAACTCCGTGCTGCGGTCCGCCATCCTCTGGAACGACCAGCGCACCGCCGCCGAGTGCCGACAGATCACCGAAACCGTCGGCGCCGCCCGACTCATCGACCTCGCCTGCAATCCCGCACTCACCGGGTTCACCGCCCCCAAGATCCTCTGGGTCCGCAACAACGAGCCCGCCATTTACGAAAAGACGAAGAAGGTGCTGCTGCCCAAGGACTACGTCCGCTTCATGCTCACTGGAGCGTTCGCCACCGAAGTGTCCGACGCATCCGGCACGCTGCTATTCGACGTGAAGAACCGCTGCTGGAGCAAGGAAGTCCTCTCGGCGTTGCACATCGACGCATCGCTGATGCCCGAGTGCTTCGAGTCGCCCGTCGTCTCCGGCAAGGTCACTGCCGCCGTGGCAAGTGAGCTGGGCATTCCCGCCGGCACGCCCGTCGTTGGCGGAGGCGGCGACCAGGCCGCCAGCGCCGTCGGCAACGGCATCGTCAAGACCGGCGTCATCTCCGCCACGCTCGGCACCTCCGGCGTCGTCTTCGCCTTCTCCGACACCGTGCAGACCGATCCCCTCGGCCGCGTCCACACCTTCTGCCACGCCGTCCCCGGCAAGTGGCACGTCATGGGCGTCGTGCTCTCCGCCGGCGGCAGCTTCCAGTGGTTCCGCAACAACCTCGGCGAATGCGAGCGCGAACAGGCCAAGGCCGAAGGCGTTGACCCATACGACATCCTCTGCCGCAAGGCCGCCGAGGCGCCCGTCGGCAGCGAAGGCCTCTACTTCCTCCCCTACCTCACCGGCGAGCGCACCCCGCACGCCAACCCCAACGCCAAGGCCGCGTGGATCGGCCTCACCGCCCGCCACCGCAAGGCCCACATGATCCGCGCCACCCTCGAAGGCATCACCTACGGCATGAAGGACTCGCTCGAGATCATCAAGGGCATGGGCGTGGCGATCAACGAAATCCGCGTATCCGGCGGCGGGGCCGCCAGCGCCTTCTGGCGCCAGCTCCAGGCCGACATCTACGGCAACGACGTCGTCACCATCAACGTCACCGCCGGCGGCGCGCTCGGCGTCGCCCTGCTCGCCGGCGTCGGCACCGGCGCTTTCAAGAACGTCGAGCAGGCCTGCGATGCCGTCATCACCATCGCCAGCCGCACCAAGATGGACGCTGCCACCGCCGCGACCTACCAGAAGTGCTACCCGGTCTACGGCGCACTCTACCAGCACCTGAAGAAGGATTTCGACGATATCCAGGCGCTGGTCGGGTAGGGGTCGGAGCCTTGAAACGACGCGTGCGGAGCGACGACGTTCAGCCGTTCGCTCCGCACTTCTCATGTCAGATGGGCCTCGTGGCCTATCCGGCCCCTACCTCCCCAGCCGCACGAGCATGTACACGACGGCAATTGCTGTGCCCGCGAGCAGGGTCACGCAAAGCACCACGGTCCTCGGGCTCCCGAACCGCACGATTCCGTCCTCGCAGAACCGCACGTCGCGCGGCAGGCTCGCGACGCATATGGCCCTGCGCGGACGCGCTGGATCATACAGCACTACCTGGCGCAGCCCCCGCTGCAGCTTCGGCGGCATCGCATCGGTATCGTCCACCTCCACGCCGTACTCGCGGCCATCGTCCGCGACGAAGGCGAACACGCGAGCCACCGAATCCGTCCTCGGCGAATCCGCCTTCGGCTCCCGACCCCAGGTTGACTGCCGCCTGTATTCGGCGATGGCAGGGATGCCGCATCTGAGCAGATGAAGGAAGAGCAGCGTCCGCCGGAACACCAGGACCAGCGGGACGCTCCCGATCAGCAGCACCAGGCCGCCCGCCAACGCGGAAGAACGGGTGAACGCGCAGCCCGCGATGCCGGCGACCACTATCAGGATGAGCGCCAGCATTGAGAGGCTTGCGATAGTGCCGCACGCGCCCAGGCGCCGCGGCGGGGGCGGGATGCTCAGAAACTCGCTGCCGGCCAGATCCTTAGCCGAAACCTGCACGGCTTCCTCGGGCTGCACTCGCCACTCGCCCGGCACGCCGGCATCATCCAGCATCGCCCGCAGAAGCACAAGCGGAATCGCCACCAGCAGCAACCCCCCCGGCAGGAGGTCGGCCGCCTCACGGCAGTGCCCCACGTCCCGACCGCCTCCCGCGATCGCGGCTCCGATCCAAGCGAGAATCGCCAGCGGCGGGATCAGGCTCACGCCAATGTAGAGCAGTTTCCGGAGTGCCCGGTACCGCCCGAAAGCAAACTAACCGGGAATGTCGTTCGGTACAACCGTTCGCGCCGGATATCGAGCATCATACATGATCACCATGGGGAAGGCGCGAGCAAGCTCCGCCACGCGGTCGCATCTGTCACGGATCGTGCGCCTGTAGCGAATGCCGTCGCCGGCGGTGAACCCGACGACAAGCTCGTGCACCGGTCTGCCGTTGTGCCAGTCTGCCGTTCCCCGAAGGCTCTCGATTTCCGCGAGCGCCGCATTGCCGTACCGCAGCATCGACAACTTCAGCCTGCCCTCCAGCGCTCCCCACGCCGCCAGGGCCGCGCCCGCCACCGCGCCCGTTGCGGCAATGATCCACTCGTGCACCGCCGCGTGCTCGATCACGTCCGCACAGCAGACCCACCGCAGCGCAAACAGCACCGCAATCGTGACCAGCATCATTCCCAGGTACACGCGAACGCCGCCGAACACGGCACGAAGGGCGACGTGCCACGGCACACCCGTCATCCGGGCATCATCGCCCTCGGGTAAATCCGTTCGTATGAATCCCATGCGACTGTGCCTCCTCCGGACTCCTTGTGCGCTCATCAAGAGCAACCCGTATTCGCTCTGCGTATCTACCACTCAAGCATGGCGTCGTCCACCTCATCTTCCTGCAGGTCCGGCAGCAGCGACTCCGCGACGCCGGTGCACGCGTGGGCGCGCTCTTCGGGCGTTGCCAGCGTCTCCACGATGGTCATGAGTTGCCGGCGACGCTCAGGGGTGGCCGCACACGCTTTGTATATCTCGTGGATCTCATGGATGAGTGAATGCGCCAGAGGCCCGGGCGGTTGGATGTATATCTCCCTGTCCTTTCTCTCCTCGAGAACTTTGGCCACAGCGAAGCTTGCGGTCTGTAGAGCCCCGTCCAGATCGCCGAGCCTCGCCTGTAGTATGCCGATCCGGGCACGCGCTTTGCCGTCTTCGCCCGCCACGCCGATTGCGATGCGGTGTCGCCCTTTCGCGCGTAAGCTTCGGCCAGCATCAGAAGCAGGGTCAGGGGCCTGTTCATTGCCGCGCGTGTGACGTAGTATGATGACGAAGACTTTGGCAAGCCATCGATGGTTTGAGCGGCGCCGGCGAGATCGTCCGCGGCTATCTGCGCCTGTGCAATCGCGCAAAGAGCGAAATGGCGTTGCTCCGGATTGGCGACCTTGGAAAGCTCCTCGCGAGCCTCGTCGAGACGTCCGGCTTCTGCACTCGCTTCGCAGAGCACGCGATGGAAGAAGTCATCCAGCATCTCTTTTGGGATCGCTGCAGGGTAAAGCCAACCCTCCCTGGAAGGCAGCAGGGACGCCGTAACCGCCTCTTACGGCTTTCCCGCCTTGACCAAGGCTTCTATCTTGTCCCATTGGATATTGGCCGTGTTGGGCTCCTCTTTCTCCTCAGTTCTTGCTTCTCCGGACGGATCGGGGACGCTTGTGTAGACCATCCGGCGTCCTGCGGCTATCGTCAGGGTAACTTTGCCACCTTCGAAATCGCCGCGCGCAAATTGACCTTCGGCCATCCGCAAGAGGTAGGCAAGGCCGTAGTACGTCGGCCGGCACCAATTCGGCGGGGCAGGGATGTCCAGCAGCCGCTCCGCCACGTCCGGATGGCCCACATCGGCAATAGCGAGAGCGATCTCGACTATTGCTTCCGTATCATACCCCGTTGCCATTCTGGAATCGATCCCTACATCGGTGGCCGCTGCTGCCGCGCCCTTCATGTCACCGTTCTTTGCCAGTGCGCAGCCAAGAGCAGCGAGAGCGCGTGCCTTCACGCGCTGCTCGTTCTCATGCCCTATGGCAATTTCACCACGCCGAGGCGGCCATTGGCAGGTGACCGCTGCCGCCTCCAGATCGCCTGCCTTTACTTGGGCTCGTGCGATTTCCGCCTCTGCATAGAAAGGAAAGTATCGGTCTCGCGTAGCCAAACGGGCCGTGTCCTGTGCTCCATTGATATCGCCCGCCCGCGCCTGTGCAACTGCCAGCAGTTGATAGGCCCATCCTTCCCAGCGCAAGGTCGGCTCCACGAGGTAGTCCGGCACGAGGAGCCAATCGATCCTTATGCCGACTCGCCTCAGCAGATTACCCGCCCATCGCCTCGCCGCTGGGATGAAAGGCCGAGACCGCAGTTCGTGGATCAGGGCTTTGGTGCCGGCGAAATCTCCCCTATCGGCATGCCGCTTGATCGCGTAGTGAATGGTGACCCACATTTCATCCCTATCCCCCACTTCGCGGGCGTGCCGCAGCGCCTGCCGCAGCCACCACTTCGGCGATTCGGGATTCGGCCGCGCAGACCACCAGATCACTGCCAGCGTCAGCAGCACCAGCGCGATGGCGGCTGCCGCTAATCGGGTTTTGTTCTTGCGAGTGAGCATGGGTGGATTTCCTGGATCATCTTCTCCCTGTCCTCATCTTACCGGCCACCATCTGCCGTGTCAAGCCCTGCCGAGGAACTCAGCGTTCACTGCGCGGGCGGCGCCGCGCAGGATTCCCTGATGTAGTGGACCAAGTGGACTCAGTGGACCAAGTGGACTTGCGGCCCCAAGCCCCAAGCCTTCAGCTCGTTTTCCTCTTGCAGCCTCTGCGTCCGTTCATTAGAATGTTCCGGCAATTCCCAAGCTTCCGGCAGGGCCGTACACGGATTCCTCAGCCGCAGGCCCCAGGCCGCAAGCCGCACGCCTTTCCATCAGGAGATCATCGATGGCAAAGAAGATTCGACTCGGTTTCATCGGTTCGGGCGGCATCGTGCGCGGGCACCTCGAGAACGGACTCAAGGACTTCCCCGACGTGGAGTTCGCCGCGTGGTGCGACATCAACCCCGAAACCGCCGAGGCCCGCAAGCAGCAGGTCGGCGGCAAGGGCGAGGTGTTCACCGACGCGAAGGAAATGCTCGACAAGGCGAAGCCCGACGCCGTCTACATCATGCTCCCGCCCTACGCCCACGGTGCGGCCGAAGACCTCGTGATCCAGCGGCGCATTCCCTTCTTTATCGAGAAGCCGGTCGCGATCGACATGCCCACCGCGCTGCGCGTGGCGGAGGGCGTGGACAAGCACGGCCTGATCACATCCGTCGGCTATATGAACCGCTACCGGCAGTCGCTGCGGCGCGTGCGCGACCTGCTGAAAATCCACAAGCCCGTGATCATGCACGGCGGATGGGTCGGCGGCGGCCCAGCCGCGTATACCGGCATCTGGAGCTGGTGGGTGCAGAAGGACAAGTCGGGCGGGCAGTTCCTCGAGCAGACCACCCACACGATCGACCTCGCCCGGTTCCTGTTTGGCGACGTGACGCACGTCTACGCCATCGCGGTTCGCGACCGCCGCAAGCGGCCCGACTTCTACACCATCGAAGACGCGTCGATGGTGCAGCTCGCCTTCGCTAACGGCGCGGCCGCCAATCTCTATTCATCCTGCTCCACCTCAATCGGCGGCGGCGTGACGCTCACGGTGTTCGGCACCGACTTCAAGGCCGAATACACCGGCTGGGAGCACAGCGTGAAGATCTTCCTCCCCGGCAGCGAGCAGATCAGCATCCCGGGCGAGAACAACGTCTTCGCGCTCGAAGACCGCGCGTTCGTCGACTCGGTGAAGTCCGGGAAGAACAAGGGCATCCTCGCCACGTACGAAGACGGCCTGAAAGCCACCGCGATCGCCTGCGCGGCCAACGAATCGATGGTGACGGGCCAGGTGGTGAAGCTCGCCGTGTGAACTCGGCCGCGAGCGGTGATCGAGGACCGCACGGTGTTCGCGTCCGGCGTAACGCTCGCCGGATTCGTGCATCGGAGCCATTCTCGGTGATGGTGGGCAATCCCGCGCGGAAACTGCGCGAGAACCGGTGAAGAAGGCCACAAAGTTACGAAGGACACAAAGGGCACAAAGAAGAAAAAGATTCTGATGAGGCGAGTAGGAACTGGCGGGTTCTTCTCATCATCTGATCAACCCCCCTCTTTTTCGAGACCTTCGTGGCCTTTGTGCCTTTGTGGCTTTCTTCTCCTTGGGTCAATGTAGAGACGCCCCGGTGGGGCGTCTGAGACGTGCCACCGGCACGTCTCTACACAGGATGGGGTCAATGTAGAGACGCCCCGGTGGGGC
>Ga0307378_10008985_pt1 | contig 13181 bp, 16 predicted proteins | sample UN1MG_FD_202238 | JGI IMG/M metagenome (GOLD analysis project Ga0307378, IMG submission 202238) | Soil microbial communities from Risofladan, Vaasa, Finland - UN-1 | ecosystem: Environmental > Terrestrial > Soil > Coastal area > Acid sulfate soil | place: Finland: Risofladan, Vaasa | collected... | reverse complement strand
GACAACCAAGAGATAGAGATGACCGAGCTTGTTATTCAATTTATGATTTAAACAAAAATACGATTGAGTGGAAAAGAATAGAATATCCTGTTGAAAAAACACAGGCAAAAATATTGGAATCTGGTTTACCTGAATTTTGTGCAACTAGATTGAAACGTGGTAATTAAAAGGGGTGCTGAAAAAGGAGGGTATTCAATTGCCAGTTTATTCAAATCAATGCGATGATTGTCAAGCTAGGAAAGATAGCTATGTTTTAAAATGTTTTAATGAAATTTTTAAAGCATATAATCTTAAAATAAAAATTGATGATATGAGTGTTTTAGATTCTTTAATTTATGTAGAATTGGATAAAAAAGAAATATCTTTACAAAATTTGATAGAATTTTGGGATATGTTTCCTCATGAATTGTAAACCAAAAGAGCTTCTTTTCTCTTGTACTAAAAAAGATTTTGAAATGCAGGTTTTTAGGGCGGGAGGCAAAGGAGGACAACATCAGAACAAAACAAGCTCTGGTGTTAGAATAATACACAAAGAATCTGGAGCAGTAGGAGAAAGCAGAAAAGAAAGAAGTCAGTATCAAAACAAGAAAATTGCTTTTCGGCACTTAGTTGATTCTGTGAAATTTAAACTTTGGATGAATCAGCGGATATGGGAAGTTACTAAAAGCGGTTCTATTGACCAAAGAGTAGATGAAATGATGTCATCAAAGAATCTGTTGACAGAAGGGAAGGATGCCGAAGGAAAGTGGATTAACATAAACAGCAAAGGAGATTAATGTGAATTATAGTTCTAAATATCATAAAATAAAAAGTATTTTTAAAAGAGATGACACTGGTAACTTTATTGATGGAAAATATTCAACATCTGAATTTGAATACCTTAAGAATAATCGGTGGGTGGGAACTGAAAAAATTGATGGTATGAATATAAAAGTTATGTGGGATGGGGAAAATGTTACTTTTGGTGGAAAATCAGATAAGGCACAAATTCCAGATATACTTTTAAAAAAATTAACGGAGTTATTTAAGGCTGATAAATTTGAATCTATGTTTCCTATTCCAGAGGATCTTCCAGAGGATGATTTACAGAACATTTGTTTATATGGCGAGGGGTATGGTTCTAAAATTCAAAGCAAAATGGGTATGAAATACAATCCTGCTGGTGTGGATTTTATACTTTTCGATGTAAGGATTGGTCGCTGGTGGATGAATAGAGAAAATATAATAAACATAGCTAATGGATTTGGTTTATTGGTTGTACCTATTTTATTTGAAGGAACTTTGTTAGAGGCAGTTGAAAGAGTTTCTTCTGGTAGAATTATGTCTAGTTTTTTTAGTGAAAAATTTGGTACTTTTTTAGCAGAGGGTTTAGTGTTAAAACCTGAAGTAGAATTGTTTGCTAGAAATGGTGGACGTGTAATAACAAAAGTAAAATATCGAGATTTTATTAAAGAATGTTAAAAATTGCATTATTGTAATCTTCGAACCGTGTTTGTTGAATAATGTAATTTGAGGTGCTTTTATAAGACAGGGATGTGTGCATAACTTTAAGTAGTTTATTGGTCACTGCCCTCTTGGGAGCATATAATCCCCAAGCTCGCAAAAGAACTTCTAGGGGTTTAATTATCTACATAATTCATAATTATTTGAAAACTTGCAAGAAGAGTTTTGATTTTTTTTTGCGAGATTTTATCGTGGGCGAAATTTTAATTTTAATTTTAATTTGGAGGAGATATGATAGTTTACGTAGATATGATAATTACTGAAGATGATAAAAAAAGAGTTTTAGGACGGTTTATTTTAGGAGATGATAATAAGATTCAAATAAAAGCTACTGAAGAAGATAAGAAAATGATTGACAGTATGTTGGAGGATGGTATTCAAGCGCCAATTGATTTAGAAAATCTCAAAGGCCCATGTATGATATATTATATAAGCGATGGAAAGGATTTTTTAGAAAGATTGCAGTTTGGTTTTTGCGGTAGCTATGGTTTTTGTACTGAAATGAAAACAAAATAAAAGGCGGAGGAATTATGTTAAGTGAAAAAGATTTGAAAATTTCGATGAGAAATGTAACATCTGCTTGGTATGAAGGAAGGGTTTTTAAACATCCAGAAACTGGCAACATGGTACATTTTTGGGCATTACCAAAAGATGAAAGAAATAGATTAAACCAGATGGTGCATAAAAAACAAATAGAGGAAAGTCAACCATCAGTTCCTGGCGCAACACCCGTCAGTCCTAGTAAAAAGCCAAAACAAATAAGACCCAAAATATTAAAGCGAAAAAAGCCCGTAGAAGAACCAAAGAAGAGGAAACCAAAAATAGAAATCGATAAAGATAGAAAAGCAATTACTGTTGACGGAGTTGAATCTAGTATGGATGCTGAACAGTTGTTGAAGGATAACGGAATAATATTTGATCAAGTACATCCTGGAACGTTTGGAGAAGAAGAGGGTGTTAAATGGCTAAATAAAGGAAGTATGGTTGCTTTCTTTTCTCATGCTAAAAAACGATTGATCTATCTTCATCCAGAACAAGGGGGTAGAACTCAAGATTTTGATAAAATAAAATTAGAAAAAATTTCGGATATAGATACAATGGAAGAGGCAAAGAATTTATTAAGAGGCAGAGGTATTGATTGGAAAAACGAAGAACCTGTTAGAGATGCTAATGGAGATATAGCAGAAATACATTTCAAAGATAAAAAGGGAATGGTTTTTGGATATTGGTTAATGAAAAGAAAAGAATTTATTTTAAACAATAGAATGGTTCCAAAGATTAAAGAACAACCAAAGAGGCCGCCTAAAGAAGAACCAAAGGAGAGACAACACGTACCTTTTGATAAAGTAAAGAAGCCGCCGCCAGTTCCATTTGCAGATGCGCCTAAGAAGCCGAAGGAAGAAGAATATTTTAAATCTTTTATTGAACAAGTAAAAGCAGAAATTCCCGCTGGAAAGAATCCAGAACAATGGCATGAGCCTAAAGATGCAAAACGAATTGCTGATATTATTGATAGGGCGAAAGGTGATTCTGGAAAAGAAGGTAGGCTTGCTATTACAATGGCAAATCGTATAGGAGGAGCTTTTAAAGCTTTCAGAAGATACAATGCTGCAAAAGCTGCTGGCAATAAAAACTTAGCTTTTATATTTCATGAAAGATTTTTAGAATTGGCAAAGGCAGGAATTTTTAAACCTGGAGTAGTAAAAAGACCAATAAATGTTAAAAAGCCAAAAGATGTAGAAGAAGTAATAACACCTAAATTTAATAATCCTGTTTTCAATACTGAAAGAGATAAAAAAATGAAGACAATGAAAGTTGTGGCTGTTGAACAACATGGCGGAGGTATAAATCAATCATTTAAAGTAGAATTTGAAGATAAAACAAGTGGATGTTATAAACCCAGAGGAGCAATGAGATACGGAACTCCCAAGCATGAGGTTTTCGCATCTGGTTTGAACAGGTTTTTGGGTTTTCCAGAATTAGTACCACCTACTGTTATTAGAAGAGTAGGATCCAGAGGAATTGGTTCAGTTCAAGAATGGAGAAAAAGTATTATAACCGGTGAACAACTAAAAAGAGATTTTGTACATTATAAAGAGGCTAAAATTTCTGTGGAGGAATTGGCACAAAGTTGGATGATGGATTGTTTGATGATAAATACAGATAGACATAATCTTAATTGGTTGGCCGACAAAGAAGTGGGTACAGATGGGATAAGACACATGCATTTAATAGATAACGGTCTTTGTTTAACTAGAGGAAGATCTTTTAAAGTAAATTATTGGCATTTAAATAAAGAAGATAAACCAGAATTTGAAAAATTAGTCGATAGGCTAGAAAAGCTCGGGGAATCTAATTTTAAAAAAACATTTAATAAAGTTTTGGATGAAAAAGAAATGAAAATGGTATTGTCGGCAAGGAAGATAATTATTAAGGATAGAGACCAATTTAAAGCATTTACTAATATAGAAACATTACAATACCATTGGGGAGAAGGAAAAGATGATTAAATGAAAAGATCGAGTAAACATACAATTAAATACGCAACTGCTAAAAAGAAAGATTTATTGAATCGGATGTTTCTTACATGGGGATATTATCTTCAAAAAACCATTGATCGAATGTGGGAAGACAAAGCTCCTATTAGTAAATATATGTCTTGTAAACAAATAGATTGGATGGATGGATTAGGCGGTCAATACAAAAGTTTGATTTATAAACAAGCTTCTGAAATAGTGAGAGGAACTAAAGCAAGAAAAGGTAAAAAGAGCAAACCTAAAGTAGAAAATTTTACTATAAATTTTGATAAAGCCCAAATAGGAGTGGAAATATCAAAAACTAGTGAATTTGATAAATGGGTAAAGTTGAGATTACCTTTTATCAAAGGAAGCGGTTATAGAAATGAGAGAATAGAAATTCTTATTCCCATAAAAGAACATAAACAAAGTCTGAAATTCAAAGATTGGAATAGAGCTACAAGTGTCAGGATAAGCAAAAACTTTGTTACATTTATTTATGAAAAAGAAACTCCTGAAAAGAAGTATACAGGAGATGTTATGGGAATAGACATGGGGTACAAGAAGCTTCTGGTAACTTCAGATGGAAAGATGATTGGTTCTGAAATGGAATGTGTCTATAAAAAGATATCCATGAAGAAGCAGGGAAGCAAAAGTTTTAAAAGAGCTTTGGCCGAACGTGATAATAAAATTAATTATTTTATTAATAGAGATTTATGCTTAGGTTCTACTAAAGAATTAGTAATAGAAGATTTAAGCAATATAAAGAAAGGTGAAAAAGGAAAGAAAAGAAAGATAAGAAAAAGTTTTATGAACAAACTACAACGCTGGAGTTATGCCAAGTGCATAAAGAAGCTGGAAATGCTTTGTGAGGAAAACCGTGTTTTGCTTACACAAGTTGATCCTGCTTATACATCTCGGCGATGCAGTGTCTGTGGATTTACAGATAAGAAAAATCGTTATGGTGAGAGATTCTTATGTGTAGATTGTGGTAAGATATTGGATGCAGATTATAATGCGGCAGTGAATTTATCACACATGGGAGTTTACAATCCCCATGCTTAAAAAGGAGATTTTTCATTGTCTAACTACCTATCGGTGATAATAATAGCCTGTTTAAAGCCAAAAAAGCCGATTAAAAGCGGCAAAAAAGCCTCACAAGCGATTATATTTCAGATAACGCTTGACTTCCTTTAGGAAATATGGTATAATGTAGTTAAATTAGAATAAAAAAGCTAAAGTTTTTAAAGCATTATGCCGATAAGTCCTATATAAATACAGAAGGAGGAGAGTATGAAAATTCGGAATTGTGGTGTAAGTGTAAGTTATGGCGATGATTTAAATATTATAATTTATTCAAAGGGTGATTTGGAGGATTTAAAGACGGGAATTAAGATGGCAAAAAACAATGGTGGACATGTGTTCGTTGGAAGATATGATATGATTTTTGATAATGGTATGGAAATTAATCGTATAAAAATAAATACAGAAGATCTTGAAAAATTGTTAGATGCTGCAGAGGAGAAATTTATAAGGAGAATATAATTAAGATAATGAAGATCAAAAAGTTAGATAAAATAAGAAAATTATTAGATAAATTATTAGAAGAGAATGCCAGACCGTTGATAGTAGGTGGAGCGGTCAGGGATATGCTTCTCAATAAAGAGCCGAAGGATATTGATGTTGAAGTTTTTTGCATGGAAATTGAGAAGCTGGAATCCATACTTTCTCAATTCGGCAAGGTTGATTTGGTTGGCAGGTGCTTTGGAATTCTGAAATTAAAGATAGAGGATGAGGAGTTTGATTTTTCTATCCCCAGAAAAGAGATTAAAAGCAGAGAAGGACATGGAGGTTTTAAGATAGAATTAGATAGAGAGATGACCGAAAAAGCCGCCGCAAGCCGCCGAGACTTTACCATAAACGCACTTATGTTCGATCCAGCTACCACTGAGGTCATAGACTTTTTTGGAGGCGTCAGAGACCTTAAAGATGGAATTTTAAGGCATGTATCAGATGCTTTTAGCGAAGATCCATTGAGAGTTTTGAGAGGGATGCAATTTGCGAGTCGATTTAATATGGAAATGGCAGAGGAGACAATAGAGTTATGTAAGGGATTGTTTAAGGAAGCAGAGACTTTAGCAAAAGAAAGAATATGGATGGAATGGGAAAAATGGGCTCTGAAATCAGACAAGCCTTCCATTGGTTTGGAAGTTTTGAGAAAGACTGGCTGGATAAAAATGCTTCCTGAATTAGAAGTTTTAATAGGCTGTCCGCAAGATTCCGAATGGCATCCAGAAGGAGATGTATGGAATCATACATTATTGGTTGTGGATAAAGCGGCAGAGATTGCGAAGCGTGATGGATTGGTTGGGAATGATAGGTTAGCAATGATCTTCTCAGCACTCTTCCACGATGTGGGGAAGGCTTCGACAACTAAAATCTGCGAAGAAGATGGTAGAATAAGGTCACCGAGACATGATACTGTTGGAGCAAAAATTTCTGTGGGCGCTATGACAAAAATCGGGGGGTCTGTTCAAATTATTAAAAGAATCGAAATATTAATAAGCAGGCACATGGTAAGATTTAAGAAGGTCACTCCAAGAATAATAAGAAGGTTATCTTATAAGCTGGCAGAGAGCGATGAAACGATTGAAATGCTGGTTCGATTGGGAGAAGCTGATAAAAGAGATAAAGGACTTCCAGAAGGGTTTGCAGAATTATTAACAGTTGCGGATGATATGGAATTAAATAATACGTTCCCACAACCTATTTTAATGGGAAGGCATTTATTAAAATTAGGTTTAAAACCAGGTCCGGAGATTGGTGAAATTTTGAAAAAAGCTTTTGAAGCACAATTAGATGGTGAATTTGAGAATCTGAAAGGAGCCTTTAAATGGTTCAAACACACATTGTTTTCATTGTGATATAAATGGCTTAAAATGAAAAGATCAAGCAAACATACAATTAAATATGTAACGGCTAAAAAGAAAGATTTATTGAACCAGATGTTTCTTATCTGGGGAGATTATCTTCAGAAAACCATTGATCTGATGTGGGATAAGAAAGTCCCTACTGGAAAATATTTATCTTCCAAACAAATAGATTGGATGGGTGGTTTAGGTGGTCAGTATAAAAGTTTGATTTATAAACAAGCTTCTGAAATAGTAAGAGGAGCGAAGGCTAAAAAAGGTAAAAAGAGCAAACCTAAAGTAGAAAATTTTTGTGCAGATTTTAATATTGAGCAAGTAAAGATAGAATTATCAAAAACTAATGAATTTGATATGTGGGTAAAATTGAGATTACCTTTTATAAAAGAAGGTGAAAAAGGAAAAAGACCTGAAAGAATAGAAATCCTTATTCCTATAAAAGAACATAGGCAAAGTCTGAAATTCAAAGATTGGAAAAGAGCCGCAGGTGTTAAGATAAGTAAAAACTTTGTTACATTTACTTATGAAATTGAAACTCCTGAAAAGAAGGAGACTGGAGATGTTGTAGGAATAGATATGGGATATAAAAAGCTTCTTGCAACTTCAGATGGAAAGATGATTGGTTCTGAAATGGAATGTATGTATGAAAAGATATCCAGGAAAAGACAGGGAAGCAAAAGTTTTAAAAGAGCTTTAGTAGAACGTGATAATAAAATTAATTATTTTATTAACAGAGATTTGTGTTTAGATTCTACTAAAGAACTGGTGATAGAAAATTTATGTAATGTGAAAAAAGGCGAAAAAGGCAAGAAAAGAAAGATAAGAAAAGTTTTTATGAACAAACTACAACGCTGGAGTTACCAAAAATGTGGTAAGAAGTTGGAAATGCTTTGTGAGGAAAACCGTGTTTTGCTTACACGAGTTGATCCTGCTTTTACATCTCAACAATGCAGTGTCTGTGGGTCTACAGATAAGAAGAGCCGATGTGGTGAAAGATTCTTATGTGTAGATTGTGGTAAGATATTGGATGCAGATTATAATGCAGCGGTTAATTTATCACACATGGGAGTATATAATCCCCATGCTTTAAAAGAAGGAAGGTTTTCAATTATGCTTTTAAATGGTTTTAGGAGATAGATATGGAGGATATGATGAAGGATACAAACCCCAAGACATTTTTTACGAAATTAATAGGCAAATTACCAAACTTTTCAAGATCGTATATTCCATCTTTATTTGGTTGTTTTTTAATATATAAAGAATTGATGATTGATATAGGAATATTATTAATACTTTTTGGAATATTTTTGGATTTAACAGATTGGCTTTTTCATATTTTTACAGGAGGAATTCATAAAACCGATACAAAGTTGATGAAAATATATGAAAATCATGGTTTATCGTATGAAAAACCAGAAAATTATCAGAATATTAGACTAAGGCATTTAAAAGTATTATGGCTAGTATATTGTTTTGAAATAATAATTTTTATAATTCCTATTGTTGTATGTTTGATAAGAATTGTTTTAAGAATCTGAAAGAGGATGGAAAAATGTTATATCAAATTATAATAAATCCAAGTGCAACACCTTGTTTTACGTCTGGAGGAGGCAATAGCAATGAGTGAAGTATATGAGGTTACTCTAACAGTATTAGTAGAAGACATGAAAGAAATTGAAGAAATTGACAAACTTGGATTTCAACCAGAAGTAATAGATATTAAGGAAGTGTAAGTATTGGAATAGAATAAGAAGAGAAAAGTTTATATGGAATATTAAGGGTAAGTTAAGTTAATTTTATATTCTGAAATATAATAAAAATTTTAAGAATTTGAATCTTGTAAGGAGAGATTATTTAATTATAGTCTCTCTTTTTGTTTCAGAAGGTTATAATCTGTTAAATTTTATCATTTATGTGTAGTTTATAAAGAAAAATTACGGAGAAGGAGGTGATGTGTTTGAGATAGATTATACGCCAAGTTTTATATACGATGAAAATGTGATAAAGCAAAAGTTGGAATTATTAAAAACTGTACAAGGAATTAAGGTTTTATTTCCACTTAAATCATTTTCAATTGTTGAAGGATTAAAATTCATTAAAAAATATGTTAATGGATTTGCATCAAGTTCGCTTTTTGAAGCGTATCTTTCCAAAAAAATTATAAAAAACGCAGATAGAACAATTCATATTACCACTCCTGGATTACGTTTTGATGAAATTGAGGCAATAACACATATCTGTGATTACATTTCTTTTAATTCTTTGGAACAATGGAAACGATTTAAAACAGATAATTCCAGTTGTGGCATTCGTATTAATCCCCATAAATCATTTATAAAAGATAAAAGATATAATCCTTGTAGTAAAAATTCTAAACTTGGTGTTTCAATATTTAGTATTCTTGAACATCGCTATGAAATAAAAAATATTGATGGTTTACATTTTCATAACAATTGTGAATCTAAAGATTTTAATAATTTGGAAGAAGTTATAATGCAATTGGAATTTTACATACCTACTTTGTTAAAGAATCTGAAATGGTTAAATGTTGGCGGCGGATATTATTTTGATGAAAATAATATAGAAGTTTTAAAATCAATTATAAATTTTTTAAAAAACAAATACAACTTTGAAATCTTTTTTGAACCCGGTGGAGGAATTGTAAATGAAGCTGGGTGTATAATATCTAGTGTTATTGATATTTTTAAAAGTGATGGAAAGGAAATTGCAATACTTGATACATCTGTAAACCATATTCCAGAATCTTTTGAATATCAATATGAACCATATATAAAGAATAGTTCAGAAAAAGGAATTTATAAATATATTTTAGCAGGGTCGAGTTGTTTGGCAGGGGATGTTTTTGGAGAATACGGTTTTGATGAATCTTTATCAATTGGTTCTAAGATAATATTTTTATTCATGGGCGCATATACAATGGTTAAAGTTAGTATGTTTAATGGAATAAATTTGCCCAATGTTTACAAATATACTTTGACTGGAAAAACAGAATTAATTAAAAAATGGGAGTATGATGAATTTTTCAGAAGATGCGGAGGGTAAATCCTAGAATAAACGTGACGCTTAATGAGTATCATAAATATGTTTTAAACATATCGTCTCTAGGGACCTCTTTTAAAAGGAGTTAAAATGCAAAAAACAAAAGAAAATATTAAAAAACGTATGGATGATTTATACAAACAACCAACAAGTGTGATAAAGGATATTATTAAAAGATATAATAAAATTTATGATTTTTCGGGAGCCAGCAAAGATATATTAATATCCCAGATTTTGGAAGATGAGTTTGGTAGTGGGTTTGAAAGAATTCTTAAAGGTGCAATTCCTTCTCGTAAAGAAATAGAGGAATTGATTGATAGAGAAAAGGCATTGGAAGAGGAACAAAAAAAGGAAAAAGAAACTTCATGGAGAGAAAGATATTTTAGAGATTATAGCAAAAAAGAATCGAAACAAAAAATTAAAGCATCTATAATTTCTGCAGTTGAAGAAATAAAATGGGATTTGGATAAATTACAAACTAATAGTATTGGTTTTGATGATATTTTGAAATGGATTGATAGGGTAGGTCATTTTAATCATCATATTTCAAGATCAGATGCAGAAGCTGTTTCAAATTTATTAATTCATAAGTATAGAATTCAAATAAAATAAAACGGAGATAAAATGAAAATTTCTATGAAAAGAATAATAAAAGCAAAGGAAAGATTTGATAATGTAAGAAAACCAATGTATGAAATAGGTGATTCTATTATAGGTTTGGAAGATACTGGTCGTTCAAGAGGAGATAATAATTTTAGAAACTTAGTTAATAAATTAAAAACCGCTCATAAAGAACTTAGAAATTATTTAGATTCAAAATATATGTGGGATTAAAAACACATCAAGGAAAAAAATGAAAAAATGAAAATTTCGATGAAAAAAATAATAGCAGCAACTAAAAAAGAAGCTTTCCGGGCTGGTTCGGATAATTTATTTCGTGGATTTACTTTTGAGGAACTTATAATAGCAGTTCGTAACAACGAACGTGCCATAAATGCAAGTTCTGTTACAAAAGTTTTTAATGAAATTGTAAGAGAGCGAATGGCCAATGCCAATTCTGAGCTTCGCAGTAATATGAAATTTATAATTGACAAAGCATCAAAATAAAATATTGGAGATAAGAATGCGTCTATATGAAAAATCATTTAAATTTGAAAAATTTTATAATAAAGATTTGATAGATTATTTTTCTAGTTGTTTTGTGGATGAATCTGATGAACCAATTAAATTTGTAGTAACGAAAACAGATGGTAGATATCATTGTGAATTGGCGATGATGGAAATTATGAGTTATTCTTCAAAAGAAACTATTTTTGATTTTAGAAAAAGAGATTTCGAAAATCAAAATGAATTTAATATAGTTATGTTGATTCCTACTGGTATACATGCTGAAATTGGAGGACATTCGGGGGATGGAACACCAGTAGCAAGATTAATAGGAACGGTTTGTGATAATTTAATTATTCATCCAAATGTAGTTAATTCCGCCGATGTCAATGAGATGCCAGAGAATAGTTTATATGTTGAAGGCAGTATAATTACACGGTTGTTAATGGGAACAATTGGATTGCAGAAAGTTAGAAAGAATCGAATTTTAGTTATAATGGATAAACATGAAGATGAGTTTTTTAACAATGCTGTTATAAATCAGGTAAACGGTGCAAGAGCATCTTTTGGAATAGATTGTCCATTGATTATTACAGTTCCTAAAACTGAAATGAAATCAGTTTATTCTTCTTCTGGAAGAGCTACTGGAGAGGTAGGGGATTTTGAAAATATTTGTTTGGCACTGGAAGAATATAAAGGAGAATATGATGCAATAGCATTGACTACTTATTTAAAAATTCCAGGAGATGTTAGAAAGAATTATTTTATACAAGATGATATAGTGAATCCATGGGGCGGAGCGGAAGCAATGTTGACACATGCTATATCTTATTTATTTGATGTTCCATCAGCACATGCCCCTATGATAGATAACAGAGATTATTTGATAAAGGATATTGGCAAAGTTGATCCTAGAAAATCGACAGAGTTGTTATCTGTTACAGCTTTTTTCTGTGTATTGAAAGGTTTAAATAAAAGCCCAAGAATAATAAAAGATATTAATTTTTTTAATAAACCAGGAATAATTAGCGCAAATGATATAAGTGCTTTGGTTATTCCAGACGGTGTTGTAGGGTTGCCAGTATTAGCGGCTTTGGAACAAGGGATTCCAGTAGTAGCTGTTAAAGAAAATAAAAATATGATGAAAAATAATTTAAGAGATTTTCTTTTTAAGAAAGATAAACTATTCATTGTAAATAATTATTTAGAAGCTGCTGGATTATTATCGGCAATGAAAAATGGAATTTCCGAAGAATCAGTTCGAAGGCCATTAAATTTTACAAAGGTAGAAAATTGTGATTAAAATAAAATTGATTAAAACAAAATTGAGAATTCCTATAGGAAAACCGAGCAGACCTTTGTCGACAAAGAAAGGAAAGAAGGGATATAATCGAAAAAATTTGAAAGAGGAGAGAATATAGATATGAAAAATTTGGATCGTGTTGCACAGAAAGTGAGACAAAGAATTATGGAGAGGTTTGCTATAACTTCTGGTGATATAGTAATTGTAAATGGACAATACGGGAAAGTATTAAAAACAACAAAGGATTGGGTGCAACTTAAAATCGGGAATAAAGAAAAAATTGTAAACGGTTCATCAATTAGAATTCTTACTGATATTGAATCAATGGCGTATAAGTATGCTCAAAAAATGCCTTTATTTGTTGTAAATTATGTTAGAGATCATCCAGAAGATAAAAACAATGCAAATTACGAAGGATTTTGGGATGATGTAGTTAATAAACTAGGAAGTAAATTTGGATATGGCGCAGGCGTTGCTTATTGGAGAAATAAATGTGTTAAAAACTTAGGAGTACTTCCAAAGGAATTAGCAAAGAAAGTTGAACAAGTTCCCAAACCTGCCGTTCCATTAATTCCAGGGGAACAAGTAGAGGAATGGATGAATGCAGAAAGTATAACGAAGGATGTAATAACAAAATATATGCAAACAAGACAAAATTTAGAAAATCAACTTGATGATGCAAAATCAAAACTATCTCAATTAGGTCCATTGGAAGAAAAAATTCAACCTTTACTAAGAGAAATGAAAGATCAAATGTTTCAAGTA
>Ga0307378_10008984_pt1 | contig 13182 bp, 14 predicted proteins | sample UN1MG_FD_202238 | JGI IMG/M metagenome (GOLD analysis project Ga0307378, IMG submission 202238) | Soil microbial communities from Risofladan, Vaasa, Finland - UN-1 | ecosystem: Environmental > Terrestrial > Soil > Coastal area > Acid sulfate soil | place: Finland: Risofladan, Vaasa | collected... | reverse complement strand
CCCTTATCCCATTCCTCCAGCCTGACCCGGGCAGTTATGCCCCGCCGCCGGAACTCTTTCCCCTGGAAAGTGAAATAGTGGTCATGAAGATAAATTGCCGGTGTCTCATCAACTTCAAGGATACCTCGCTTTAGCCATTGCGCCAGGGTGGCTGCGGAGCGAGTATATTTATTATCCGCAGCTGTGTCCTGGGGCAACTCGCGGGCAAACTCCAGTCGGACGAAATTATACTCGCTCTGACGGTAAAGCTCCGACTGCATTTGCGGGGTAATAATGTCATATGGAGGGCAAATAGCTGCGGATAAGTCACTAACCAGCAACTGATTATAATGCAGACCGTGAAAGGGGTGAATATCAGCCACTCTTACTTCCCTACCTAGTTAAATCCACAGTGAGGCAATCATTGATAGTTTAACTTATGCCACTGCTCAAGCACAAGCGTACGGATTTACTCAGGCAACGGGCAACCAGCTATCCAGAGGAAACCCTCTTGACAATTCCTTACCAAGGGTATATATTTTGCCTGCCCTTCATAGTAACGGCAACTCTGGCGAGTGCATCGGGTTGAGGAGGTGGTTGAAATGGCTTGACTATTTAAGCAACCAGTGGACACAATCTGGTTAGAGCTATCAGGTAGCAGGCAAATAAAATGAAGGGGGTTACAAGATGCAAGCAGAAGCAATTAATCGCCGCCTGGTGAAATTCATCTGGGCAGGGCTTATCTTTTTTGCCTGGGGTCTGATTCAGGGTTTTATTCAGGGGGGCGTAGAGCCAGTGCGTTTGTTCATGGAGGCAGGACCAGGAAGCTTGATAGGACATGCCCACACTCACATCAGCCTCATGGGCTGGACATCTCTACCGTTAATGGCAGCCATCTACTATCTCGTGCCCGTTTTCAGCGGCAAGCCCCTTGCTTGGCCAAAGCTTATTGAGTGGGTATTCTGGATTTTCGTTGTTGGTACGGCAGTTAATGGTGTTCTAACGATAATCGGCGGCACCATCGCCGGTAATGCCTTTGCTGCCGGGGTGAAGGGAGCACAGCTTGGTAGCATCATAGGTGCGTATATGATGCCAGCCGGTATATTCTGCACAATTGCTGCCATTGCCGGTCTAATGTTCGTGGTGCAGATACTGGTCTCGCTTAGCCGGTGTTCCAAGACAGTTAGTTGAACTCAAGGGTAATGTAAAAGCCATATAGCTAGCAATGTCGCTACCTAATGACATAACCGTTTAAGGTCAAAGCCCTAAAACTGCCAGGGATTCCGAACGTTAAGTTAATTCTCTCCGCCTGCTGAAGAACAGAGTGGAGGTAATTTTTACTTCTGGCTATCTCCTGTTTGCTTACGGGAAGAACAGGCTTATAATGCCACCAGCATGACAAAGACGGGGCCGAAGATTACGGCGACCTTACCCACCAGCTTAATCAGGATGTTCAGTGAAGGCCCAGCTGTATCCTTGAAGGGGTCGCCCACGGTATCGCCGATAACCGCCGCCTTGTGAGGGTCACTGCCCTTGCCACCCAGGTTACCCGCCTCAATGAACTTTTTGGCATTATCCCAGGCACCGCCGGCATTAGCCATCATTACCGCCATCAGGAATCCGGTTACCAGCGCCCCTATCAACAGACCGGCGACTGCCTCCGGGCCCAGAGTAAAGCCAATGACCAGAGGTACCAGCAGAACCAGCACACCGGGGAGTAACATAGACTTTAACGCCCGCCTGGTAGCAATATCCACGCATCTCACATAATCGGGTCTGGCCTGACCCTCCATAAGTCCCTTAATCTCCCGGAACTGCCGCCTGACCTCATTAACGATGGCAAAGCTACCATCGCCAACTCCCCTCATCGCCAGGGCGCTGAAAACGAAAGTCAGCATACCACCGATGAGCACACCAGCAATCACACCAACATTGGTCAGACTGGCGACATCAATTTTAGCCACTGCAAGATAGGTAGCCAGCCAGGCTAATGATGCCAGAGCCGCCGAGGCAATGGCAAAACCTTTACCCAGAGCCGCCGTGGTGTTGCCCACCGAGTCCAGGGCTTCACAGCGTTCCCTCACTTCTTTGCCCAAATCAGCCATCTGGGCAATACCCGCCGAATTATCAGCTATCGGCCCATAGCAGTCCATCGCCAGTAACATGCCGAGGTTAATCAACATACCCATAGAAGCGATAGCTATACCCAGCAGCCCACCGAAAATATAGGCGAGCACGGTGGCGATGGCAACCAAGACTACAGGTATAACCGTGCTCATCATGCCGGTTGCCATACCCTCAATAATGGTAACCGCGGCACCACTCTCGGCTGCCCTGGCTATCTTCTTTACTGGAGCGTGTTCCGCCGAGGTAAAGTACTCGGTTGCCTGCCCAATTAAGAAACCGCAGATTAAACCCGATATCAGCGCCCAGAAAAGTCCCAGGTCACCCACGTAAATCCTGATAATAAAGAAACTGGCGATTATCATCAGGATGTTACTGACATACACGCCGGTATTCATGGTGGCATGCGCCCTAGCCACCTGCTTTTCAAAATCAGCTTCTACATCCCTGGGTCTGACAGACAGAGCACCAATAATGGAGACCACTATGCCGACAGCACTGAGCAGCAGCGGTAAAAGCATGCCCTTTGTCGCGCCAAGGACAATCACTCCCAGGACCATTGAAGCGGCTATCGCCGAAACATAGGACTCATACAGGTCAGAGCCCATACCGGCAACGTCGCCGACATTATCGCCAACATTGTCGGCAATGACCGCCGGATTTCGGGGGTCATCCTCAGGAATACCCTTTTCCACCTTGCCAACGAGGTCGGCACCGACATCAGCACTTTTGGTGAAGATGCCACCACCAACCCTCAGAAATAGAGCCACCGAAGAGGCACCAAAGGCAAAACCCAGCCATACATGGCTGTCCTGCCAGATGAAGGCGGTAATAGATAGTCCCAGCAAGCCCAGACCAACCACACAAAAGCCCATTACCGCGCCACTGGAGAAGGCGATTTTCAGTCCCCGAGCCCAGCTGCTAATGGCGGCATTGGCAGTCCTGCCGTTAGCCAGAGTGGCAATATTCATCCCCAGCCAGCCAGCCAGTGCCGAGGTAAAGGTGCCACAGACATAGGCTATTGCCACCCAGGGTCTGGGTTCGATAAAGATAGCCAGGACAATAAATATCACCACAGTGAAGATAGCCAGAGTCATGAACTCACGGCGCAAGAAAGCCATCGCCCCCTGCCGGATAGCATGGGAGATTTCCCTCACTCTCTCATTACCGGCGCTTTCACGGAGTATGGTGGACACCAGATAACCAACGAAGCCCAGCGCCAGGACTCCAGCCACTATTACCAGTATCTTCAGTACCATTTTCCGATAATTACCTCCAGACTAATCTTTCTTTCTACGGTAAAAAGAAAGGTTGGTTTTCAACGCACCTTCCAACCTTATTTTAATATTAGAGCAGAATTTAAAAATACTTTATTCACTGACGCGGATAGTTTAACTCATTTTGCCAGTGGCGGTCAATTGCAGAAGCCAAGAGATTGCCTGGCAAAATAATGGTATTAATTGTAGTATCTATTTAATATTATTCTCAAACTTCTCTAACTTATTCTCAAGGTCTTTCTGCCTCATGACCAGTGTCAGGTCGCTGCGTGTCCTTTCCAAGACGCCACGAACCATATCGGTAGTGCGCCGCAGACCGCCAGTTATGGCGTCAGGGAAATCCATGGTAACCAGAACGCTGTAGATATCATCCATAGCCAGCAGCATTTCCTCACAGCGAGACAGGTCACCCTGCCTCATACTATCCAGCAGGTAACGCCGCATCTCACCAACAGCTTCCCCCATTCCGTTCAGATAGGCACTAACGTCAACGCCAAGCCCATCCGGCTCGGGAAGTTGCTCCCCGGTTACCAGAGCCAGAATGATGCTTCCCTCAGCAAACTCCTTTTGCGCATCACGGATAAACCCGCTATTACTAAACTCCCCGTAAGCCGAGACGGCCTGTTCCGCCCGGTTAAGAAGCTTACGAGCTAATTGCAGCAATTCTTCAGCCTGGTCAAACTCCTGGCGATGCACGGCACGGATAGCCAGACTGCACTGCCGGATGGCATCACGGCATAAGGGCAGCGCCTTTTCCCGGGCAGAGTCTTTAGCCAGGAAGACCTGCCGTACCCCTTCTACAATAGAGTCCAGATTTTCAGTCAACTTACCCACCTTTCACCTCCCCCTGACGTGTCAGTTTGGAGAATAATTCTTTTTCTATTGTGTAAAGATTGAACCGGGCCCGCTTGAATTTATCCGACTCCAGGGGGACACCCGGATTTTTAGCCAGCTCTTCCATAACTCTCAGTGCTTCCTGCACCCGGCGGGAATTAGCCACCAACGTTGCGGAGAGTTCCTTATACTTTGCCTCGCCGGATACCTCAAGGTCAACGCCAACGTCATTTTCCGAATCCCGTGCCTGGAGAAACTGCCGTTCCAGTGACAAATCAATTTGTACCATCTCGTGCCGCATATCCTTGAGTTGCTGGCTCAAACCAGCATCGTCAAGCACCAGGCGGGCTATATCTTCAAGGACACGAAGTCCCTCCCCGATGCGGTTCAGATTAGCATCAATGATGCGTAGCGCCTGATTTGATATTTCAGCCATGCCTTAAACTTCCCAGGGTTAATTCTAGCACAGTAAATTTACTGAATAAAGGTAAATAACCTCTATCCTTCACCCACCGCGTTTTCAATAAGCTCAATTCGTGATGGCTTACCCTTTTTATCCAGCTCCACCGCCACGACATCAATTCGCCAGGCTGCGGGTAAATTATCATGCGTTTGCCGGTACTGGGCGGCAACCGTTCTCAACTTTTCCATCTTGGTCGGCGTGATTGATTCCTCAGGAGTGCCGAACTGCAGACTCCTTTTGGTTCTTACCTCAATAAAAACCAGGGAGTCTTTATGCATGGCAATAATATCAATTTCACCTTCGGGGCAGCGGTAATTGGTTTCCAAAATGTGATAACCGCGCTTTTTAATGAAATCCCCGGCCAGCTTTTCCCCAAGGATGCCAACATCTCTGCGTTTCATTTTTTCTGGCAAATTATCTCCTTGACAGGACGGAAGGAACGGCGGTGGATGGGAGATGGACCCCAGTGGTGCAGTAGGGCAAGATGCAGCCTCGTGCAATATCCTTTGTGCCTGGCAAATTCGTAACCCGGATACTCTTTATCATACTCTACCATCAGGTAGTCACGAGCCACCTTGGCGATGATAGAAGCGCAGGCAATAGAGAAGCACAGACTGTCACCGTTGGTTATATTCTTCTGAGGCATAGACATTTCCGTCAAACGTACATGGTCGATAAGAAGATGGTCAGGTGCTATTGATAACTGTCTCACCGCCATCTTCATGGCTATGTGAGTTGCCTCAAGTATTCCCCACGCGTCAACTATGTCGTGACCGGCCCCACCGACGCCAACCGAGATAGCCGCCTCCTGGATTCTGGGGGATAAAAATTCACGCTTTGCCGGAGTCAACTGCTTGCTATCTCTTACCTCAGCCAGCCAGTCGCCATGTAAATCGCAGGGCAGAATGACCGCTGCCGCCATCACCGGACCGGCAAGAGGCCCCCGCCCCACCTCGTCCAACCCGGCAATAAGGCGGTAGCCCTGCACAATTAGTTTTTCTTCTTCAATAAAAGATGGTTTCTGGAAGGTATTTATCAACCCTATCCCCTTTATCCCCCTCCCCTTGGTAAGAGGAAGGGGAAGATGTTGCAAAGAGGGGCTTTGCCCCTCTAAAACTCCCCACAAATATATTTAACTTTTCAGCCCCTCTTGTACTCCTACTCCCCTAGCGTGTGTCCGGGAGCAACTTGCTCACCTTTTCCCAGATAATCTTAGCCACTTTTTCTTTTGACTGAGAGGCATCCACCACCAGCCACCGCCCCGGCTTACCTGCCGCCATTTCCAGATAGCCCTCACGAACTCTCTTGTGAAAGGTAATATGTTCCTGCTCAAAGCGGTCATGCTTTCTATCTCTTTTGCGGGCGAGCCCTGCCTCAACCGGCATATCCAGCAGTATGGTGAGGGTCGGTTTCAATCCCTGAATGGCAGCATTATTGACCGACTTGACCATTTCCAAATCAAGTCCACGCCCATAGCTCTGGTAGGCAGTGGTGGAGTCGGAGTAGCGGTCACAGATAATCACCCTGCCACTCTCCAGGCTGGGTTTGATTACCTCGGTGACCAGCTGGGCACGGGAAGCGTTAAACAGCATCAGCTCGGTTACCGGGGATATGGCATCCTGCCCCCACTTGAGCCAGCGAGCTATTTTCTTGCCGAGGGGGGTCACCCCGGGCTCATGAGTCAAGACTACAGGAATAGCCAGCCGTGACAGCTTTCGGTATATTGCCCTGGCCTGGTAACTCTTGCCGCTCCCCTCCCCACCCTCAAAAGTTATGAATAGTGACATAATTATTTTATTACCAACCCCTCACCCTTTATCCCTCTCCCCTTCGTAAGGGGAGAGGGAAGAGATTTCTTAAAGGGGCTTCGCCCCTTTTAATCCCCCTTATTAAGCAGCCTCCCCACCATCAAAGGTAATGAAGAGAGCCATTGATTACGCCTTTTTCCCTTTTTTATAAATCCTGACCCTTCTATTGGGCTCTTTACCCGTGCTCTGTGAGAGCAGGGCGTTTCTTTCGGCGATGAGGTGCTGCAGGCGGCGGATATAAGCACTCTGCGGGCTGAGTTCAATAGTCTCATCCTCACCGTTTTTCACCTGCTCTACCGCCAATTCCGCCTCACCAAGGGCAAGCTTGAAGCGGTCCGCCTTATCACCGCTATCCACCGGGTAAATATTGCGCAGCAGCTGCCTCACCTGGGGCGGGGTATTGCTCTTCAGCACATAAATGGGCAGGTTGACTGCCTCGGCATCCCTGACCTTCTGCAGCTTGCGCCGGTAGTAATTCTTGGAAGTTATAAACAGGTTGGCATCACTCAGGTTGCCAACTATATCCAGGCTTAAATCCATTTCTTTTGCCATCTGCTCCAGTCGTGCCCGATTTACCCCGAAGAGGTAGAGTCGGCATTTATCGCCCCCGACCGCTTGTTTCTTTTTTGCCTTTTTCTCCGCAGTCGCCGGCTTTTCCACCCTGACCTCTCCCGCCTCATTCAGCCAGCGGACTTCGGTAGCCGTGAGCTGACCGCGCAGAATGGCATCAACTGCCTGTCCAACATCAGGATGAATAGCCACCTTATCCCGGTCCTGAATTTCAACCACGATATTAAAAGTGGGTGGCGACATGCGTTCCAGTATGGACTTCTGGGTATGTCTCCGCCTCGCCTCTTCATCACCCAGGGTTACCGTCTGTATGCCGCCAACCAGGTCAGCCAGCGTCGGGTTCATCATCAGATTTTCCAGCGTGTTACCGTGAGCGGTGCCGACGAGCTGGACTCCGCGCTCGGCAATTGTCCGGGCTGCCTGAGCCTCAAGCTCGGTGCCAATCTCATCAATGACAATCACCTCGGGCATGTGGTTTTCCACGGCTTCAATCATTACTGCGTGCTGCAGGGTAGGTGTGGTTACCTGCATCCTGCGGGCGTGGCCAATGGCGGGGTGGGGAATATCACCATCGCCGGCAATCTCATTTGAGGTGTCCACAATAATAACCCGCTTATTGATGTCGTCAGCGAGGACGCGGGCCACCTCACGCAGCATAGTTGTCTTGCCCACGCCGGGACGACCCAGCAGCAGAACGCTCTTACCCGACTGGACAAGGTCTTCAATAACTTTTATGGTGCCGAAGACCGCCCTGCCCACCCGACAGGTAAGTCCCACGATACGACCTTTGCGGTTGCGAATGGCAGAGATACGATGCAATGTGCGCTCAATACCGGCACGATTGTCATCACCAAAGCTGCTGACTCGGGAGGCTACATAATCAATGTCCGACTCGTCAACTTCCTTGGGGACGAGAACCGCTTCCCGCCGGGGAAAGCGGGCTTCAGGAGGACGCCCCAGGTCCAGAACGACTTCCAGCAGTTCACTCAGGTCTTCCTGCTGACATACCGGCTGGCGAATATGCGATGGTAGAATGTCAAGGAGAGCATCCAGGTCATCGGTAATTACCTTTTGCAAAACCCCCTCCCGAATCACTGTTTTCCGGCGACAATATCCAGAAAATACTGGTGGAACCTCAGGTCATCAGTCAGTTCAGGATGAAAAGCTGAAACCAGCAGATTATTCTGCCTGGCAGCCACCAGGGCACCATCAGCCAGTCTGGCTAATATCTCTACCCCGTCATCTACCTGCTCAATAAGCGGGGCACGAATGAACACGCCGGGGAAGGGCTTCTCCCCCAGCACCGGTATCAAGAGTTCAGTTTCAAAACTCTCCTTCTGCCGACCAAAGGCATTGCGTCTGACTGTTATATCCATTAATTCCAGCGGCTCAGGATAAGCATCCGAATTCTTCTTTGCCAGGAGTATCATGCCGGCACAGGTGCCGAATACGGGCAGGCCGTCCCGGGCCAGGTCTTTTATCCCACCCACAAGGTCATAAGCCAGTACCAGCCGGCCAATGGACGTGCTTTCACCCCCGGGAATGATTAGCCCGTCCAACCCCATAAGCTCCTGAGGCAAGCGGACGGGCACAGTTTTTACTCCCAGTTGGCACAACACCGCAATATGCTCGGCAAAGGCTCCTTGCGCAGCAAGGACGCCAATTTTCATATTACCATCCTCTCGTTGCCAGCAATTCCTCAGTTGGAATCTGTTTAATATCCAGACCGGGCATAGCCTCACCCAGTTTTTTGGAGACCTCAGCAATTATTTCAGCATCTTTAAAATGCGTGGTTGCCTTGACGATAGCCACGGCTCTAACCGCCGGGTTGCTGGACTTAAATATACCTGAACCAACGAAGATTCCATCCGCACCCAACTGCATCATCAGGGCAGCATCAGCAGGAGTAGCCACACCACCGGCGGCAAAATTGACCACCGGCAGCTTGCCAGCTTTGTGCACCTCGGCGACCAGTTCAAAGGGTGCCCCCATCTCCTTGGCTTGTGCCATCAACTCCTCCTGAGGCGTGTTCACCAGCTTTCGGATGCTGTCCATGACGGCTCGCATGTGTCTTACCGCTTCCACAATGTTGCCGCTGCCAGCTTCGCCTTTGGTCCTAATCATCGCCGCTCCCTCACCGAGGCGACGCAGGGCCTCACCCAGGTCACGACAGCCACAGACAAAGGGAACCTTAAAGTCGTGTTTCCAGATATGGTGGCTTTCATCAGCCGGAGTGAGCACCTCAGACTCATCTATATAATCCACGCCAAGGGCTTGCAGGACTTGAGCTTCCACAAAGTGCCCTATCCGGCACTTGGCCATTACCGGTATTGAAACTGCCTTCATGATAGCTTCAATAATCGTCGGGTCAGCCATACGAGCGACGCCGCCAGCAGCCCGAATATCAGCTGGAACTCTCTCCAGCGCCATCACCGCACAGGCGCCAGCCTCCTCAGCGATTTTAGCGTGTTCAGGAGTAACCACATCCATAATCACGCCGCCTTTTAGCATCTGCGCCAGTCCGGTTTTAACCTTCCATGTCCCGGTTTTCATACTTTCCTCCTTGCTCGGCTATAAGCCCATCACTTTTATAAATATTATAAATATTCCGCTATTGTTTATCAAGGAGCGGCCTTTTTGCCGGTATTCCGGGGCGGCGGGGATATTTTTCTGGTGTTAGCCCAATCTTTTCAACTACTACTAACCAGCGCTCATCGGTAAACTCTGCCAAATCAATCTTTTTCAGCTCCCGCAGGTTTCCACCCAGGATACTAACCGCCCTGGCCGCCTGGCTTACCTCCAGGTCAACAGCCCCTTTCTTCTGCGCAATAAAGCTGCCACCAATAGCGCAAAAAGGTAAGGTCAATTCAACCAGAGCAGGCAGGTCAGCCACCGCCCGGGAAAGTACCAGCTCAAACTGCTCCCGATATTTAGTTTCATGGGCAACTTCCTCCGCCCGACCAACCACGATTTCAACGTCATCCAGTCCAAGTTTATCTTTAATGTGGTGCAAAAAGGCGGCTTTCTTAGCGGTGGCGTCAAGCAGCGCCAGCTTAATATCAGGCAATAGAATTTTAAGCGGAATTCCGGGTATGCCCGCCCCGGTGCCGACATCCATAAGGCGGAATCTGCCACTACCTGTTGGCTGCTTTAGCGCCAGCACCACCGTGAGTGAATCAAGAAAGTGCTTTATCTGCACCTCTTCATAATCAGTGATGGCAGTGAGGTTGATTCGCCGGTTCCAGTCAACCAGTTCCTGATAATAGAGTTGGAACTGCTCAAGTTGCCCCGGACTGAGCTCCAACCCTAATTTTTTAGCGCCTGAGTATAGTTTTTCCATGATGTTAATTATAACACCACTACCGCCAGATAGAGTAACAATATGAGGTGTCTGTTAACCCTCCCCCTTTATCGCCCCTCCCTTGGGAAGGGAGGGGGAATTATATGTAAGAGAGGCTTCGCCTCTCTTTGACTCTACTTTAAAAGAGCTTGAGCTGGTGGGGTGTTTAAGAGGGGCGAAGCCCCTCTTTTTAACAATCTTCCCCCTCTCCTCAGAGGAGAGGGGGACACAGGGGGTGAGGTAGACAACAAAATAATACCCTTAGTAAAAGCTAAACACCAGGATAGCTGATTCAGTCAGCCGTTTCTACAGGACAGCAAATATATAATATAAATACACCACCACACCAGCAAAGACAACACTATCTATCCTGTCCAGAAAACCGCCGTGCCCCGGTAACGAGTTACCGGACTCTTTTACCCCCGTATTGCGCTTGAGCAGAGACTCCGCCAGGTCGCCAAACTGACCAAAAACGCTGACCAGCAAACCTAAAAGTATTGCCTGGCCATAATTGAGAGGCAAGCTGGTAAAGGTAACAAAAAGCAGGCTAACGACGATGGCTCCAACGACCCCACCTATAGCTCCCTCCCAGGTCTTTTTGGGGCTGATGCGTGGGGCGAGACGATGCCTGCCCAGTGCCCGGCCAACGAAATAAGCTACCGTATCAGAGCCGAAGGTGGTAAACAGGGTAAAAAATACCCAGTCCCTGCCCGCATCCAGCCTCAGCGCCACCAGATAGCTTAACAGCCACCCCACGTAGAGCATTCCAACTATTGTCCACGCCCAGCTGATAAAAGCTCCCTCCCCTTTCAGGCATAACACGACCCACACCAGGGATAACACCATGGCTGAAGTCAGCAGCAGTGGGATAATAAACTCATAATCAAAGTGAGGGCTAATAATGAATAACAGAGTCCAGATTAGTCCGAAACAGGTAAGTGACCGCGCCTTTAAGATAGCCACCAGCTTATAAAACTCAAAGGCAGCCAGCAACCCCCAAACCGCGATTATTATGGTGAACCAGGGTAACGGCTTATCAAACCAGATGGCAACGATGAGAAGAGGAATGCCACACAGTGCGGTTATGACTCTTTTTTTGAGCATGCCTTATTACAGCGCGCCGAAGCGCCTTTCCCTCTGGCTATAGGCAAGCAGTGCTTTGTCAATGTCTTCTTTGGTAAAGTCCGGCCATAGGGACTGGGTAAAATAATATTCACTGTAAGCCGTTTGCCATATTAGGAAGTTACTGAGGCGGAGTTCATCTCCAGTGCGGATTAATAAGTCAACATCAGGTAAACCAGCAGTGCAAAGGTAACTGCTGAATAATTTTTCATCTACTTTTTCCGCTGGCATGCCATCAGCTATAAGCTTGCGCACCGCATCCACAATCTCAACTCGCCCTCCATAATTAAAGGCGAGGTTAAGAACCATGCCGGTGTTATTTTTGGTCAACTCCATACCCTTGTTTATTGCCTGCTGCAGCCATCCCGGGAGCTCTTCAAGGCGACCAATGTGACGAACCTTAATCCCTTTCTTGTGGAGAAGAGGTACGTCTTTCTTTATCCGCTCTTCCAAAATACGGAATAAACCGCCAATTTCCTCTCCGGGACGGCCCCAGTTTTCCGTGGAAAAACCGTAAAGCGTTACACACTTTATGCCGCAACCGTTAAGGTGCTCAATTATAGAGCGCATGTTTTTTACCCCGGCCTGGTGCCCGTAAAGCCTGGGTAACCCGCGTTTTTCTGCCCATCTACCGTTACCGTCGGGCACAATGGCAACATGGGCAGGCAGGCAAGCCAGTTTTTGGGTATTTGGCGCAGTAAATTTCATTTTGCCATCCAACCTCAGTAACTATTAAAGTGGGGGCTAGACCTCCATGAGTTCTACTTCTTTATCCCGTCCAATCTGGTCTATCTCAGCAATAAAACTATCGGTAAGCTTCTGCAATTGATTTAGAACACGTTTGTGGTCGTCCTGCGATATTTCCTTATCTCTTTCTAAAGTCTTCAGTTCACTGACGACTTCATGTCTCAGGTTACGCACAACTATTTTTCTTTCCTCGGACCTTTTTCGCACTACCCTAATCAACTCCTGACGCCGCTCTTCAGAAAGCTGCGGGATACTTATTCGAATCACGTTCCCATCACTGGAAGGATTCAGCCCGAGGTCAGATTTCAAGATAGCCTTCTCTACATTACGGATACTGCCTTTATCCCACGGCTGGATAACGAGGAGCCTGGCTTCGGGTGCAGTAATGCCAGCAATTTGATTAAGCGGGGTAGGCACACCGGCATATTCCACCTTAATATGTTCAATCAGGGCAGGGGTAGCATGTCCAGTACGGATGGTAGCTAAATCATCCTCCAAAGCCCTGACCGAAATCTGCATCTTTTTTTCAATATTGAGCAGAAGGTCACTAGCCATCTTCTCTATTCACTCGATACCAGAGTACCAATAGGCTCACCATTTACCGCTTTCTCCGCGCCACGGGGAGCCTGAAGGTCAAAAACGATTATTGGCAGTTTGTTGTCTAAACACAAAGAAAGAGCGGTGGCATCCATCACTTCCAGACGCCGGTTTATCGCTTCAAGGTGAGTAAGTCTGTCAAACTTCTTGGCAGCCGGATTTTTGAGCGGGTCAGCATCATAGACGCCATCCACGTTATTTTTTGCCATGAGCAGGACTTCCGCCCCAATCTCTATTGCCCTCAGAGCCGCCGTCGTGTCAGTGGTCATATATGGATTACCGGTGCCACCAGCGAAGATAACCACCCTGCCCTTCTCAAGA
>Ga0307378_10008983_pt1 | contig 13182 bp, 14 predicted proteins | sample UN1MG_FD_202238 | JGI IMG/M metagenome (GOLD analysis project Ga0307378, IMG submission 202238) | Soil microbial communities from Risofladan, Vaasa, Finland - UN-1 | ecosystem: Environmental > Terrestrial > Soil > Coastal area > Acid sulfate soil | place: Finland: Risofladan, Vaasa | collected... | reverse complement strand
AATATGAAAACCGTAATAATGCAGCCTAACTACCTGCCGTGGATCGGTTATATGAACCTGATGAAGCAGGCTGATGTCTTTGTGATCTATGATGACGTCCAGTACACTAAGAACGACTGGAGAAACCGGAATAAGATCAAGACCCCAGACGGCTGCATGTGGCTAACCGTACCAGTCCATAACGGCGGCAAACCCATGATTAAGAACGTGACGGTCAATGACAACCTCAAATGGAGAGAAAAGCATCTGAAGGCTCTGAGGATGAATTACAAGGGTACCTTCTATTTCGATGAAGTCTACGGGTTTATCGAAGATGTTTTATCGAACCGGCGCAAAGAGCATTTGTATATAATCAGTATGGCTTTGATTGTCGCTATCAAATCGTATCTCGGGCTCCAGTGTGAGATCCACTATTCCTCTGAGATTGGATTCACTGATTTGAAGAGGACTGACCGGTTGGTGAAGATTTGCGAACAGCTGAAGGGCACCGAATACCTGTCTCCAAACCGGTCGGCTGATTACCTTGAGCCCGAGAAGTTTAAAGACGCTGGGATTGAGTTGTTGTGGCACAATTACCGGCATCCCAAGTATAACCAGCAATGGGGGGATTTTATCACAAATCTCTCTGTGGTGGACCTATTGTTTAATTATGGCAGGAAAGGAGTGGATTTGATATGAACCCGTTTCAGGTAGTCAGAGATTTTGAAGAGGCCATGGCAGAGTTTACCGGGGCCCCGTATGCGGTGGCCGTGGAGAGTTGCAGTATTGCGTTGGAGATGTGCTGTAATCTTGTTGGTTTTGATGAAGTAACAATACCTAGATACACCTATCCTTCGGTTCCAATGGCTATCATACGGGCTGGAGGTAAGGTGAAATTTGAAGATATTGATTGGCAATGCTCTGGTGAATATGAATTAGGAAAAACAGGTATTATTGATTCCGCCAAAAGAATTTGCAAGGGAGAATACAGTGGAATATACAGAGAAGGTGAGCCTTTGATTTGCCTTTCATTCCATGCTCGGAAATGTCTCCCAATCGGAAGAGGCGGCATGATTCTCACCAGAAATAAAAATATTGCTGAAACTTTAAAATGGATGCGCCACGACGGCCGGCACGATGGCGTGGGAATGATGGAGGACGAACTCTCTGGAATAGGTTGGAATGCCTTGATGACACCAGAACAGGCCGCCCGGGGCCTTACTTTGATGGGAAACCTCAAGGACGTGAATATCAGTCCACCACAGGAATATCCGGATTTATCGCAGTACAAGTTTTTTACTGAGGCTAATAGATGATGACGTTGGCAACGATTAAACGTCTGAAAGAAGACTCTATCGTGGTTTATGTCGGTGGGTATGACGGTAGAGTTGCAACCAATTATCTGAATTGCAGACCCTTTGCCCTGCACATTATTGAGCCCTGTCCCAAGAATTACAAGATAATGAAGAAAAACCTGGAATCGTATCCGGATGTCAAATGTCATCAGATGGCTATTGGTGGGGAAACCGGGGGCGGTATGCTAAATGTGTGTCACTTCTCCGGAAAAGCTGGGTCCAGTGGCAGCAATTCCCTCTTCAAAGACCACCTGAAGAAATTCAAAAAGATACCGGTTCAGACCTGCACAATGGATGATTTTGTAAAAATTAACGGCATTGACCATATTGATTTGTTAAAATTAAACTGTGAGGGCGGGGAGTATTTTATTTTCCCTGGGGACTGGATGGACATCACTGATATGATCTCAGTCAGCTTTCACGCGAAAAACAAGTTCTTTAACTCAGACCGATTTGTTGAGAAGCGAAAGGAAATTTACCAACATCTGGAATCAAAAGGATTTATATTAGATATTGGTAAGAAGTGGTTGACGAGTGACACCCATATAAATCAGCTCTGGAGGAAATCCAAAGGGGGGAAATAATGTCTATACCAAACACAGGAAATAACGAGATCTTATATCCTGATAGAGGGATAAGGGGGATGATAAGTGACGCCGCCCATAGGCTTTTACGGCTTGATGCCAGTACTCATGTCATTTCTATCATTGAATACGAACATCACGAAATCCACTCGGGAAGCTCCTTTTTCTTCGAGGAAGGCTTTCAGTTAAACAGCTCCACCAGAGAATACCTGGTAGAAACCGCTAATTCAGCGAAAGAACCTCATATGGTGATTAACGTCTCAGGCTCACAGGACTGCCGCTTTGAATGGATCAAAAATACTGACCATACTCCAGGTGACGAAGTAGAGATTCAGAACAGAAATGAAAGAAGTTCGAAAACCTCTGAAACTCGTATCTGGCGTGCTCCCGGGGGAGCCGACGGTGGACAGGCCAAAAAAAGATGGAGTGCGAACTATGGTGTTGCTGCCGCAGGAGGTGGAAAGGGCGGTTCTGGAGGGGCAGCTGGTGGGCGTCATGAAGAAATCCTCGCTAGGAGAAGCGGTCAAAATACAGGGAAATATGTACTCAGAATCACGGCCCTTTCCCAGAACGACCAGAATTTCACAGTTTCATTTGACTGGTACGAACATACCCCCAAGTATTAATTAAAAAACCAAAGAAATCCATAAAGGATATGATAAAAATTACCTACAACGTTCCAGCATATGCGCAGTTTGGAGGCTTGTTTTGACAAGCCGGAAAATTGGGGAGAGCCGCGCGAAGGCGCATGGGCGAACCGCATATGCTGTGTTGTGTTCCGCTTGCGCAAGGCGAAGCCGCAGAGTTTTAAAATGGTGTGATAATCGCCTAATCTCAATTATGAAATATTTTTATCCACACCACGATGATAAAAAATACCAAAATTGGAGCCATAAAGATATTTCTGATGTAACGAAGTGTTCTCTTGCGATTCTTGCGTTTACTATTCTGTACCTTTTTATCGACACTTGTGGAAAAATCATCGCTCTCTTTCTTTGAAAAATATGATTTATCAACCAAATACATTCCGATGTCCAATACGACATAAATTATGAAAGAAGCTATAGAAATACTGCTGAATATTTTTATGATATGCGGATTTTTACTAGCGATGATCGCAGTATTTATGGCTGATACAGACCCTAGTAAATAATAAAACCGAGTTTCTATTGATGTATTTGTATTTTTTAATTTTTCAAAAAGGTTCATTAGTGTCTGTGCGATTATCACACCATTTTAAAATTGAACACAACGTTCCCGCTATGCTGCTGGCCTCCGTAGGAGGCTTGGGGTGAGCCTGGGTTTACCCAAAAGGCGAACCAGCATGGCGGTGTTAGTTGCCCGAAGGCTAGGCCGTCAGGCCGCAGAGTTTTTAAAATGGTGGGTAAGACCTCGACCTTCTTGCATTTGCAAACTATCTATGGAAAAATATAAGGGAAAAAAGAAGAATGTGGCCTATTATAAGCATTACATTGACTGCATTCTTGAGCGTTATGAACGTCTTCTCTATTGTTGTATATTTTTTGGAGGCATTCCTTTTTTCTATTTTATATTCAGCCTCATCCTTTTTCCTTATATCCTTTAATCTCCATTTTGCTAAATCATATTTATCTTCTGAATCACTAATTACAATGAGGCTTATAAAACCAAATATTATCATCAAAATGAAAAGGAAACTAAGAGATGCTATGACAGTCTCAAAACAATCCATTTGTTCTGAATATTTACTCCATAAAATAGTAGCGTCAACAGCGAATAACGCTACCCAAAATGTGAGCATTATATTCCTTCTATATTTTCTACCCGTTCTTATTTTTTCATTGATATGTATCATTTACTTTCTTTGCTTTGAGGTCTTACCCACCATTTTAAAAATTGCAGCTAACTACTGGTTATGTCTGCATTTGATGAATGGCATAGTTGTTGTTGGAGGTAGTCTTTGAACTTGGTATTTCTCAGGGGGAAAATTCCATCCGACCGTTCTCCAAACGAAATAAAGTGGAAATCACTCTTGGACTCCACGGACCTCTGGGAGTGGCTTGCATTCAAATTAGGCGACCAGGTTGACATAGTATATTGGGGCGGCCATAGAGAAGTCGAATATGCCCAGGGAAAGCGTGTGGTCTGGGTGAAATCGCTTAAAGACTACAAACCACCCTGGAAACCTGACGTTATTTTTGACCGCGGCGGTTTCCCAGAAACGCATGTTATCCTCAAAAAATACAAATGTTTCCGAGTTTACTACGGAGCTGGGGCACGGCATGTTCCCATTCCCGGGTTTCAGGATTACGATCTGACCCTCCAGGACTCCCCCCAGCGCCTGCTCCGGGCCCAGAAGAAATTCCCCAAAATAAGGCATGTACTCTGGACCAAGCCGGCCATAGACATCTTCCACCCCAAGCCATTTAATGAGAAAAATTACGATCTCTGTTTTATTGCCAATGGGACACAATCATCCATCAAAGGCATAAAATGGGTGTACAAGACTGTTCCCAATGATTTGAGTGTCCTGCATCTGGGGAATAAATCATCGTACAAACCCCCAGATAATGTCACCACAAAGCGGGTATTGAAAAATAAAATGCCTTCGATGATTAACAACTGCAAGGTCGGGATCCTACCGTATGATAAGACGGACAGCGCTCCCCGGGCTTTGCCGGAGATGTTGGCCTGCGGGCTTCCCGTTATAGCCCTGGACACAGTTCATATCAACGCTCAGGAGTATTTCCGTGATCCGTATTTGTACACCAGTTCAGGGGATTTTGTATCAAAAGAGAACTTTTGGAAAGTAGTGAGAAGCCAAGTGGAAGAAATTAATCAGTTCAAAAAGAAGCACGATGAGTATCCGGACCATATCCGCCGGCATTACGCTTCCAACCTGTGTTTGAATATCTGTGTTGAGAAATTGAGAGAATGTTTGAAAAAAAGATAAAACTGCTTGATAAACTGCAGGACTGTGCCCGGAAAGCCGGGATTGCTGAGTATCAGTTTATTTCTTTTGGGACGTTGTTAGGTGCTGTGCGTCCATCTCTTAGGCGCCCGCAGGTTGGTGAGCCATATTATTCTCGTGGATTTATTGATTGGGACACAGATGCCGACGTGGGTTTCCTGGCAGACAAATTCCATCCCCTGCAAAGATTAGAATATTTCAATTATTGCCACGAAATGGGGATGATGTCTCATTGGACTCGGCCTGCGCAGCGGATCCAGAAGCGTCAGGATAACGAGGATATCCTCTGGTTCTCGGCTAAATTAGGCAAAAACAAGTGCTGCCAATGGTTCTTTTTTGAACACAAAGGGTATCAATTTCATAGTAAGGGTTTCAACTGGACTGCTGAACGGAAGTTTCCTATGAGGAGGTTTCCAAGAAAAGAAGGTATTCAGGCCTTATGTCTCGGGGCTCCTGCTAAATTCTTCGATAAATTGATGCCTATTGAGTTTGAGGGCCTGACTGTAAATGTCCCGGTGATGGCTGGTTCCCTGCTTGACTTCTGGTACAAAGGTTGGGCGGTACCAAAGACCGGGGGTGCCTCTGCAAAGAAAATAATTCTGGTTGTTGACCGCTGGAAGGAGCCAAAATCATGGAAACTTCTTTAGGTACTGTTCTTTTTTCAGGAAGGTTCGATCCTCCACATTGCGGACATATTGCGTCTGTTAAGCGTTTATTGAAAAAATGCCAAAAAGTCATTGTAGTTTTATTGGATTATGAAGAACGGAGATATCCGGTCTGTTATTGTGTTGATGTTTTAGAAGAAGTATTTGAAGGCTTCCCCGTAGAAGTTTTGGTAAATAACGTCCATTTTGGCGAAATTACCAAAGAACAGCTTAAAGAATTTAATTTTGACGCCTACTGCTCAGGCAACCTTTCCGTGCTCCGGCACATAGAAAAATTGGGATTTGACGCAATTTATTGGGATCGTGCTTATATGTACGAAGCGTCAAAAATACCGCTCCCAGAATAAATTTCTTGACTCATAGCATTTAGCTGATATATTATTGTTATAATGACAAAGGTTTGACCTATTGTCATAAATTGCAAATATGTCAAAATTTAAATCTATTTTATGCCCAAAAACGGAAGAACACAAGTTTGATAAGAACCTTCTATTCGTTGGCGACGGCGGACTCTACGCTTTTTGTAAGGAACATTCGTGGATAAAAATCATTTTTAAGAAAGGAAATAAGCAAATAAACTTTGAAAATGTTGCGGTTGTACTTGAGCCCATGGGGGAAAATTTTGTTTTCGACCATGAGCCGATGCCGGTTGTGGCGCTGGGCGATTTTAATTTGAGGAAAAATATTAAGGACAGACGAGATGCCAAATCAAAGCAAAATTCCTTATAAACACCTGAAATCTAGTGATTATCCCCGGGTAATTACGATTGATGCTGAGTTTACCCGCGCCTTAGATTACGACTGCAAGAACAGGGAGCGGTCATACCGGAATAACCGGATGTACCATGCTGTTGATGCAGGCCAATGGAACCCTAAAGACATTGTAAAGTTGGGTGACGCAAATCGGCAGGCGGCTCAATTTAACATCACAGCCCCAAAAGTGGATACCCTGGCCGGCGAACTTCTGAGTGAAACCTATGACTACGACTTCAAACCGGTGGAGGGCCCCCGGGATAGCCTCACCCAATCCATTCAGGACACCTGGTACTCGGATAAAGAACTTTGCCGGTATGATGAGCAGATGGAAAAAATCGTAATTGACGGACTTATCTATGCCGGTGACATGAAAATGATGATTTCCCACAAATACAACTCTTTGGGGAACATTTACTTCAAAAGAACAGAACCAGGGTATTTGGTTCGCGACCCTTATTGGCGGTCTGATGATGACTCGGAATGCGAAAAATGCTGGGAAATCTTCTATATGGACGCTATTGAACTTCAGAGGAAGTTTGGGATTTCAAATCCTATTGTTGACAGCGCCGTAAATCAGCTGAAGTTATTCGGCGGGGATTACCAGAATCCAGATAATGATTTTAATCAGCGCATACAGATGCAGACCATAGGCCATCTTTACCGGGTTATTGAATATCACTGGATGGAGATTTTAAAAACCACGCGGATTGTAGGCCAAAAACTCAATTCTGACCGGTATATCCCCTTCCCCATTACCGAAGATAAAGCCAAATTAAAAGACTTTATGCTCAGGAATAAGGTCGATCCGAATACAATGATGCCCGTTGAATACGAGGATCCGATTCATAAATTCAACATCAGTTGTCCTCAAGTTGAACTCAGCAAATTGCTTCGTGAAGGCATGGGTAAAATTCAGATTAAGCGCCTTCCTTACTTCCAATTCACCGTAGGCCGCTTCCAGGGACAGAACAAGGGTATTGTTGATGACATCGTCGACATCCAGGAAACCATTAATAAACGCGAATCAAAATTAACGGACTTGGTTTCGACTGCGACGGGTGGTGGAAAACTGGCTAACCGGGATATGTTTAAGACTCCTGATGAGCGCAAGGAATTTGAAAACAGGGCGAATGACCCTGCTTATGTCGGATGGGTTGATGGTGATGACCTGACGAATAACCGGGCCCTCCATTACTTAAACACCAACACGTATCCCAGCACTCTCATTAATCAGCTGGAGAGGATGTGGGACGTTATTGACAGAGTGTCACGGGTCCCGGCCTCAATGTCGTCCAGGAGTGAGAGCGCGAATGAATCCGGAAGACTGCATGCCCAGAAGATGGCTGTTGCCAGATTGGCAAATGTGACACTTTTTAACAGGCTCAAAAAACTCAGGCATGATATGGGAGAAGCCTATTTTGAGCAATGGCCATGGGCTTATAAAGGTCTATCCCGGGAATTCTCGACCAGGGATGGAAAACACAAAACAGTTCTTAATGAGCGCGTATTCCGTCCGGAAGAGGGGAAATGGTACATTAGGAACCGGCCCGACCAGATCCCTCGATGTTCAGTTATTATCACAGAAAAGCCGAGTTCGCCTTCTACTGCCATGGAAAAACAAGCTAAATTCGGTGAATTCTACAACATGGCCGTCCAGGCAAAACAACCTGAGTATGCCAACTTTTTCTTTGGTGAGATTTTAAAGACTGAAGTTTTTGATGATGAAGCTGAGGCGCAGCTTGGCATATTCCGTGTTCTGAATAATGTACGGAATCTCAAAAGGATTGGAACGGAGATTAAGAATATGGACGCGGCCGGGAAGCAGGCTGATTTTGCCGGAGCCCAGGCTATGATGAATCTTGAGCAATTAACTGCATCCATTCAGCAGCCAGGGCAAGAGGCATTACCGGTAAGCGAGGTCCCGGAAGAAGAGTTCGCACCAGTTGAATTTCCATCACAGTCCCGGGAGCCGGGATTACAACCATAAAGGAGTGAGAAATGGATCCGCAGGTATTAAAATTTAAAACATTTGAGGATAAGCAGAAAGCCATTGAAGAACTGGGTGATGTTGAGGATACCCCTCCAGGGGTTGTGATGAGCGAGGAATATATTGCGGAATGGGACGAGAAATATGCTGCTCTTGAAAGTGCTGAGGTTGATCCCGAATTTAATCCCGACGATACCCCTGCAGACCCACCTGCCGGCGACACCCCTCCCGCAGATCCCCCTCCGGGTTCCCCTCCTCCTGAAAACGTCATAGAGCAGGCGACTGCTCCTCTTAGAAGCGAAATAGAGAGGATGCAGTCACGGCATAATTCAGAGCTTGAGAATTATAAGAAGATTCAACAGGAGATGATGGAAAAAATTGATAAATTAACCCCTCAAGCGCCTGCAGAAAAGCCTGATGACACTCCGGAGTCGAGTAAATACGACACGGAGATGAACGATCTGACGAAAGAAATTGAGAATATCGAGCGTGATCTGAATGATATTCCCGAAGACGAATATGAAAAGCGCATGAAGGTAATGACTGAGCATTCAAAGAAAAACAGTCGGTTGACCACCCTTTTAAGGAAGGCTCAATTTGAAGCATTGAAGCAGAATAACAAGGAAATGGCTGATATCAAGGCTGCTGACCAGAAGCGCCAGGATGAAGCGAAACGTAAGCAGGCGATTCAAGAGGATAATCGCCGTAGAGAAGAAACTAGGCTTAACCGGATTAAAGAAGCTGAGGCTTTCCGCACACAGGTGAAAGAGTTTGGCGGGAAGAAAACTTACGAAGAGATGGAATCAGACTATGACAGTTTTGTCGATAAATTGGGTGAGAGATACTTCCAACGCTCTGCGAGTCAATTGCTTCCTGAAGAAAGGGAAATCGCTCTTGCCGCTTACCAGGATAAGTCACCGGTTCTGATGAGTAAAATTTCTGATCTTAAAGAGCCTGAAGACATGCAGAAATATATTCTCCTGACCGAAGTGGAATCCGCTCGTCTTGGTCTCACCCTTGATAAGCATACCGGGAAGTGGTATCAGAAAAAAGACGGTGCTGGAAACAAAGTAGTTCTCCCTGACTTGGAAACCGCTTATGATTATGTCAAAAAAATCAAAGGTATCACGGCCAATCAGATCGCAGAGATGCAGAAGAACACTGCTCTCCAAGTCAAGAAAGCTATTGAGCAGCGCACTAATCCAGGTGAAATTGATGAACCTCACCGCAGTCCAGATGCCGATGATGGTATGACTGAAGAAGTGGCGAGGAAAGTTCTTGAGGAATATGATGAGGAAAGGACCGAATTACTTGCCAGACAGGCAGTTTCTTCCAATAAACCTCTTCCGAGAGAAGTAGTATATGTTAATCGGGCTCTGGCTTTATTAAAGCTGGATCCGATTACCGGTGCAACAGAGTAATTTTAAAATTTTAGAAACGCATAAAGCGGATAACATTCACAAAAAAGGAGTACAGGAATGTCTATTCTTGCTTTAGGACAACTAGAAGCTGCGGCTCTTATTACGGGGTTTGATAAACAACTTCGCAGAAGGGCTATGCTCAAAGATATTTACGCACCGCTTCCGGGTGTGCAGGGGCTTTATAATCGCCAGGAACAGGAGATCCCAAATGCTATCTGGATGAAGTTTGACGAAAAAGCCCTCCAGGGTTCAAACAGCGCGCGTGTCACCATGAAACTGCCCCTCTCCGGTGCGCCTGTTCTGGGTAATACCAGGATGATAGGGACTGAAGAAGGTCCAGTCACCAAGAGTGCAACGGTGTACAGGAACGACTATAAAAAGGCCGTCCGGGTACACACTTATGGTGTTCGTAAAGTGGATCAGGAATCCTACGGACTCTATAAGATGCACATCAACGACCTGGGAACCTGGGCCGCTGAGTACAAGGGACTGGATATCCGGACCTGTATGGTCCAGACCGTGGGTATGACTCTGTGGTTTGGTGACACACAGAATCTGGCTATTCCGTTCTGGCACCCCCATGTCTATGTGGGTGGAGCAACCGACGCGAACCAGCCTGCCTTTGACACGAATCTGACGGGTTACACCAATAATATCGTCAATTCCATTCTTTCTGCCGGCGGCGGGGCCCTGACTCCTACCAATGCGCAGACCTTCATCTTCCGGACCATGAACAGGCTCGTTCTGATGGCCCTGGATAAAAAAATCAAGCCTCTTCAGATCGGTGGACAGGATTCTTTCCTGTTTGTCGTAAGCCCTCACCAGGCTTCTTTATTCGGTGATCCCACCTTCAACACAGCGAATTCAGCTGCGGCCCTGTGGTATCAGCAGAACCGCGTGAACCAGACAGCGCAGAACTGGAACGGTCTCTTAGGGATGTACAAGAGTTCGGCCGGTGCTGACGTTTATATCGTTGTGGACCAGAGGTGCCCGACTGTACTGCCCAGTGGTACAGCAGAACCCTATACCCTTACTGCCGGCTATGTGTGGCCTGGAGACACCGATCTCCGTAACCGCACTAACCCTAATGTCAGGGATGCCTGTATGTTCTACGGGAAGGGCGCGGCGATGGAATGGGAACCTGAGAAACTGCATTTTGTGAAGCAGGACGACGAGTATGCCCGTATCATTGGTCATGGTGTTGCCGGTGTCGTAGGACGCCAGCAGGTCCATTACGACCAGGCGAACCCGGATAATACTTCGTTTGAGTATTATGGTTCGATTATGGCGCTCATGGCCAGGATCCAGGACTATTAAACCAACCGGGGCGGGTAAAACCGCCCCACAACCAGAAACCTTAAAGGGAGAATTAAAATGCCATTAAGTACAAACACAGCGGGTTTAACGCTGATTGATGAAGACGATGATTCAACTGCAAAAATCTATGCAGCGAAAGCCGCTGGATATAAATTTATCGAAGTCCATTTAAAGCCGAATGTAAAACTTCAGGGCACGGGCCGAATTTCAGGTGCCATGACTCTTAGGGTATGGCCGGATGGGCTTGATCATAACAACGTCCCAAAATTTGCATTTAAAGCCACGGGCGGTGATATCCAATTTGCATTTGATAATAAGAAATTCGTAATGTATGCGTCTGTACTTGATGATAACGAAAAAGGTGTTGTATCTGAGGTTGGTTATAATAGGGATTTACTGGCGACTCATCTGGATTTATTTGATATTCCCGATCCTGAAATTGCCGCTGACATCAAAAGCCGGGCTGAATTGTATAAAGCAAAGGCACTGCAAGCAGAAGCCGAGAGACAGCCAGAGCCTGATCTTGAACTTTATGCAGCTGGGCCTATAGAATCAGTTAGTGAAATTGACAGGCAGATAGCCATGTTGCAGAGAAGGAAAGATGCTGCACTTGGTACGCCTCCCCCCCCTCAACCAGCCAAAACAGAACCTCCTAAAGCAAAAAAAACTCGTACTGTAGCGCAGATGAAAAATGTTCAGAAGATGCAGGCAGCGCGAAAAGCCAATATAGAAAAGAGGAAAGCTGAGGCGAAAGCCGCGGCCGACAAACCAAAGGAGGCGACGGGTGCCGAGCACGAAACAAATAGCGAGGTGGCTACAGCTTAACGCCAACGGCTGGAACATAGAAGGGGTCAAAGGTATTGTACCCCTTATTAACGAAGCCCAGAATATTTTAATGCAAACAGAGTCGGAGCAGACTCTTGTTCGCGATACTGCTACTGGAAATTTTCCTTCTTTTGAAACCGAGAGCGGAGTTTTTGAGTATGAGATGCCAGCTAATATATGGCGCGTTTCTCAGGTTTTACTTGATGTCCAAAACACACTTCCTCTGAACATACCTCCTAACAGTGAATACGGGATCACTCCAACAATGATTCCACCTACACAGCGGGTAATGTACGCCGGGAGAGAGTATGTGCGTGTCCTTTATATCAATACCCGGGATAGGACCATGCAAGAACCCTGCAGGGTAAGATTTTCCACTGACCCCACCGCCCAGGCTTCTGTTTATTTGTACCGGGGATACGAGCTTCCTACACAGATAACTTCTGCAGGCATTGATCCATCACTACCTGACTCCAATGGATTGCACATGAGGACTCTCCTTCCGGCTGCGGCCAAACTTATTGAGGCTTTTCAGAATAACACTTGGGATGAGGCTCTTGATTATATCAATAAAGAATTGAGACCGATTGTACGTAAAGAAATGAACTCTGGTGAGCAGAGCTTGGAGCACTCAACTACGAGACTTGACTTTTGAGGAAGATAAAAAAAAAGAAAAAGCGTAAGCAGGCCCCTACTATTACATGGGAGCAAGAGCAGTTTTTAACCCTGTATAAAGATGTTCCTGCCAGTGAAATCCCTGACTATTCTCTTGCGGAATGTGTGAACTTACTTTGCCGGGGTGCTTGGGCTGAAGCTCGTCCAGGGACCAGGCTTTGGGCGGCTGCGAATCTACCCACACTGGAAGAAGAACAGGGTTTTTCTCCGGGTGGGGCGCCAATCACTCCATTACCCTCTCTGGCTGGGAGGGCTGATTATGTGGCCACGAAGTCAGAAGATGTGATCACCAAGACAGTCGGCCAGGATTTCACCGATGCCGATGTCGGAAGCTACTTTGTATGGCCTGATGGTTATAATGATCTGATTGTTGACGTCCTGGACGCTAATCGCATTCAGGCAAGAAGTAGTGCGGAACGAGCAGCTGCAACTGCCGAGGATCCGGCCTGGATTAGAGGTCCTATTAACAGTAAGCCTCACTGGCATGAGAACACTCGGCGTTTATTCATACATATTGATACCAGGGTTTTCTATACCGATTACCTGATGAGAACGTATACCCAGCTTTATCCTTTATCGGTATCTGCTCCCGCAAATGTAAAATCTGATTTTGATTCCACGAAGGATTTTATTTACCTGTTTGCTAACGGCGCCTTTCTTATTGATAC
>Ga0307378_10008981_pt1 | contig 13184 bp, 15 predicted proteins | sample UN1MG_FD_202238 | JGI IMG/M metagenome (GOLD analysis project Ga0307378, IMG submission 202238) | Soil microbial communities from Risofladan, Vaasa, Finland - UN-1 | ecosystem: Environmental > Terrestrial > Soil > Coastal area > Acid sulfate soil | place: Finland: Risofladan, Vaasa | collected... | reverse complement strand
TAATATATTACGCCTTTAAATGAGACAAAGTCTATAAAAGAAAATCAATTCAATATATTAGTGCTATCTAAGCAAAAAAAGCAAAGAAAAGTACGCCTCAAATACTTGATGTATCAACTTAGAAATTAAGGGTTGACCCTGGTCTTTTTTCTCAAGGATATTCTTTACATGAGTCAGGGGCAGGTTTGACACCATTCACATTCACTTTTATGCCTTCTTTCGAAAACACAACCTGCCACAACTGATTCCTTCTTGCCCTGAAACTGCCCGCACATGAAAGAAGATAATAGGTCCACATACGGTAAAATCTTTCATCATACGTATCTTTGAGTTTGTTCCAATTTTTTGTAAAATTGTTGCACCAGGCCATCAAAGTTTTATCGTAATATTGCCCAAAGCTATGCCAATCTTCGAGTACAAACAATCCTTCGGCTGCCGCAGTGATCTGTTTGGCCGACGGCAGCATTGAACGCGGGAAAATATACTTATTAATCCACAGATCTGTTGACTTCCCTGAAGTGTTTCCAGCTATCGTATGCAGCAAAAAGAGACCTTCTTGTTTTAAACATCGCTGGACAACTTTCATAAAAGTCCTGTAGTTTCTGTACCCCACATGTTCGAATATGCCTATCGAAACAATGCGATCGAATTTTTCATTTAAATCCCGATAATCTTTCAGTTCGATTTTAACGTCAAGCCCTTGGCAGAATTTGTTTGCAAATTCCACCTGCTCTCGGGACACTGTTATGCCATGTATATTTGCACCGTATTTTTCAGCGGCATATTTTGCAAAACCACCCCAGCCACACCCAATATCTAAAACCTTCATACCCGACCTTAACCCTATTTTTCGACAAATTAAGTCCAACTTGGCTTCCTGTGCGTCATTGAGTGTTTTCGCTTTATTCCAATAACCACAAGAATAGTTAAGCCCTTTGTCCAGCATAATAGAGAAAAGATCATTGCCAATGTCATAATGCCGCTTACCAATTAAATATGCCTTTGATCTATTTTGAGCATTTATTATCGTTGCTTTGAAAATATCCCACAGAAATAGTTTAATATTTGATTTTACTTTCTTGTCTATCTGATTTTCCAGGATTTTTGTAAAAAATTGGTCAAGGGCTTTACAATCCCACCAACCGTCCATGTAGCTTTCCCCCAGAGCAAGAGAACCCCCTGACAAGACCCTTTCATAAAAACTGGGTTTGTGTATTTGGATATCCCAGGGTCTACTCCCATTAATCTGCACATCCGAAGGGTCAAGGATTTTCTGAACAGCTTTTTTTGCTTTTGATTCTTTCATGTGATTATCTTTTGTTCAATTTTAAGCCATATAATGCGGCGCTGAGCAGCCGGCGGTAGTCGGTCAACTCGAACGGAATGTTAGCCGGAGTCGTCTGCTTAATTGTCTCAGCGAAGCATCGGGTCTTAGCAATGGTTGGATCGTCAAGAATAAAAATCTGACGCCGTTGTTCTCTGGGTTGTTCTGTCGAAGGCTTAGAAGGTGCCGAGCTGACACTCTCGAATTTTTAGTTTTAGGGTCTCGCAGGCGGCAGAGACCTCCTTTCGCTTTGTGCCGAGCCGATCGGCGATCGTCCAGAGCGCCGCACAGGTAACTTCTCCATTCTCGGCGGCCTCCTCGATGGCGCATTTCATCTCGTCCGAGACCGAATCGGCCGCCTGAATGTCCTTGCCATGGTTCGGTTTCTTGCCGTAGCCAAATAAGCCGAGTTGACACTTTTTGATCTTAATCTCCAAAAGGTCGGCAGTGATACCCACCTCTGAGATCTCGACCTCGAGTTCCTTCGAGATCTTTTCGCACGTTACACAGGCGATTTCTCCATCTGGCGATTTCTCCCGAACCATCTTTGCGACTTGCTCGTTAATAATTGTACCTGATCGATGTTTAGTAGAGTACTTTCCTGCATCTTTGTGAGTCATGGTCGTTCAAGCCTCCTTAAAGAATATTTTTTTTAAGAAACTGTGTGAATCTGAGACCAAATCTAGAACCCGGGGTTTGATCCTGTAATTTTTTTCAATGATATTTTTTACATGAGTCAAGAGCATATATGACCCCTTTACTTAGTAACCATACCATTATTGATATTATGATGTCTTCAAATCCGCGGCACAGAATGCACAACGGGTTGCCTTGATAGCTATGGTCGACAGACAGTAAGGACACTCTTTAGTTATTGGCTCTTCTGGTGGAGCTTCCTCTTGCCTCTTGAGTTTGTTTATATTGCGTATCAAGACGAACACCGCAAAGGCGACAATAATGAAGCTTATGATCGTATTGATGAATAAACCGTAGTTGATAGTAACTGCCCCAGCTTTCTGAGCGTCAGCAAGAGCAGCAAACGGTCCAGCAACCGTACCTTCCTTCAGAACTATGAAAAGGTTTGAGAAATCAACATTGCCCAAAAGCAGGCCGATTGGTGGCATAATGATATCTGAGACGAGTGACTTAATGATGGTTCCGAAGGCTGCGCCAATTATAATTCCAACAGCCATGTCAACCACGTTACCTTTCATTGCAAATTCTTTGAATTCTTTAAACATTTTTGTTCCTCCTTTCCTTGCGATTGACTTTGATTGTTTATGCGGGCTAATGCAGAATTATCCTGCCTGTGCCATTACGTGTCATGAAACAGGCAAATACTTATTAAATATGCAGCATATGTAGTTAGTTACAGCAAACCTGGCATGGCACAGGTCAGGTTGAATGACAGGTTCTGCCAATTACTTCAATCTATCTTTCCAGTACTGAGGGTCCCTATGCAGGTGCATGACAGCAAGAACGAAGAGAACATCTTCGTCGATTGCATAGATAATGCCATAGGGGAAACGATTAGTCTGACAGCGCCGGATATCGACTTCTAGTCTTCTAGTATAGGCCAAGCTTTTGGAAAACTGAGGACATTCTCGAGGGTGGAATTCACTTCAATGGCGAAATCGTAACCGAGACCTGGCTCATAATCTTCATAATAGTCTATAGCGGCGACAAACTCGACCTCGGCTTCAGGGTGAAAAACGTATTTCATTTAGCAAACCGTTCATGAAGTCTATCAAATACCTCGTTACCTGGAATCGGTTTGACTTTTCCTGAACGAATTTCCCCAAGCCGTCGTTTAGCTATCTCTATCCATTTTTTATCAATGGCAGGATCTGGCATGTTAAGGCTTTTCAATAAGGAATCTGCAATAAGTACCCGCTCTTCGACGGGAAGAGAAAGGGCTTCATCGATAAGTTTTTTAGTGGCAGGCATGATGTACCCCCATATTCTAAAATTGTTTATTCAATGTGACAACAATATTATAATAAACAACAGGCTCAATCGCAATGCAATATTCCAAGCAGAACATTTAATATATAGATTATAGATATTACAATGATTACAATTTCTGCATAAATCCAATAGCCATTATCAAACCACCAAATCAAATACGATAGATACTTCCCTCTAAAGAAGTAAATGCTTTTTGAGCCATGAAACCAATATCAACTTAGAATTTAAGGTTTGAACTTTTTCCTCAATGATATTCTTTAAAATGTGTCAAAAAAGACTTGACCCGTTTTTCACTAACCGGTCGCTATAAGCAGTGGGCGAGAATACTGTAAGATTTTGTGAATGCCTGAAAATGGTGCACGTTTAGACCTCTGTTAAGCCGCGAGATATAGCCCGTCTGGTTTCATAGCGTTGTTAGACCACCTTTTTTCTTTAATTTTTCTATTTTTACTCATATCGTACAGCCCGTCCTATATATCCTGAATAATCTTTGAGAACTGGCTCATACTCGGCATTTAAAAGAGGTGATGAAATCATAAAGTCTGCTGTAGAGCGGTTACACGCAGTTGGAATATTGTATAAAACAGAAATCCTCAGAAGTGCTTTAACATCAACATCGTGAGGTTGCGGTTGCATGGGATCCCACAGGAATATTACTAAATCAACTTTATTCTCCGCTATCATTGCTCCCAACTGTTGATCTCCACCTAGCGGACCTGATTTCAGTTTCATTACTTTAAAATTGTTTACATCCTCATCACTTAGCCTCTTTTTAATAGCTTTTTCAACTAAACTACCTGTTGTTCCAGTAGATATCAATTTGTGATGTATCAATATCTCATAATTCCATTCAGCCCATTCGATCAAATCTTTTTTTCTGTTATCGTGAGCCACCAAAGCTATACGCTTTATTTTTTCCATATACTCTCTCCTTTCAGAGGATAGAAATTGCGATTATTACGATAAATGTATTAACAGCTGTCTAACAATGAGTGACCGGAATTAATTTCATTATATTGAGCAATTATGAAAAAAATTCAAAAATATAAAAAAGTCATGATCTTATATTTCAATTCTTTACCGTGCTTATTGAGGAATAAACCTCATATCAACTTAGAACTCAGTTTTGATCACTTTTTGGAGGACCTGATCCCAAATCCGCAGTTAATAGTTTAGGCTTGCCCGCCGTCCTTCTGGCGCGTTTGACCCCAAATTCATTTACTGGCTTACTATTAGTTATCAGGAGCCTTCATGCCGGGCTTTATGATCCTAGTAATTATCGGTGTAAGCTTATTATGGGCCGACATCCAACGGGATAGGAACTTGGTCAAGACAAAACCAAGAACCAGGCCGGCTAAGCCAAATATCATAACCGCGGCAGTTTCACTAAAGGGCAATCTCTGGGTTAAACCGGCACCGGTTGCCGCCCCTATGAGCAGGCCTGCAACCGGAATCAAATACAGTGTTACAGCGCCTTTAAGCAGTGTCCGCGAGCTAAGATTTAACGAGACTTGATCACCCACCTTTGCCCTGGCCTTATTTAAGGCCTTGACGGCCATCTCCGAGCCGGATCCCAAAGCAGCGCAGCAATGTTGAGCGCCGCAATTCGCACAGGCATCTTTTCTCTCGGTGACCACCTCCGCCCAGCCACCCTCTGTGACGGCGGAAACGAAACCGTATTCTTGCGCCATGACGTCCCTCCTTTATGGCAGATAAGCTAAGCGTAACTAATCAGTTGACTTAAACAGTAAGGTATTTGGGGTCATGTCTTTGATCCAAGATCTGCCCCTCATTCTGTGGTGTAAAAAGATTAATGATGGTATATTATAATTTTCTACCGTGCCTATTAAGACGTAAAACCCATATAAGCTTAGAATTTGGGAGATTGACCCAAGTCTTTTTTTCAATGATATTTTTTACATGAGCCAAGAGTAGATCTGACCCCTTTTCTTAATTTCGCTCTCAATTTTGTCCTCCAGTTCTTGCAAGCGTTCCGATTCCGATTGAAGGTCCGTCCGGGCACGCCGTATGGGATCATTGGTCAGATCCTTCCGTGGATCGCGCATCGTTGAAAGTACCGTCGTGATAACCGTTTTGACTCCTTTCAAGCGTTTACGTACCGAAGTGCCGCTGGTCCATAATAACGACTGGGTGAGCGGACCGGCGACCTTGGGCATTTCTCTGAGCGGATCGCGCACGATCCTCAATAATTGAAATCCCAAAAAGTGGCCTTCGAAATGTACGCAACGGGCATGTAGGAAGGTCGGTCCCTGACCGGACCGGGCACTTTCGATTGCCTTATTGGCAGCCTTCCAAACTGCGGACACGTCGCAACCGTCAACCTCAACAACCGGAACACCCAATCCACGCGCCCGATCGTCCAAATCCCCATCGGTCACCTTGCCGGATTGGGTGGTTATGGACCAGCTGTCATCCTTACAGACAAACAACACAGGTAAATTCCACACGGAAGCCAGGTTCATCGATTCCATCAACATGCCCTGGTTCATAGCCCCTTCCCCAAAGAAGGCAACGGTGACCGCTCCTGTACGTGAATACTGCGACGCTAATGCAAAGCCAACGGCGGTGGGTCCTTCTGCGCCGACAATCCCTGAAGAAGCAGCCAGGTGTTCTTTAGAGAACAGGTGCATATGCCCTCCCTTACCGCCGCATAACCCGTCTGGATAACCAAGCACTTCACGCAGGATAAGGCCAAGGTCTACGCCGCGTATAAGTAAAGCCGCGGTTCCGCGATGATCCAAAGCCATGGCGTCGCCTTCACGTAACTGGGCTACAACGCCTGCGATGATAGCTTCTTCGCCTGTTCCAAGGTGCATCTCACCAGAGATTAGGCCGTCATGCCAGAGTTTTGCAATTGCTTCTTCGAACAAACGGCTTCTCAGCATTAGCGCATATAGTAACCATTTATCGGATGGCATGGTGATCTCCTGGAATTATTTGCAGCTAACAATGAGTGATCGGAATTATTTCCATTATATTGAGCAATTATGGAATTATTTCAAAAATGTATAAAAAATTATATTTCAATTTTTTACCGTGCTTATTGAGGAATAAAACTCATATCAACTTAGAACTCAGGTTTGACCCTGAACTTTTTCTCAATGATATTTTTTACATAAGTCAAGAGCAGATCTGACCGTTTTTTAAGTGTTAAAAGGATACGGCCTTCGCCATACTGCAGACCAGCTCAAAGGCCTCGTCGAAGTTGAACCTAACGAAATCTGCAGGACGGAGCACTGGCTTTAGCTGGCCTTCCAGTTGCCGATCTAGCTCCCGCTTCCGCTCTGCAGAGACGTCAACAGGGGCATTGCCGGGCACTTTGAGTTTTGCCCTAACCATGCTGAGGAAGTCATGATCTTGAGAAACCAGCCCTATTTCGCGGACAGCATGGAACAGATCAAAGAAGTCCCGGATCGCAGGGTCTTTTCTAGTCATCGCTGCACGGAGCTTCTCGGCATACGCTTCCCTCATTGCCATCGCATGGACAGTGAAAGTAGGCAGAAGAGACTGACCGCTAAATGGGTTCACAATGATCGTACGCGCCGTTCTGGATTCCACACGGCTAAGCAGCGGTTCACGTAAGCCGACCTCGACCTTAATTTTTTCCTGTTTCTCAATCACTGCCGACTGATATTCAAGGTATCCGATGTATTGTCGGGACTCGTTATGGCCTCCGAATGCTTCTAAGATCGCCACGCCAGGAACTACATTCGGCAGTTCATCAAATATTCGTTTGACTGGCTGCATATCAGCATGTCTCTGATATCGGGACGTATCCGCAGTAACCGGGATGATAAAGTCCAGATCTTCACTAAGTCGATAGAAATCCGCGTAAACTTTGCTAAGGCAAGTACCTCCTTTGAACACGAGCGATGTGTCAATATCAAATAAGTATTGAAGGATCAATGAACAGTAATAGTCCTTTTCGATCAGGGTCGCTGTAAATCCAGTAGTGGCTTCAGAGTGCGCCAGAGCCTCCCGGAAAATGTCGGGATCAGTATCGTGAGGGTACGGGAAGTGTGCCTCATTCATTGATGATAATCCCCCACTTGCGGTTAATTTTTCCCTTGGTGGGCCTACCTGGTATCCATGGAATGAGGGCCTTGGAATTGCTGAGTTGACGCTGAACCCGATTAATGATTCTCGAAGGATGGATCAAAGTATCCAATAAATACCCTATTCGGCGTACTGTGGCTTGATTTCCATACTTAGCAGTAACATCCACCAGTTCAGAGGCAAGCATTGGATTCTTTTTAATCTCCTGCCTGATCCATTCATATCCTCGTGGCAGACTGTTAAAGCGTGACCAGTCGTAAACAGCATCCATGAGAGTCCTCGTCTTGGAGGAGTAAATGATTTCGACTCCCTCCCGGGTTCGGACAGTATTTGTGGCTCCAAGGCGTACGTCCGCAACTCTTATAAACTGAAACGCTAAATTCCCGATCACACGACTATCTGAAATACGGTTATTATAGACGTAAGTGACGCTCGGGATCTGGTCATCGAGGCCATAGAAGTTGAACGCCGTTGGCCCACAGATCTGATATCTACCGTCTCCTTCATCCAGTAACTTCTGAAGAATCAAGGCAGTCCCGGGACTGTACTTACCGCCAGCAGGTATGCGAGGTGGAACAAGATATACGCCACGCTTAAGCCTGACGATCCAGCCTGATTTTGACAGACGATGCAGCAGACTACGTTCCTGTGGCTTCGAGATACTTAGCACCGGGACTAGTTCTCCAGTGCAGATGATATCCTTCCTCTTCAGCTGAACATAGGCGAAGAATTTTAACGAAAGGTCTCCTAACTCTGGTCCTGGGCGTTTCATGATATTTTCCATATATTCGTTAATAACGAATTAAGGCAAAATATCATAGATATGCCCTGTTGTCAAGCTATCTTATTTTATCTCTGCCGTATCACCTTCCTCAAAGTCGATGCCACCCTTACCACTATATCCACAACCACCACTGTGACAGTGATATATAAGGCAACCATCATCACCGTGGACATGGTCAAGATCATCATGAACACAACCGTAGAAGCTAAACTTCGGAAGCTACTACCAGGAAAACTATTTTGTGATCGGAATTATTTCAAAAATGTATAAAAAATTATAATTCAATTATTACGTGCTTATTTAGGGATAAAACCCATATCAACTTAGAACCTGCCGTTTGACCCTGAGCTTTTTTCTCAATGATATTTTTTACATGAGTCAAACAGAGACTTGACACCTATCTTCTCGATGCGTCACCTGTCGACACGTGTTTTTATATTTTCTTTCAAACAACGCCAACTCAACCCTACTGCCACCAGAAACGCTTTGTCGAGTGCGGGCAATGGCTGCTCGACGAAATTCAAGATATCACCACTTGGCCGCTGCGTTTAGTGGCCGGTGATATCTCGCTGCCTTAAACCTTTCACAAAGAGGCCTATTTATCGTATATTCAAAATCTTCCGATCCTGCTTCTTTGTGTGGTATTGGCTTTGTGATGAACCCACTACCAATCAAAGCTGGCAAATACTCGTTTCTAACCTTCTCTTCCAAACCACTCAGGCCCAAATCCTTGCAGATAGCGTTCACGCTTGTAACTCTATCTTTTTGAGCCATCAGGTAAACGAGAGCCAATCCATGGTTATCTTGTACCAAGTAAACGGGATCTCTTGTGCCTTGGGCTTTTCTCACATTTTCTTTTTCACGGTACATCTCGTATTCTTCTTTTTGGATAATGCCTCGCCGGAGAAACTTATCAGGTCGACCATTGTCAATAAAGTAGCTTTTTCCATTCGCTTCATATAGGCAGACTACGTGGAGGCTAGGCCTTACAGGATGGACGCGGACAATTGAAGTTGAATACCCTGCCTTTTCTAAGCAGTAAGTTGCAAATTTACTATGGTCATAACAGTTACCGATATTGCCCTCAAAAAGATCACGAGCATCGCCGGTGGTGGCATCTCTTCTTCCTATCTTGGTTTCGTATACAAATCTTAGCCTCTGATAGTAGTTTACCAATTCAGGTGCGTTTAGTCTTTCAGTGACAGGTTCATAGTCCCCCCACCTCGTCCTATCTGAGAAATCCCAAGCTTTATCGAGTAGATATTCAAGAGGAAGCTGCAAAACCTGCTTGTTTCGCTGGTAGTCATCTTTTTCAAGGATCCAGAAAACCGCTTCCAATGGTGAAGAGTAACGCCTAGAATCTTTGAGCCCAATGTTTAACAGTGATTCCAAATTGGTCTTTTGCTCAGGCGTGGCGTTCTCAACGAGCTCTGTGAAGCGAGTTAAGCCTAGGACTTCTTTTTCTTTTATGCTTTTTTGAAAGGCTGGAAGTCTACCTGCTTCCAAGGCGAGAGTTCTGTTGATACCGAAAAGACGTTGAAATGCGATCTGTGCCTGTTCAGAAAGCGGCTCTTGGGTTAAGGATTTGGATTTTTCAGCAAGGGGCGGTAATTGTTTTTGTAAAATCGGTACTCTATATAGCGCACTAATGTTTGGGACTTTTACTGGTGCGGTGGCAGAACAGCCTACTATCAAAGCCAAGGTTAATACACAAAACAGAAAAGTACTTCTCCCGACGGATTTCAACTCTACATTTCCTAATAAATTCATGATGCTCATACCTCCTTTCATGTACGCCTAACGCCCGGCATAAGGCGCGGCCCTTAATGCCGTGGTTATCATACAAATCCAAAATCTTTTGAGCACGCCTAACATGAGTACTAGACGGCTTAAAAGACGTACTATATTCCACCTTTAAATGAGACAAAGGGTATAAAAGCGAATTAATTTAGAATCCGGGGTTTGATCCTGCACTTTTTCCAATGATATTCTTTCAATGAGTCAAGAGGAGACCTGACCCCTTTCCTGACCCCTTTCCAATATGAGACTAAATCTAGAATCTGGATTTATTTTTTACATGAGTCAAGAGCAGATCTGGTCCCTTTTTTTGTCAGTCTTGTTTTAACGATATATCCAAAAGTTTTACTTCATTAACGAAGGTCTTCCAACCATGAAGTTCACCAGAGGGTATAAAATAGGTTTCATTGGGAGTAAGTATTTTTTGCTCATCACCAATAAACATTTCTATTTGACCTTGCAGGACAATACCGCACTGGTCAAAGGGATGTTTATGTCCGGTATCTTCCTTGTGCGGACCTATTGCCATGCACACCATTATCAGGTTATCACCGATTTCCGCCTTGCTAGTAATGCCTGGTCTGAACTCCTCTAAATGCAAGGCAGCCAAGTTCCAAAAAGACACTTTCTCCTCCTTTGGTTTGGTTTATTCCTGTTTTTCCTCTTAACAATCTGACTTTTGAACCTAAAAATTAAGTGATAGGAATTATGTCAAAAATATTTAAAAAATCATGATTGTTTGTTTCAATCCGCTGGAGGCGGACAGGGGTTTGATCCCTTTCTGGAGGGACCTGGCCCCCTGGGCTTCCCAGAACGATTTACTGGCTAACAAGTGTCAAAAAAAGATTGATCCCGCCTGCCCCGCGTGCCCTGTTAAATTCCGCAGGACTATTTAACTAGGGTAGGTAGGAACTATCGTACTGGGGTGAAATTTTACCCTGTTGAATGTTTACCCCGTGCAATGCTTTTGGCTTTCCATTGCACTGGGGCCTTTCCTTATTTAACTGGGGCCAATAGACATCGAAGGGTATTTCACTGGGACCCGACACCTTTAAAGTTCATTCAGAAACAACGTCCCATTCTCATTCTTATCGCGCGATGATCAAAGGGGAAAGCACTCTAAAGAAGTGCATCTTTTCATTTTAGAAGTTCCTCTGCTTCAGATGGAGTTGTCAAAGGATAAATATCGAAACTCACCGGTACAATGTTCAGCCACTGGGTCATCAATTTATGAAGCTCGTCATTTGAAGACACATCCAAAATTACAATAGAGCCTCTACCTACTCTAGGATAAAAGCAGACCAATCTTTCCTTTGACTTCAAATCCTTAATCCAAGACCTAAATTCTAATCTTGCATTTTTTACATCTTCAGGCTTTGAAGGATGCGGAGTACTTATTACTAAATATAACATATTCAAACACCTCCTTGGTCTGTTGCCACTTAACTATTGATTGATCGGAATTATTTCCGGAATATATAGAGGATCATGATTTTATATTTCAATTCTTTACCGTGCTTATTGAGAAATAAAACCCATATCAACTTAGAACCCGGGGTTTGAACCTGAAATCCTTTCACAATGATATTTTTTACATGAGTCAAGGGCGGGTTTGATGCCTTTTCACTTTATGTGTCTCTTTCTAATTTTACAATTGCCACCTGATCCCCCTTCTTTTCTAAAATATATCGCTCTCCACAAACCATACATATAAATTGCTTTCCTTTAAGGATTTGCCATGCAAATTTAAGAGGGCTTTCTTTATCATTTGGATAAAGCTCTAGTTTTTCTGGATTAACGATAAGACCATGTCCGCAAATTGGATTTTTTATGAGTATCATAGTAGCTAGAAAAAAAACTCCAGAAAATGAAATTAGGAAAAGCCAAATGATGAGTAATGATATGCTAAACCAAAATAAGATTATTGGGAAAAGAGATAATACAAGGAGAATGAAAAAAGGGAAACTATAAAATGCAAGCAGAAATAAGGGATATTTTTGAAATATTTCTCTATTACCTGATAATTTTATGATTCCACTTTTATCTTCTGTTTTCCACCTTACCCACTCTCTTTCCCAATAATTCCATGAATATATTCCGAACAGTGTGGTTATTAGAATAAAAATTGGTAAAAAGATCACAAAAAGATAGCCTATAATCTGTATATTTGATCTTATCCCTATAACCCGAAGGAAGGCGACACTTACTAAACAGATTGTTAATGGTAGCGTAATTGCATAGGGAATTATCCAGGTCTTAATAATGTAACTATTGCGACTTCTTGATCTTGTAGACTCCCATTGGAGCATTCGCTTTTCGAGAGTTCGTTTTTTGTTAGGCATGATATATCTCTTAGCAATCTAAATTTAATACTAGACGACCTAAAAGGCTTAATATATTAGACCCTTGCACTATGCAAAGACTATAGAAACGCGTTAATTTAAAATCTGAGGTTTGACCCCGAACTTTTTTCAATAATATTCTATAAATGAGTCAAGAGCAGGTTTGAACTCTTTCTATGCAGTTTCAACCGAAATAGCTCCTTCCGCGACCCCATCGCCTTCGAACGTTATCGACAAACCAGAACGACAGCACGGCGATGAAATTTCCAAGGAAGCCAAAAAGCCCCCACTCAAACTTATAAGTCTTAGCTTTAGCATAGAGGTATTTTGCGCAAATGATATTTATGAGTACCACGACAAGCAACCCAAGCACCATATCCCATCTAACTCGACCATTGCTAACCGAGAAAGCCACGATGCAAGCTCCCCCTCCCAGCAAAGACAGGCCTATAAGAAGTGTTAAAAAAGAGCGCATTACATTACTTGTTTATCTGCGGCTAACATTAATACTAGACGTCTTAAAAGACGTACTATATTCCGCCTTTAAAGGAGACAAAGTCTATAAAAGCGCATTAATTTAGAACCTAAGGGTTAATCCTGAACTTTCTTTCTCAATGATATTCTTTCAATGAGTCAAGAGCAGATCTGATCCCTTTCCGAAGGACATCGAAGGGTATTTCACTGGGACCCGACCCCTTTACATCCATTTACTTCCAATCCATTTTCACCTACCCCATAGTAGGATTGTAACTGATACCGCAATGGAACCCGCCGTTTCTGAATTCATGTCTCAAAAGTTGGAATGAATTACACTACATGGTATTGTGAAGGAGAGATGGGATAACGGAGGGAGCCCATAGGGCGACCGGAGTTATCCCATCCTCGAACACAA
>Ga0307378_10008980_pt1 | contig 13186 bp, 17 predicted proteins | sample UN1MG_FD_202238 | JGI IMG/M metagenome (GOLD analysis project Ga0307378, IMG submission 202238) | Soil microbial communities from Risofladan, Vaasa, Finland - UN-1 | ecosystem: Environmental > Terrestrial > Soil > Coastal area > Acid sulfate soil | place: Finland: Risofladan, Vaasa | collected... | reverse complement strand
TGAAGCAAGCGATCAAGAGACGGCCGACGAAAGCCGCTTTCGTAGTGCGCTATCATGGAACGATCCACGCACATGAACTCGGCGACTTGCTCCATCGTGCAACCGGCTTCGGTTCGATAGTATCGGATATTTTCAGACAGCACGTTTGAACACCTCTCGCACCACACGGCTTAGTTTGCGCTTGTTGAGCCAACGCACCGCCGGCCCGTAGTCTTCGAGCAGTTCGTTATATGCCCAAGTAGCAACGTCGAAGGACGCGGGAAGATAGTCGAAACGCCGGGACCAATGGTAGCTTGCGCTCATGGCTTGGAGTTCGAGGATCACAAGCCACCAAGGTTGAGCGTACCTGGTGAACCAACGCACCGGATGTTTGCGTCTCCCAAGGTAGTGCACCAGCTCATGGATGCACATGCCCGCTCGGGAGATGGCGCTGCGTTCCCACCAATCTTTCGGCAAGAACAAAACCTTCGGCGCGGCCAGTGCTGTGTTGGGGTTCTTCGAGCCGGGCGGCTTGACCTTGGTCCGGATTCCCGTTTCTCGAAGTTCCCGAAACACGTTAGTCTGAACCTTCGCCGGGTCCGAAAACTCGAGGATGTCGTGCGGCCAATCTTTTCGATCGGTGGCTAGTTTGATGATGGTGCTAGTTCTCATACGATCTTGCCTTTCGTGTTGTGGCGTTCAATGTCTGCGTTCGTGTAGATGCGATATTGCACCATGATGTTTTGAAACAACATCAACTTGAGCTCGGGGCGCCCGGGCATGTCGTCGAAACGTGTGAGCCACGAGAAGATGTTCAAAGGGATGCCGCAATCGGTAGGTAATTTTTCGATGTATTGCCTGAGAAGTTTTTGCGCGTTCATTTGATCCCTTTCGCGTCGGTTGTGTCAGAGCCGCGGAGATCGGCCCCGCGGAGATCGGCCCCGCGGAGATTGGCCCCGCGGAGATCGGCCCCGCGGAGATCGGCCCCGCGGAGATCGGCCCCGCGGAGATTGGCCCCGCGGAGATCGGCCCCGCAGAAACGAGCACCGCGGAGATCGGCCTCGCTGAGATCGGCACCTATGAGATCCACCCCGGGGAGATCGGCCCCGCGGAGATTGGCCCGCTTGCCTGTACTCGAGTTAGAAAGCCATAACGCATGATCTTCGAGGATTTTTTGCAGGTTCATGCTTTCCATGCCTTTCGTAGATGGTGACAAAAACGCGCCGACGTGTAGCTCGTAACGGCGTCGTTGTAGGCGTGGACGGCACGAGACCAAACGATCCACTCGTCGACCGTCGCGTCCGGCGACAAAGGCTCCGGGCGATCCGCAATTGGTCTCCCGCGTTCGTCGGTGTGGATGTGTCCGGTGAAATAGGGGGAAGTCACACGACCCTAAGCCCGCTCGATCCTCCCGGGGGAGTCGGCGCGGGCGGGCGGGCGGGCGGTGGTGTGCTAGTCGTCTGCTTGAGCTCGCGCGTCGTCGATGACCTCGGCGCAATGACGTCGAGCGTCGAGGTCTCCATCGAGCGCGCGGTCGCATTCCGCAACCTGATCAATGTCGCCGTGCTCGGCGGCCGCGGTGCTGAGCGCCTCGATGTCCGCGTCGGTGATCGGTGCCGGGGTGACGTCGACGGCCCACGGTCCGTGCGAGTCGCCCACCGCAACCAGCCGGCCATCCGCGTGGCGGTAGACCGCGACGTCGCTGGTGTTCTGCGCGGGGTAGATGAGCTCGCCGAGGTAGGCCCCGAGCTCGTCCACCGTGTTGTGGTCGGCAGCGATGCCGACGGCGTAGCCCTCGCCGGCGTTGTTGCCGATCTTCCAGGCGGCGAGAGCAGCGGTGTGAGTGATTGCGTTGTCCATTTCGGGTGTCTCCTACGGGGTGAAGCCGGCACGCTCACCCAAGGGCGCGTTACCGGCTGTGGGTGAGCGGGAGAGCTAGTCGACCATGGCCTCGGCGACAGGGATGCAGACGTCCCGAATCGCCCGGCACACGGCCCTCGTGTCCTCCGCGGGGATCATCGAGAGTGTCCGGCCGTCGACCCAGTGGCCGGCGTCTTCGCCGTACGATCTCATGCGGCCCATGTGGTCCGGTGCGAGCGTGCACTCGCCGTCGATGGTCTCTCCGTCGATCGTGATCGTGAACTCAACATCTACACCGCCTGCGACGTCGTAGGAGGTGGGGCGGGCGGTGCTGGCGATGACGGTGATTGCGTTGTCCATGGACACCAAGCTACACCTGTTTACGCCAGAGTCAACACCCCGGTGTGCGTTTACCGCACTTCGTGCGTGTAGACCGCGCTGTATGCAGGTGGAAAATAGAAAGTGGATATGCGCGAAAACGCGAGTTTGAAACCGTCGATAGCTGCCATTGTATTGATAGATACGATGCGCGAAAACGCGAGTTTTAGATTGCGGATTTAGCCTCGAAAAAAGGCGAGATCGAGCAGATAGCGGTATCTAGCCCTATACAGAATGCTCTTTAGAGGTGAGGACACATGTCATATGACTTTAAGATCAGAGAGAAAAACGCGCGGGTAGGACCGAGACCTAAGATCTTAAAGTTATGTGGAATGTGTCCGCGCGGAATCCGCTCGAGTCTTGAGCAAGTCGAGACGCTGTGCTCTCGTTTCGAACTGACCCCCCAGACGCCCCCTTGTTTCTTGAATGTCAGACGGCGGGGGGTCGAGAGGATCAAGACCATGCCGTGTAACGCAATACGATGCCCCGTGTTTTGTTTTTCGGACCGGTTGGCGGTGACCCTACCCGCTCGAGCTCAAGGCCCGTCAGAATCGACTACAGGAGCTTCCCCATGATCTGGCTTCTACCGGCTGTATCGCCCCGTTTGGCTGTGCTTATCGTCTCGGCTATCTACGGGGTGCCTACACACGTCCTAGACCACATTGGAGAGAGGGAAAGCGCTATGAAGGTAGTAGGAATTCACGCGATTGACGCTAAGTGGGGTAAAACAGCGTATAAACGGGCAGTTCGCGTCGGTTGGATAGAACCCTCGTGCCAGGCGTATACGCCCCACGGAGCATGGTCAACGAGAGGTTCGTTCGGCCTGCTAGCCGCCTATCACGTTCATTACCTGCCACAATGCGCCCCGCCGTTTTTATTCGACCTTCCGATCGTGTCCGCCGCGGTGAGCGCCGAGAAACTCATCCGACATTGCGCAAAACCCACACGATACCGACATCCACGTACATCGAGTTGGGCGGGAGGTGCGCACGTGTGTGCGAGCATTCCCGAAAAATCCCTTGACTTCGAGCTAGTATCCCGCGTTGTGCATGCTGTAGTGTTGCTGTTGATGACCGAGAAGAAGCCGCCGCCCGTCGAGAAGCCAGAGCGCACCGACGGCAAAGATCCCCCCAAGCCGCTCAAGAGGACGGGATGACCCGAGTCAGACGAATCGACAAACATCTAGGGGTTATCCATTTCGACCCCGCGCGCTATGACGGTGTGCTCGCTACACTAGACGATGAGACCGGCTTTTTGCGCGTGGATGCGAAGCTGACTCGCACGGGCGTGTTTAGCTACGCCGATCGTGATGGCAACAAATGGGGCGAACTCCGAACCGACGCCGAGGTTTTTCACCCCGCGGCGATGCGTTCGTTTGAGTTGACACCCATGACGGACGACCACCCGGACGAGTTCGTCAATGCGACAAACATCAAAGATACCCAAGTTGGCACCGTGGCGAACATTCGACGCGACGGCGACTTCTTGGTTGGCTCGATCGTGATCACGGATGCGAAGGTCATCCAAAAGATCCGCGACGGCAAAGTTGAGCTCAGTTGCGGTTACACGGCCGCAGTGATCACTGATAGCGGCACGACCGATAGTGGCGAGTCGTATCACGCGCGTCAAACACAAATCCAAGGCAACCACGTCGCACTCGTGTCGCAAGGGCGAGCGGGCTCAGAATGCGCGGTGCCGAAGCTGGACAAAGGCGACGCGTTCACCGTTCTACAGGAGGATTCTCCCATGCTAGTCAAAATCAAGATCGGGGACGCCGAATACGAAGTTCCCAAAGCAGTTGCCGACGCGCTACAGGCCGACGCACAAAAGAAGGCCGACGCGGAAGCGAAGGCAAAGACCAAGGTAAAGGCCGACGAGTTCCCCCCGCCTGCCGACGACGAGGAAGAAGAGAAAGAGGAAGACGGCAAGAAAGACTCGCTTGCCGAGAAGTTTGCCAAACTGCAAGCGAAGCTCGATGCCATGGACGCGGATCGAGGAGCCGCACCTACGCGCATCGACGATCGTGTCGAGTTGGTCGCGGACGCTCGCGAGGTTCTCGGGGCGGATGCGCAGACTCGCGGCGTCTCCGATGCTGCGCTCATGCGGGCGATCGCGTTGAAGGTCCGGCCGAAGCTCGAGTCGAAGCTTGATGCGAACAAGAAGAACGACGGATATCTTCGAGCATCGTACGAGAGCGCGATGGAGAAGCATCGCGCGGACAAAGAGAACGACGGCGAACTCCGCTCGACGCTCTTTGACGCGCATTTCGGTGGGTCGAGAAACGATGCTTCGAAAGAACTCGCCGATTCAATCGGCGCCTACTTCAACGGAAAGGCGGTGGAGTAATGCCACAAACAAGCTACACCAGAGCGCTTATGCTACTCGGGCAGATCGCTACCACGCGGCCATACTCGATCTTGAGTCGGAACAACCCACTGCTCGCGCAGATCTCGACGGTCTCGTTTGGCGCTGCGACGGCGGGGACACACACGATCCGCATCATCGACTCGACCGGGCAGCAAGTGTTGTCCGGTTCGGCCGCTGGCGGCGGAACGATCACCGCGTTGATCGACGCGTTGATTACCGATCTACAGGCCGATCCCGATTACGCGAACATGATCGCGTCGGCGGTCAACGGGAACCCCGATCTCGTGCTCACGTTCAAGTTCGCGGGCTTGAGCTACACGATCGACTTCCCCGCCAACCCGGCGACGGATATGACCTTGGCGACGACCCAGGCCGCGGGCGGCCCGAGCGTCGGGCTCGGTCTCGCGGTTCGCGAAGGCACGGGCGCGGACGACATGGCGCCACTCACCGCGGACACGCAACGCGTTCTCGGGATCACGGTGCGCAACACGTTGGTGGAAGAGAACAGCGGGGACCCGCTCGACTCGACGCGCTACCTGCCCGGTAGCGAGGTTTCGATCATGGACAGCGGTGCTTGCGTTGTGCAAACCGAAGGCGCTGTCACCAAAGGCGGCAACGTGTATGCACGACATGCGGTAGGCGCTACGGCGTTTGCTCTTGGCTCGCTTTCCGCGACCGACAACGGCGAGACGGTGCTCGTACCTAACGCCGTCTTTGATACAACCCTAGCCGCCGCCGGCCTCGCCCGCGTCCGCGTCAATCTTCCCGGATAAAGGAGGGACCGAACATGTTTTCAAAACAACGCATCGACGAACTCGTTCGCAACTGCGACCACTATGCGGATATGGTGTCCCGCAACTACCGGAAAGACGACCCGACCGGGCTCTACGCGAAGCAACTGGTCGTGCAAACGTTCAAGACCGTGTTTGCGTTTGAGTACCCGGAACTCAAATGGATCAACGGCGGGTTGATCGACAAGAACACCGAGATCAACGAAGGTGCGCTCTCGTACGCGTACACGGAGATAGAGCAAGTCGGAGAAGCTGAGATCATCTCAAGCAATTCGACGGATCTCCCTATGGCGGATGTGTCGGGACGCAACAATCTGTTGCCTATCGAGTCCTACGGTATTGCGTGTCACTACACCCGGCAAGACATCCGCACATCGCGGCTGCACGGCACCTTCGACATCGTGCAACAAAAAGTCGGTGCGGCTCGTGAGGGGCACGATCGGCGAATCAACCGGGACATCGTCAACGGCGTCCCGGCGAAGAAACTGCGCGGCGTTGTTCAACAACCCGGCATCATCGTGCAAGCCGCACCGAATGGCGCGTGGACCGAGTCGACTCCCGTCGCGGACATCATCGAAGACGTCCGCTCGGCCATCAATTTCGTGTTCGTGAACTCCGGAGGGATCGAGACGGTCAATCACGTGGTGTTCGGTGTAACGCCATGGTCCATGCTAAACAGACGTCTTGAGACAGGCACGGACGTGACGATCTTGAGCGTGCTCAAGACGGCGTTTCCGCAAATCTCTCGATGGGATTACGATCCTGAGATGGAAGTGGCCGGACCCGGCGGAACGCCGGCGGCGGTCTACTACAACAAATCGCCGCAACGCATGCGGGCGGTTTTCCCGATGATGATGCAACCCACCCCCCCAGAGCCTCGCGGCCTGGGTTTCACCATCTCGTTTGAATCGCGCTTCGGTGGCGTGATGACCCCGCGGCCGCGTTCTGTTTTGTTTCAGACCGGTCTCTAGCACTGCTTTACCGGGCCGGACTAAACCGGCCCGGTTTCCCTTCTCGGAGAACACATGGCAATCATCACGAATCACTCGGACCGGCGGATCGCCATCACGGGCAAACGCGTCCCCGGCCGACCCGTTGAATCTTTCGGCCTTTCGCCACGCCTCGACAAAGAAGGCAAGGTTGACACAGCATCATCCCGAGAGATCGACGACGCCATCGCGCGTTTTTGGTCTGAGAAGGCATCGGCCGGCCGGATGATCCAGCAAGGCACCATCACGGTTTCGTTCAAAGACGGCGTCAAAACAGATGCGGACGTCGACGTGGACAGCATCGACAACGTCGACGACTTGGAGAAGCTCTATAGCCGCGACGACTTGACGCCCGAACTGCGTGCTCGAATAGAGGCCCGCTTCGAGAGCCTTGCTCAATGAGCCGATGCGCGACGTTGAGTGAGTTTCTCCGGCAAGCGCCGGAGTTTCTGTCGTTCGGCGAGCAGAGCGACAGCACGTTGACTCTGCTTGGCCAACCGACTCCGGGAGATGTGCTCACGCTGTCCACGCGCTTCGGCGTGCCTATTGTCGTTGAGACGTACGTCGCTGGCACGCATTTTACGATAGGCGGGAGCGTTGCAGACACGGCGGCGAACATTGCCGTCGCGTTGAACGGCGGTGCACTAGTTGCCGCAAGCTCAAGCGGTGCGGTGGTCTCAACGTTGTCTAGCGCCGGGCCGCTCGGTTCGCTCGCGCTCACGTCGAGCAATGAGGCGGCGATGTTGTGGGATGAGCCCACGATGTCGCCGGGCGACGGGCAGGTTTTGTTCGCGCTAGAGTGTGCGTGTGCGCAGATCAACGTCGAGTGTTGGGGGGCCAAGGCGATGTGCGCTCACATCTATCTCACCGCGCACACGCTCATGGTTCAGAGCGGTAGCACGTTTGCCGGTGGAGCGATCGCGTCGAAGACGATGGACAAGCTCTCGATTTCCTACGCCGTGACGGCGCCGTCGGATGGCGACCTAGGTGCGACGAAGTGGGGACGGCTTTATATGCAACTAAAGAAAACGATCCCCGTGTTCCCAATCGTCGGGCGGGGGTTTCTTTGTGGCTGATACCGTCACCGCGGCGAAAGTTCAGCTTGTCGATCACGGATGGATCGGCATCAAGAAGCAGTTCAAAGAACTTAAGACGCACCGCTTGACGATCGGTTTCCAAGGTAAGAGCGGCGCGCAGTTGTATCCCGAAGGCATCAACGTCGCTTCGGTGGCGACGTATCAGGAGTTCGGCACTGGACACGGCGTGCCTGCGCGGCCCTTTCTCCGCGCTGCGATGTTCGAACATCGCGACAAGATCGCTCGACTCTACGCGATAGGTTTGGCCCGGCTCGTGGCCGGCAAGATCACCGTGATGAAACTGCTCGCGGGCCTTGGCGCGGCCATCGTCAAACTCGTCGAGCGCAAGATCGAAAGCTCGCGCGCATGGGCGAAACCCAACTCACCGGCGACTAACCGGCCGGATTTTCCGCTGCACGATACGGATCTCATGTCGAAAAGCGTGACGTGGGCGATACGTGGTAAGAGCGGCGACATCATCTCCACAGGGGGCTCTTCGAATGGCTAACGCACCGTCTCGCATCGATCTACAAAACGAGTCTCTGACGCAGTTTCTCGCAAAAGCCGTCTCAGACGGCACGTTGAGCGACGTCGTTATCACGACGAAAGAAGACAACCCGGGAGAAGAAGCCGCGGCGTCTCAGATTCAGTTCGCGGCTGGGGAGTTGTGGGCCAACGTCGTGGATGACTTCGTGCGAGCGATGTACGGCGTCGGGTATCGGGCAAACAAGCTATGGGGCGTCGACGACGGTACGGAGCGGAACGCGTTGGGTTCGGACCACGGGCTAGTGGTCGAAGATCTCGCATGGATGCGAGACCTTCACCAGTTTTGGTATTGCGTTTCAGTGGACGGGCCGACGTCGTCCTCTTGGGCTTCGGCGACCGGTGGCGGCGGTGCGGATGGTCCGGTCGGTTGGCGTTTCGCGTACGATACGGGCACGGCCGACGCGGACCCGGGAGCGGGAGAGTTTCGTTTCAACAACGCGGATCCCGACGCTGCGACGTTCATCTATCTGAACAACAACACGGTTGACGGTATTGGGCTTGATCGTCTTTTTCTCGACGTCAAACAAGCCGATCGTTTGTTCATTCAACAACACAGCGACCCAACTCGAGGGAAACTGTTTAGGGTGAACGGCACCGTGACGTCCGGCGGGGCGTATCTGAAAATCCCTGTTTTCATCGAGCCGGCTTCGCAAGGCGCCGACTTTGACGCGGGGGAAAATTGCACGCTCTCACTGAACTACATCGCCGCGGGCTTGACTGCCATCCTTGATAAGAGCAACAACACGGGAGGGAAAAATATCGTGATGTTCGGAGACGCGTTGATCTCCGGGACATCGGGCACCCCTGTTACCGCTCAAACGCCCGACAGCGACGTCGAGCCTGTGTTGCGAATGGAAACGACGGGAACGAACGGATCCGTCGTCAACGTTCACACGGGCGACAGGACTCCTGTAGGCAACGTCGTCGGCGAGCCAAGCGATCTCTACGTCCGCAAGGGTGGGACGTCGTCGCGCTTGTATCAGCACCAAGGCGCGTCGGCGAACAACACCGGGTGGGTTGAGATCGGCGCCGGCGGTGGCGGGGGTTCTCTCGCGGCAACGTTGGCGATCGGCAACACGACAGGGGGCATAGATATCAGCCTTAGCGGAGGGTCTCAGCTTTACAGTGTGGGAGATCTAACCATCACGTCCACAGGGAACTCTGCGGACGTGTATATTAACGCGGCGCAAGGTGTTTCAGCGGAAGGTGGAGACATCACGCTACAGGCGGGCGGGTCAACCGTCTCGGGATCTGGTGGAGATGTTTGGCTAGAAGGCGGTGTTGGTGAAACCGAAGGCGGTCGCGTTGTCTTGCAAGGTGGAGCTTGCGGGGGAATAGGACCGGGCGGCAACATTGAAATCGCGGCGGGAGAGTCTACGACAGACGAAGGAGGCTTCGCCACACTAGCGGGTGGAGTGGGGGTGGTTCGCGGAGGGTCCGCAGTGTTGCGGGCAGGACAAGGGGAAAACGAAGGTGGTAATGCTTTCGTGATTGCCGGAGATTGCACTGTGGTTGGGGCCGGTGGAGATACTACGATCTCGGCCGGCGACGCCAACGTCACGGGACGTGGGGGAAAGGTCATGCTCGCCGCGGGAGATGGAGACGGTGGAGTGGGCGGTGATATTACCGTTACGGCGGGAGATGGAGACACACGCGGCGGGGATTTTCTGGTCTTCGCCGGCGATTGCTCAAACTCGGGCCGAGGCGGTGATGCGATCATCCAAGCGGGCGCCCCGCTGGGGACGAACCGTGCGGGCGGGAACGTTATCGTTTCTCCGCGAGCGGCCACCGGCACAGGCGCCGAGGGATCCGCGTACGTCAACGGCTCAAGCATCATCACGCGATGCGAAGATTTCGGCGCGGTGGGTGCCGGCCTCTATCACAGCAAGAAAGGTCCCGACGTCGATGGCGACACGCTGTACCTGAAGCGCCTCACGGAAGGCCCAGGGATTACCCTCACGATCAACCCTAACGACATTGAGGTAGCGGTGTCGGGGGGCGGGGGCGGTGACACGCATCGCATGTGGATCCGCCACATGTGGGCGCTTGGAGGTACCGGCAAGGTGTATATCCCGATGGATTCTGCGGACATAAACGAAAGTTCCTCTATAACCAACGAGGTTGTTAGGACCATTTTACCTGGTCGATTCAGACTCATTCAAATCAAGCTGTGGGCTTCAGGGCTTTTGAACAGCACAACTATGGGTTTGCACGTCAACAACAACGCGACGCCAGTTTCGTCGGTAGTTGTGAACGTGGCTGCGGGAGATACCGGATATACTTTCGACTTCGAGGGGGATCCTTTAGCAATCACAGAAAATAACCAGTTCACTGCGATCAGTTTCGATCCGGGCGCTGCGGCGGTAACGCAAAGAGCATGGTCGCTTTGGGAGGAGGTGCCGGCGGCATGAGCCTTTCCGCGATCTCGAGTTTTCTGAAAAGCGTTCAAGCCATCGTGTCTTTCGCAGTCACTTTAGGGGCCTTGATAGCCGCGGGTGTGCTTGGGTATCAATCCCTCGCGGACAAGCCGACGCGGAAAGAAGTAGAGCTCCAAGTGTCGAAGGTGCAAGAACAGACGCACGATCTTCAAGCATCTTTAGACACGCAGAAATATCAGATTGCACGCGTGATGCGAGTTCAAAGTTTTCAGATAGAACAAGCCAACTGGCAAAGCGAAGTTCTTGACCACATAGCCCAAAAACAAAAGGGGCCTGTGCCGCCCCGTTCACCCCGTTTGAAACAACTCCGCGCCGAGCTATTGTCTGCGCAGTAAGGAATCACCATGTACAGCAACATTGTCCGCCGCAACATTCAACGCCACATTTGGGGCAAGGCCGGTGCGCAACCCCTAGGTACCAACTTCTGGGTTACGCTTTCCACCACGGACCCAGCTCAAGACGGGCAAAGCATCACAGAGCCAGTAGGTAACGGATATGCGGCGGTGGCCACCGTGCCAGCGGATTGGTTAGACGCTTCTTTGGCAAATCCAAGTGTCATGTCAAACGCGACTATCATAGACTTCGGCACTGCTACCGGGCCATGGGGTTTGCTCACGCACTACGCTGTTTGGGATCACGCAACCCTTCGCGCCGAGGCCAACTTCATGGGAGCCAAAGCTCTCACGACTGCGATGTCTCCCGTAGACACTAACCCGGTGAGCTTCCCTATTGGGTCGATCATCATCAATCTTCTTTGGGTCTAATCATGCCTGATGTAGTAGCAATATACGGAAACAAACTGGATCACAGCGTCGCCGCACTACACCGGCAATCCTCGTTACCGGCAGGAGGTTGGGGCGGTGCGCTTCGAGACGCGTACGCGACGAACTGGGGTGTTACACCTAACGATGTCTCGTGGCTCGCTATCACAGATCAGTCAGTCATTGACCGCGCAGGCAACCACGATCCGTACGTCATCGCGTGGTCGGACCCGGGGCCGACTGGTGAGGTCACTGGCCTAGATTTCACCGTTGACGACGGTATCAAGTTCGGCCTTAGGGCGGTCCGAACTGGTGGCAAAGCGCCGGACGCCAACGACGGGATCATCTACTTGGCAATAGGCGAGTCCGTTACGCTCGTGTTGGAAGTGTGGCACTTGGTCGACGGTGTTCCTAGTGTGAAGATCGAGGGCAACCCGTCGGGACACCCTCCGACGACGGTGGATCGGCAACGTGAACAGCGGGTGCGTGCAGCGTTCACGTCTGGCACCTCCCAGACTTGGACGTTCAGCCATCACGACGGGAGCAAATGGTGGGGGGGCGAGATTCGTGTCCCTACTGAAAAATACGTCAACTCGCTATATAAAACGTTCGGTCCGTCGCTCATCATTCGCAACTCGTTGAGCCCGTCGGAGACATAGAGCCTCGAAGTGCAGCGCGTCCACATACAGGAAGTCCAGTTCACGATCGCCGCCGGGCAGTCTTTTGGCACGGCGGCGCTTTCGGGTTTTACGACCTTCGGCAAAATGGTCGTCATGTGGCCATCCTGGCGCATCGCCGACGGGATGACCCCGGTCATCGCGTCGGGGTGTGAGGTGGATGTGTGGGCGACGTCTTCTTCCGAGATCCGGGCAGAGCGCGGCGGTACACAAACACAGGCGGTCACTGTTCGAGCTTTCGTGGTCGAGTTCGGCGCGGACACAAACGTATTCAGCGGCACATATGCCATGGGCGCAGGCGCCACGACGCACAACGCGGTGTCGATCGGCGGAACGGTAACGCTCGCCAACGCGTTTGTTTTGTCTACGCGCCGGTGCGGCGCAGTTAGTGGCGGCTCAAACGACGCGGACCCCGATTATCGGTGCATTCGTCGGGTGTTCGCATCGACTTCGGCGCTGGACTTTAGCCGCAACGTCGCAGACGGCACAATCGACGGACATTGGTACGTCGTTGAGAGCTCAACTCTCACGGTGAACCATGTTGGTCACACGATTACCGCGAGCTCTCTGACGTCGACAACGACAACGATCACGTCGGTTGTAACGGGTGAAACGTTCTTGGTCGTCAGTGACCAAAACGACGAAAACGTATATAACGATGAGGGCATATGGGCCGCGGATCTCCAAAACGCAACAACGGTCAGACTCCGGCGAAGCTATGCCGCGTCCAACACAGTCACGTGGGCGATTCAGGTAGTCAGCGACGCGGGAATCTCCGTGCAACGGGGCGAACGGACAGGGGCAGGCACCACGGACCACGCCGTGATTGCTGCCGTCGACCTATCTCTAGCCGTAGCCAAATCCGGATATGGCGAATCCGGACACGTCGTTTCGAGCCCCTACGTTGATGGAACTCTAGATAAACGGTATTGGACAAAGTGGCTCCCTTCGACCACGGCGCTCAACACTGAGACCAGTGATGGTGCGGATGACAAAATCGACACATGGGAGGTAGTAGAACTAGAAGCCGCGGGCGGTGGAGATGTTGAGCTTGCCTCGACTGGCACGGTTCAAGCGTCGGGCAGCGCAGCGCTCGAAGTAGCTGTCGAGCTCGCCAGCGCTGGCACGGTTCAAGCGTCGGGCAGCGCAGCGCTTGACGTTGAGCGAGAGCTTGCATCGACAGCGACGGTTCAGACTTCGGGCAGCGCAGCGCTTGACGTCGAGCGAGAGCTTGCATCGACAGCGACGGTTCAGACTTCGGGCAGCGCAGCGCTCGAAGTTGACGTCGAGCTTGAGTCGACCGCTACGGTTCAGACTTCGGGAA
>Ga0307378_10008978_pt1 | contig 13186 bp, 10 predicted proteins | sample UN1MG_FD_202238 | JGI IMG/M metagenome (GOLD analysis project Ga0307378, IMG submission 202238) | Soil microbial communities from Risofladan, Vaasa, Finland - UN-1 | ecosystem: Environmental > Terrestrial > Soil > Coastal area > Acid sulfate soil | place: Finland: Risofladan, Vaasa | collected... | reverse complement strand
CTATCCTCTGGATTTTTGCTGCATCAAACAGCCTCGGACTCTACAATTTGATTCCCTTATTTCTCGTAAAAGAGAGGGGGATGTCGATTGAAATGGCAAATACAATCTTTGGTATATCCCGTACAGGGGGTTTTATTATTGTTATCTTAGCAGGGTTTCTCGTGGATCGGTATGGGGCTAAAACAATTCTGTTCCTTTTGTTGTTAACTACAGGACTTACAACAGTGGGCCTCGCTTTAACTCAGACCGTTCCACATCTGGTTGTCATGCTTATTCTTCAGGCAACCGTTTGTTCCGGATTTTTTCCGGTTGCTTTGGTGGCCATCTCCAAAATTACGAGCTTCAATGAACGAAGTATCTTTACCGGAACAACCATAGCCATCGGGGTTATCGTTGGACTTGGGCTTACTCCATTCGTCTTGGGTGCAGTAGCCGACGTCTGGAATTTCCAGTATGGTATTTTTGTCCTGGGAGTGTTTACGGCGCTGTCTTGCATGTTACTGAGAGGTATTGAAGAGATTTAGGGCGATGTTTTTCTGCTGGCATTACTCGATTTCTTCAACACTTACAATCGCACCATTTATCCGCCGGATTTGGGGTGGATTTATCCGCCAGCCTGCCAGACATACGGCAGACAAGATTTGTGGTGGATGTATCCGCCTAAGGCAAATGTTTCCTGCCAGATAAGGAGTCTCGCCTTATAGACTTACACTTAGTATGAGAGTGTCGAAACCTCAATGAATTAAGATATAAATTATCATATATTTATATATTTATGGGAGCCCCTTTTACCATAGGTGGACAAGTATATAGATCTTCTCAGATAAATTGTTTTTCCTTCTTTATCTAAAATCGTTTTTTAAATGCGACTATACTGGCTGGAAGAACAACCAAGTCTCCGATTAAAGCAAAAAACATTGCTAAGGAAATTAACAGCCCAAACTCTCGTGTGGGCTTAAAATCGAGTATTGAAAAAGCCAAAAACCCAAATATTGTTATTATCGAAGTAAAAATAATAGCATGTCCGACAGAGACAGTCGTTTTCTTTAAAGCATCATCCAGTCTGCAGTTTTTTATTTTCCTCTCTTTTCTGAATCTTGAGATAAAATGAACGGTGTCATCTACTGCAATACCGAGTGCTATTGAAGCGACCATTACAGTAGTGTTGTTAAGCGCTATACCCGACCATCCCATGATTCCCAGAATCAACGTTATTGGCAGTAAATTGGGCATTATGCTCAACATACCAAATTTCACAGACCGGAATGCAAGAAACAAAATTGGTATTATTGTTATAAATGCAAATGTGAAGCTTCTAATTTGACCTTCAGATAAACGTTTGAGGTTTATATTATATAGATGGATAGTTCCGGTCAGATTAACTTGTATTCCCGCCCCTGATAAATATTTTTTAGCCATATTATCCAATGTTTTGCCAAATAGTATACTTTCCTCTGATGACATTGCTTGTGTTTTTATCGATATCCTCCCTTGAGAATAATCTGAATTAACAAAACTATCTAATTCGTTACTCCCGCCATCAAATAATGTGAATAAAAGCAGTTCTTGAGCTATTAAAAACTGATCGTCGGGTAATCTGTAAAATTCAGCTTTGTCTTCATGCAATGCCTTATTTATTTTTTTGATGTAATTAGGAAGAGAAAGGACTTTTTTTACAGGGGGAAGTGTTTCAATTTCAGAAGATAGGCTGTCAATTCGCTTTAAAATTTCGGGTCTCTTTAATGCTCCATCAGGCCCCTGAATTACAATTTCCATATTATCTATTCCGAAAAGGTTTTTCTCAACTATTTTTGCAGATCTATAAAAATTACCATTTTTCGGAAACCATTCGAGACGATTTGTTTCCACCCTAACTTTTTTAATGCCCCAAATTGAAGCAAAAAATACTAGAATGGCTACTACTAAGATAAATTTGCGTTTATTTTTAAAAAAATTAAAAATTCGCATTAAAACAGCTGTAAAATATTTTTCTATCTGTTCTGTTCGGTAAGCTGTAGATAGTGTCAAGAGAAAAGGTACAAGATTAATCGTAATCATAAAAGCAAACATAACTCCAACTGCTGAGCCGATACTAAAATGCCTCACAGCATCAATAGGACTGACAGTCAATGATAATAACCCAACGGCGGTTGTTAGGCTAGTTAGAAAGCAAGGTATCGTTATAAACTTGACTGTGCGTATATAGGCTGTTTCTTTGTTAATATTTTTTCCCACCTCACAATGATACAAAATAATATGGATACAGTCTGCTATTGATAATACTAAAATTAGAGGGATTAGTATTGAGGTGACAGCATTAAAATTATATCCAATAATTGAATAAAAACCCAAAGACCAGCAAACGCATATTCCAACATTTAAAAGAATAATTAAGGTTATGAAAAGGGATTTGAACAAAACTAATGTAATTATGCTGATTATCAAAATTACTAATATTGATCCTAAGACCTGGGTCTGTCGTGAATATTTATTAAAAACGGACATCAACTTAGAATCGCCTGAAATAAAAATATCCACATTTTTTGGTTTGTCTTTGTAAATGATGCTTTCAACTTTCCGAACAGTTTTCACCTCATCTCTTTCAGAGGGAAAATCATTAAAAGCAACAATAATCGCGGTGAACTTACCATTAAGTGAAACTAAATATTCTTTGTAAATTTGATCTTCAAGGGCATACTTCTTTATTTCGTGCAAACTGTTAGTATCTAATTTTGAAAGCAGACGGTGAATTTCGATAACTTCCTGTTTCCCGGTAATTTTATTGGCGTTTGCCAGACTGTACACTTTCCCAACACTGTTAAAAACCTCTAACTCATCTGTCTTTTCCTTTATATAATTCAACACATCCAGGGAAAATATGTGATCAGATTTAAGTGCAATAATCAGATATTTGCTACTTTCAAAGGTATCAATAAAATCTTGATATTTAATATAATCTGGGTCGTCCTCAGAGAACCATGCTTTTATGGAATTATCTGATTCAATGTGGATCGATAATCCAAAAAAAACGGTTATCAAAAGTATACAACTTACAATCAAAAACCTTAGATTATAGATAATTTGTGCGAATCTAACCATTTATATATCGGCTTTAGGGCTTTATGAACCTGACTATGCTTTTAAATTGTATTTATGGGTAGACTATACTATAGATTCCTCAATGATGCGAATTTTCCGGTTGTTTTTTATTTGTCGATAAAAATTGTATTGGGTAGAAGTGAAAAAACATTTGCGTCTTTAGGGATCGCCTCCCGAGTCAAGAACAAAGGGTAGATACAACATGAACCATATGCAAAAAATGGATCGAATCTACCGATATCAGCGCCATATTTATGATGTGACACGACGATTCTTTCTCTTTGGGCGCAATGCCTTAATTCGCAAAATGAAGATCCGTGAAAGAGATCGGGTATTAGAAATCGCATGCGGAACAGCAAGGAACCTGATAATACTTGCAAGGTTAAATCCTGGCGCCAAGTTTTATGGAATCGATGCGTCCAAATATATGCTCGAAATTGCTAGAATCAAAGCTAATAAGGCAAAACTTTCCGATAAAATAGAGCTAAAATATTGCCTGGCAGAGAATCTAAGCCGCTTATCATCTTTTGGACTTGGCGAACCTTTTGATCTAATATTCTTTTCTTATTCTCTATCAATGATATCTGATAGCGTTCGTGCTTTGGAAACAGCTCTGAGAAACTTAAAGACTGGCCGGACTATCTACATTGTTGATTTTTGGGATCAGAGGGATTTCCCGTTATGGTTTCGCTATTTGCTGAAACGATGGCTGAGTCTCTTTCACGTAGAGCATAAGGTAGAGTCGATTGAATATCTTGACAGGTTGAGTAATTCTAATCTAGGTGAGCATGAATTTTATCCCATCTATAAGAGTTATTCATATATTTCAACATTTCGAAAGCTTCAAGATCATTGCCGTATAAATAAAATTCAAAAGTAATTAAAGGTTAAAAAAGGGAAATGTTCCGAGTGTTTTACCATGAATACCATAGCCTATGAAAGCGAGGATACCGGTCGCAATCATAAATATAATAACGTTAGGGTATATTTGAAATAAACTATAAAATGTTTTAAGAGAAGCTTGCATTACGAGGAACGACTCATTAAATTTTCCCTGAGTAATGATAATTGTGCCCATCAGTAAAAAGCCAACACAAGCAAAAACCAAGGCAGTATAAAATGTCTTTTTATTTCTTTCATTGCCCTTATAAAGATCATACCTAAACTTCTCAAGTGATATTCTCTTTAAACTATGAAATATAATAAATATAGCTGTGATAATACCATTTGTAGAACCAAATGGCAGAAAACAAATAATAGCAATAAATGCTATAAGACATAAACCGGCAGAATATAATTGAACAGGATGAATATGAACGCCTTTCATATTGGGGTTGATACGCAATATTTTAGAGTCGATATTCGTGTAAGAAATAGCCCACGGGACGCTGGTAGACGTTCCATAACAGCATCCATAATTATAACAACCCAACCTTCCAAAAAATATACAAATAAGAGTACCTATACCTATCGCATCTGTAACTAACAGTAATTCAATGTTACAAATAATTGAAAATAAGAAACCAGCAATAATTCCCCCTATGATTGCCCCGTGCACTGAAAATCCGGTTTCAAAAAGATATTTTTTCGGATTTTTAATAAGATATTTCCACCAAACAAAATAATAAAACAATTTTGCCCCGAGCCATATTAGGAGAGAAAATAAAGTAGATAAAAATAACATTTTAAGCGTTATTTCACATCCCTTTAAAAGCAAGTAATAGAAAAAAGTTCCAAAAAACGACATAGCACCTGCAGCCTGGAATATACCATAATATAGCAAGGTAAAGTCTTTGCCGCGATACATAATTGGATAATCTTTAATGCTGTATATAGGAAAGAGTAAGAAATATAGCGGCTTAAAAATCACTTTCATTCTGTAGAATTAGATACAAAGCTTGTTTTTGGAAAGCGGAATAATCCAATATACTGAATTGAGTATTGGTTTTAGATGCTGCTAATTATAGGGGAAACATAAAATAAGTCAGAAAATAATAAGCTGATACCATAAGCAGAGTCGATTGTCAAAATCGAAATGATAAGAACCTCCTTTTTGTGGAAGGAAGTATCGGGAAATTGTCGCTGTGTGTCAATCGTAAAGACAGTACAGGATTTTCTGGCTGCTCATTTTCCATCATTATTAGTCTTTAACATGCAGGCGGATAAGGTGGAATATAAATGCCCATGAGGCAGATTTTGTATTTGAGGGGAACAAATTGGGTTGAATAAGGGTATATCTGCTATCTGAAATCGCCTTGCAATTTGAGAAATCAGCGAGGAGATGTCTCTAGATACTTGCTTTCGTGTTGCACATAGACGTATTTCTGATCGCCATAAAGTCACTTCTCGGACACAGGAACTGGTGAAGTTGCCTAGGCAATATGATATTTTGGCTCTTCAGTTGGGCCTGATGCCGTCAATAACGATAGCACTGGCATTGGCTATGGGCTTTTTGTGTTTGCCAACCCTATTACTGAGAGTGGAGGGTAAAGCCGATGAAACAACTTAAACTGACCTTGAAACTGTCTCTGATCTTGCTGCTGCTCCCCTTGGTGGTGGCAGCCCAGACTCCTGAGGAGAACGGCCTCGCCATAGCACAGGAGGCCGACAGGCGCGACGCAGGATTCGGTGATTTTACCGCCGATATTCTTATGATACTCAAGAATAAGCAAGGCCGGGAAAAAATACGCAAAATCCGTATCCAGACGCTGGAGGTGGAAGGCAACGGTGACAAAAGCCTGACCATCTTCGATGAACCCAGGGATGTGAAGGGGACCGCTTTTCTGACATTCTCACACAAGGTAAGAAATGACGATCAGTGGCTGTACCTGCCGGCTTTAAAGAGGGTGAAGCGGATCAGTTCACGCAACAAATCGAGCTCGTTCGTGGGCAGTGAGTTCGCCTATGAGGATATCTCCAGCCAAGAGGTGGAGAAATACACCTACAAACGGCTTGGCGATGAGGGGTATGATGGGCAAGACTGTTTCGTTATCGAACGCTACCCAGTAGATAAAAAGAACTCCGGTTATAAGCGGCAGGTTGCCTGGATCGACAAGAGCGAGTACCGCACCCTGAAGGCCAACTACTACGATCGCAAGGGCTCCCTGTTAAAGACCCTCACCATTGAAGGTTACCAAAAGTACCTGGACAAATACTGGAGAGCGGACAAGATGAACATGGTCAACCATCAAAACGGGAAAAGCACCAAGCTGGTCTGGTCGAACTATAAGTTCCGGCTCGGGCTTAAAGACCGTGACTTCAACAAGAACAGTCTCAGGAGGGCGCGGTGAAAGCCTTGCTTGCCACCATTTCTCTGTTTTTTACCTTCGGCTTGATCAATGGGTCCGTGGCCACCGCCCATGAGATCTCAGGATACATGGCGGTAGAGGGCAGGGGTTTCTTAGGCGACCCGCTGTATCCAGAACAGAAGCGGAACAACGCCTCTGTTGCGATCCAACCCGAGTATTACCACGAATGGGAGAACGGCTCCAGCTTTACTTTCTCCCCATTCGCCAGGCTCGACAGCCGGCGGAGCCATTTCGATGTGCGTGAGCTGAACTACCTGTGGCTCGGAGATCCTTGGGAGCTGCGTATTGGTATCGGAAAGGTGTTCTGGGGAGTGACGGAGTTTGTCCACTTAGTTGACATCATCAACCAGACCGACCTGGTGGAGTCTCTCGATGGGGAGGACAAGCTGGGCCAGCCCATGGTGTATCTCTCTCTTCCTATGGATTGGGGAACGATCGACCTTTTCGTTCTGCCTTACTTCCGAGAACGAACGTTCCCGGGGCGCGATGGGCGCCCGCGGTCCTCGCTGGTAGTGGACACAGACAACCCCACGTACGAAAGCCCTGAGGAGGAGCGCCAAGTCGATTTCGCGGTAAGATACAGGCACTCAATAGGGGACTGGGAGATCGGCCTCTCTCACTTCACCGGCACAGGTCGGGAGCCGACCCTGTTACCGGGCTCTAGCCAATCGGGTGATCTAGTACTTACTCCCTTTTACGAGCAGATAAACCAAACCGGCCTAGACCTGCAGCTCATTACAGGAGGATGGCTGTGGAAACTGGAGACGATTTATAGAGCGGGCCAGGGTGACGATGACTTTTTCTCAGGCGCCTTTGGTTTCGAATACACCTTCTCCGGTGTCTTTGGCACGCCTGCGGATGTGGGGATGATAGCCGAATACATCCGCGACGAGCGGGACGAGGAGGCTACCACGCCTCTCCAGAGTGACGTAGCAGTCGGGCTGCGGCTCTCCTTCAATGACGCGGCCACCTCGGAGATGCTGATTGGCGTCATGCAGGACACAAAAACCTCCGCTCGGCTTATAACCGTAGAGGCCAGCCGCCGGCTTGGCTCCAGTTGCAAAGTTAATCTGGAGATATACGTTTTCTCCAATGTCCCACCCGAGGACGCGTTATACGATCTGCGTGCCGACGATTACGTGCAGCTTGAGCTGACTTACTATTTTTAGCCGCGCTCCATTGTGTTTATCAGGTCAGGTTGATTGAGGGTTAGGTGTCGAATTTATTTTAATCTAAAGGAATACCTCTTCTGGGATTTATCCGCCTAAGGCAAATCTTTCCTGCCAGAGAAGAAGTCTCGACTTATAAATTTACACTTAGTATGAGAATGTCGAAATGGTTGAATCCTTGATATTACTGATGTTCTTGGCAGATGATCAGAACGGTAGGAGACCAGGTAAAAGCCAATGAAATTTCACTTTTGGGTGAGACTTATGAAGAAAGAGGTTGAGAAAAGTGAATATTGAAAAGGTGATTTTTATTCGGAAGGTCTGACTTAAACCATGCGTTATTTTAGTCCTTTTTTTGTTCGCTAGGCCATTTTATCTTTGTGTTTTTCGCTAAATCTTGAAACCATTCTGATTTTTTTATATTCTTCTCTAAACCAGGGGACAATTTAAGCGCTCTATTTAACGATTCCACAGCCATCTCGACTTTATTCTGTTTCGCGCATAATGCTGCTTTCCAAAACCAAAGCCATCGATAATTAGAATTGCGTTTTTCAATCTCTGAGAATTCCTTTTCTGCTTCATCATATTTTTTAAGAAGTACATAACAAAAACCACGAATACACCTTGAGTGGAGTGCTTCTGGGTCTTTTTGAATAGTTTCATTTAGTCCCGATATAAATGGATCCACAACTTTTTCAGGTGATTCTGTAGGCAAGTTTACAAGTTTTTGCATAACAATATTATACCACATCAATGAATCTGAATATCCTTTATAAGGTGACTTGTATTCCTCTCGATCTGAATTTCTTGACCACCAAGCTTTTACAGCGCTTACATCGAGTGGCTTAAATTTTTCTCCAGTTAATTTTTCAAGGGCACGAGTAATTCTTGAGATAACACGTAGACCTTGTAGAGAATCTATATATTTACATAATTCTTCTACAACACATTTTTTATTCATATCGCATAATACATTAACAGCTGGTTCTCGAAGTTTAGGATTTTTTTGGAATATACCAACTACCTCATCAACAGAATAATTTATCTTTTTTAATGATATTGGATCTACTAAAACCTGATAACTTAATAAGTACCTATCCGTATGGTAAAAATATTCAACTTCTTTAAGAGCAGTTTTAGCATAATTTTTGAATTCAGTATCTTCTTTGACAATATTTTTTAGTTCCTCATATTTAGGCCGTTCACCAGCTTTAGAAGCAATAGCCAATTGCTGGATATGTAATTGTTTGCGTAACGATTGTTGATCTTTTTTTATCTGATCTTGCCTTATTGTTATTTCATTACCAAAAGATTCGATCCGTTTTGATAAATCATTTGCTTTGGAATTAAGAGGATTGATTTTCTCTTCAACATACTCGCTCATTTTATTTTGGATAACTTGTTTAGCAGCAGTTTGTAATTCAGGTTCTGTCATGCGTTGCTGAATATAGCTTTGAATCCATTTTGGAATCTGAAAGGGTGCAATGAAAATCGCTGCTATTGCAATAGCTGTTGTAAAACCCGCTATGAATCGCCATTTTTTAACATGCTCAGAAACTAATTTTTTTAAATCGAATTGATTGTGATCGCGTAAACGATCTATTGCCTCATATAAACGTGTTTCAATTAAGGCTTGGATACCAGGAGGCATATTATCATCTATAATATTCTTGGAATTTTCTGAATCAGTCATATTGTCAGAGCTATTCTCTTTCATGTTTATTATCCTCTAAAATGTAGATTAATTCTGCTAAGCAAAACCTCAAATACTCTTTTCTTACACAAAAACAGCGGCTGTCAACCTCCATAAAAGAATAAAACCCCACCTCTCTATGTGAGAAATGGGGTTTAAGTATTCAAGCTCATGACTTTTTTTCAAGAGTCTAAAACCTTCTTAAAGACTTCGTATTTTCTTTTTAAATATAAAGATTCATCAACTTCGTCATAGAAATAGTGAAATAACCTCTCACACTTTGTTTTGCTACTAATTCTTATATAGCGTGCTTGCTTGTATGGTTGTCGATAGATAGTTAGCTTTTCTTGAATAGAATGATTCTTATAAAATCGGTTATTTAATCTATCCTTCCCAATCCCTACTTTGTAAAGTTCTAAAACAATTCTTTTGATAAATTGCACAGAGCCAGAAACAAAACTTGCTCTCATTTCTCCTGGCCTTCTTTTCTCAAAATAAACTGAGCCGTCTCCATCCCAACATCCTCTTATAAAATGGCGTATGCACTCCGTAGGCATCTCAGGAAATTTAACGTTTAAACTTTTTGCTGGAGTTAGACCTAGCTTTAAAAGGTCTTCATATATTTCTTCATCAGTAAGGTCGAGATGGTATATATACCCTCTTGGCCGATTCTTAGCTTTGTATAACTTCTTATCGCATGACATCAGTGCCTTTATCTTCTCAAGTATTTCTGGAGACTTCTGAGAAATTGAACATCTTGGAGACGTTGAAGTAGTTTTAGATTCGGGATTCCTTTTTTTTCCATCATCTAATGACCCATCTGCATAAATGAATCCAAGGACATAGGCCATCTGAGGTGTCCAAGTTTTAAAGAAATCCCTATTAACTGTCCAATCTCCCAAATACACTGTCTCTAACTGCCCATCTACCTCTTTTTCAAATTTTAGTTTCTTTTGCTTTATAGCAATCTTTCTGGCTTCAGATTTAGTTCTCCTTACAATGCCATATTTTTTTAATAGTTTGTAGATATACTGCCTTGTGCAATTGTATTCCCTGGCTATATCAATTAAAGATTTGTCTAGTACACTGTATTCCTTTTTCAGCACTTCCTCGGTTAAGCTCTCAAGAATAACCTTTTTTGAAGAAGCAGAGCTCCTACGTCTATCTCTCTTTATATGACTTGTATCTCTTCTCCTAGCTCGCTTTTCATAACATCGCTGGCATAGACCGTTGCCTTTATGGGGGTATTCGGTTCCTCCACATTTTACACATCTGTTGTATTTTATTGACCATTTTGAAGCGAGAACAGGCATTTCATAGCTCTCAATATGAGAAATGGAGTCTTAATTTTTAACTTATAACACCCTCGATTAAGGGTTATTTTGAGGATTCAGAATGGGATGTCGTCCTCTGGGACATCAGGTGTTGGTTCAAATTCTGCGAAGTTATCAAAACTTTCTTTAAGGGCTTCTTTCCATGGCTCACCGTGATAATTAATTAAAAATTCTACTTTCTCATAATAACTCTTATTTCCATCTTTGAGACCCTTTATGAGTATGTTTATCATCCTTTGCTTAGGCTCTTCTTCAATCATATAAAAAAAGAAATACCTAAAAACGTAGTCCTTTTCTATTTGTTCACCCCAACTGAGCTTTCGATAGAGAGCATTCATTAGTTCTTTTTTAAGTAAAAAATGCTCTAAAATATCTGGTGCCCATGTACCTAATGATCCAGATAAGCATTTTTTCTGTTCTTCTTGATATCTGCCACTCTTGATTGATTCGATTAATTTCTTTTCGATTCTGAGACGTCCAATTTCTTCATAATGTTTCCAACAGAAAGATGGAAAAATAGTCAAAATATTTCTAATGGTGCCTTCTTCATTAGTATGTTCTAACTCCTCAGACACGATTTCATATACTTGGGACATATCATTTTTAGTAAGTTTTTTCAGGAGTGCACGAATGAAATATTGCAACTTATCCCTATCTGCTCCCTCTTTTGCTCGATACACATCGACAAAAATTTCTAGCCTTTTTTTGGGTGGAATTTTTTTAACTAATAGTTCAGCATATCTCTCATTTTCTGCGAAATCTGGATCAAATACACTGTCTATAAACAAATCCTTTGAAAAAGGAGATTTTGATTGATCAATTATCCCTATGAGATAATTGGTGAATAGAATTATGGCATCTGCGTCCTCTGGTTTGTCATTATATCTTCTATGGCTCCTAGGATTTCTAATGCTTTGGTAAATTCCTCGAAGAATTTGTTCTGTACCCTTCTGCACATTCCACTCAGAATCACTTTGAAGTTTGTTCACTTTAAGTTTTGGAGATCTTCCACCGAAAGCATTCCCGATAAGCGCAACTCCATCGCTTTCCAAACCACTTTTTTCACGTATTAGATCGCTCAAAAAATGAAGAGCATCAATAATGGCAGCGGTGAAATTCCTATTTTCATATGAATTTTGGATAAACTGCCAGAGGCGAGAATCGAGTCTTGTTTCTAAATTCAATTATTCTTCTCCTTGCAACTATTATAGAAAGAAAATATTGTTTTTATGATGGAGAGAAATCATAAAAACAAAAACCCCACTCCGCTTTGTGAGAAATAGGGTTTAGATTTAAATCATAGCAACCTCTATTAAGACTTATTTCTTGGATTCTTATATCAAAAATATAATCTTTTTATAAAGCCCACATTTTCTTAAAAAAATCAAGGATGATTTTAGTTGGTATGAAATAGGTATAGTCGATACCCACTTTTTAAAGAAAATAAATATGATGTAAGTAATTGTATTTTCAGTCAAAAACTTACAAAGGTTACATTTTATAATGGGGAATTCCCTTTAATATGAGAAGTTATTGCTCTTCAAACAACAAAAACCCACTTCTCAATAAGCGAAATGAAGTTTAAGTATTCAAGTTTATTTAAAATAGTACTCTATCAAAGATGGAAAAAAGTTCATATTTTTTATCTTTTTATATCCGTTGATGAGGGGCAAAAGAGGGGCACAGTATAAATCAACATAAAAAAAGGATTTAACCAAAATGGCTAAATCCTTAACAGTTCTGGTGCGCCTGGCAGGATTCGAACCTGCGGCCTGCGGATTAGAAGTCCGCTGCTCTATCCAGCTGAGCTACAGGCGCAAAAATGTAATGTATTAGAATAGGTACAACTAATTGAATTTATACAATTATTAGCTTAGTCCTCTATATGCCATCCACTTGGAATGGTGGCCCGCCCTGGCGCGACTTGCCTAATAAAGGCAGTTATCGCTGTAATATCTTGCGAACAGAGCCTGTAGAACTACAGCCTTGCAAATCAGGCCTGCCCACCATCCGGCAGGCGGGTCTGGGCCAGGGAGTATTGGAACAGTGGAATAATGGGATAAAAACAGGAAAAACAAATTTTAATTATCCTAAATTTCCTTAAACCCAATACTCCGAGAGCTTTGCATAACTCATATTTCCTTAAAGAGGATGGGCTTTTCTTCAGTTCCCTCCGGGGCATAGGCCCTATGGGCTGGAGGCCAAGGCTCCCGGGCTGGTCTTTTCAGCAACGTATCTATGAGGGAGTTTTGCCCCCTCCGCATTGCCCCGATAAATCGGGGCCTGCGGTTTCCCCCACTGATAAGTTGCGAAAAGACAGCGCCCTTACACCAGTCACCTCAGAAAAGTCCACCCTCTTCATTGGGGTGACAAAAATTGTCAGGTTTTGCAAAGCTCTATACTCCATTGATCCATTATTCCAGTTTTCCAATAGTGGAGCGAAGCGGACCTAAGTGCTATGCCTCTTTTGACTTACTTTTCTCTGTGACCTTTATATCACCTTCCCATGGGGAGAGGTTAGGGTTTGCTTGAATTTCAATGTTAACACCATAGCGTTTTTCAAGCTCAGCTAACTCTACCCGT
>Ga0307378_10008977_pt1 | contig 13189 bp, 6 predicted proteins | sample UN1MG_FD_202238 | JGI IMG/M metagenome (GOLD analysis project Ga0307378, IMG submission 202238) | Soil microbial communities from Risofladan, Vaasa, Finland - UN-1 | ecosystem: Environmental > Terrestrial > Soil > Coastal area > Acid sulfate soil | place: Finland: Risofladan, Vaasa | collected... | reverse complement strand
TGACCTTGCCCTTGGCCCTCACCTTGGCCTTGGCCTTGTCCTTGACCTTGGCCTTGGCCTTGACCCTGACCTTGTCCCTGCCCTTGTCCTTGTCCTTGGCCCTGCCCTTGTCCCTGGCCCTGACCTTGCCCTTGACCTTGGCCTTGTCCTTGGCCTTGTCCTTGACCTTGGCCTTGGCCCTGTCCTTGTCCTTGGCCTTGTCCTTGGCCTTGTCCTTGCCCTTGGCCCTGTCCTTGCCCCTGACCTTCGCCTTGGCCGTGCCCCTGACCCTGGCCTTGTCCTTGACCTTGGCCTTGACCTTGTCCTTGCCCTTGGCCCTGTCCTTGTCCCTCACCTTGCCCCTGTCCTTGCCCCTGACCTTCGCCTTGGCCCTGCCCCTGACCCTGCCCTTGGCCCTGCCCCTGACCCTGCCCTTGTCCCTCACCTTGCCCCTGTCCTTGTCCCTCGCCCTGTCCCTGACCTTCACCTTGGCCTTGGCCCTGACCTTCGCCCTGACCCTGACCTTGTCCCTGCTGACCTTGTCCCTGCTGCCCTTGCCCTTGTTGGCCTTGGCCTTGCTGGCCCTGACCTTGTTGGCCTTGGCCTTGTTGGCCTTGGCCTTGTTGGCCTTGTCCCTGCTGGCCCTGTCCCTGCTGTCCCTGACCTTGTTGGCCTTGGCCTTGCTGACCTTGGCCTTGCTGACCTTGGCCTTGCTGTCCCTGGCCTTGCTGGCCTTGTCCCTGCTGAGCTTGTCCCTGTTGACCTTGCCCTTGCTGTCCCTGTCCTTGCTGGCCCTGACCTTGTTGGCCTTGTCCCTGCTGACCTTGGCCTTGCTGGCCCTGACCTTGTTGGCCTTGACCTTGCTGTCCCTGTCCCTGGGCGCCCTGCTGCTGGGGGTCCTGTCCTTGACGGTTCTGGCCGGGTTCCTGCCCCTGCCCGCCGGCCTGCTCGCCAAGCTGCCGCCTCAGCACGTCGAGCACCTGCTGGTCCTTCTGCGCCATCGTTAGGAGTTGGCCGGCCGGGTCTCGCTGATTGCCTTGTGCGTCGTCGCCTGTCTGCTGGCCGGCCTTGTTGGGGTCGTCCTGGCGGCTCGGGTCGTCTGGCGACTGCGCCTGCTGCTGCGCGAGGACATCCTCGTCTGGCTTGGTGATGGCGAGTTGGAAGGGCCGGCTCCGTCCGAGCTGGCCGATCGTACCGTCGGGCATCGGCCGAAAGTCCCTGGCCTGCACGAAGCAGGTCAGCCGTTGACCGATCTGCCCAAGCCGGCTGACGGGCAGCGACGAGTCGATGGGCCGCGACGCCGGGCTCGATTCGACGAACTCGCGCAGCAGAAAGCTCTGCTTCTCGCCGCCGTCGTTCTGGCAGACCAGCTCGATCCGCGAGATGCCGAAGTCGTCGGACGCCTCGCCCGCCAGCCGCAGCGTCTCGTTGAGGGCCAGTTGCACGTCGCCCGGCGGGTCGGTGAGCTTCACGAGGGGCGGGCGGTCCTCCAGGGCCTTGATCTCATAGCGGATCGACTCGCCCCTGATGAGGTCGTGCTCGCCGCGGTAGGCGATGCGGTACTTGTCGTCGCGGCGGACGGTGAACTCGGCCGCCATGAGACGGCCGGAGATGCTCATGATCTTGGCGTCGCCCTTGTCAAACAGCAGCGACGCGCTTCGAACGGGCAGGTTCAGCTCCGCCTCGACGCTCACGCGGGTGTCTGGCAGGGCCTCAACCCGGGCGCCGGGCGGGGTCTGCCGGCCTCGCCCGCAGTAGGCGGGCCAGTCGAGCGTCAGGTTGACGCGGCGGATCGCCGGCGCGGGCAGCACCCTCAGGCGATACTGCGGGCTGACGGCGTCGCCGCTGGCGATCTGGAAGACCACCTGCTCTCCCTGGGCGCCGGCCGACGGCCAGACTGCCTCGAACCGCCGCCCGGCGTGCAGGCTCTCGCCGGATGGCGCCATGTTGTACGTGTCGTCGGCGAGGACCCTCTGGCCGTCGCGGGAGATCTTAAGGGTCACCAGCTCGTCGCCGTGGCGGATGTCGGCGGCAAACGCGACGGGCTGGCCGGTCACAACGACGTCGCCGCCTTCGGGGCGGACAAGCACGATATGGGTCTTGGTCGGCCAGGGGGCCTCGACGCCGTGCGCCCGGGCGATCGAGCCCCAGGGGTTTTTGCCGGAAGCCACCAGGTACACCGCCAGCGCCAGGACCACCGCGCCGGTGGCGGCGGCTGCGCGACGCAGCCAGCGGGTCGCAACCGATGCCTGCACGTCAACGTCGAAGACCTCCCTGGCCGCCCGGCGCTTTATCGCCGACAGGCAGCCTCGCATCACGTGGCTGTCCCTGTCGAGTTGGAGGGCGGCCGTCAGGTCGTTGCGCAGGTCGGGATGCGTTTTCTCGATCATCCGCGCGACGTGGAGGTCGTTGAGCCGGCGGATGAGCGGGCGGATGACAAGCAGCGCCGCGATGGCCGTCTCCGGCGCGATCAGCAGGCCCCACAGCAGCAGACGGCGGGCGCCGGCGGACAGCCCGCTTGGCACCAGTTGGTCGGGCACGATGCTGACAGCCAGGAACAGGGCATACACACCGAGCATCAACAGCGCAGCCCCGGCGATGTTCACCATGTGGATGCGCCCCTTGGTCAGGCGCAGACAGTATTCGATGCACAGCTCGCTGTCGGACTGACTGAGAGTCCTGCCCATGGTCCCTGCCTTATACTACGATTGTATCGACATACGGTCCCTGCCGCCACAGTATTCAGACGCTCGAGGCGGCGATGGGGTCCCGGTGCGTGGTGCACATGCCTCGGCCGGCGTCTGCCGGGCCTGCCCGGGCGCTACCAACGATACCCCGTCGGCCCGCCTCGGTTTCATTGGTATGTGAGGTTGTGCGGTTCCTCTGGGCTGCGGCGCCGGTGTGGCGGGCTGTGGCCCGGACACGCGACACAAAGGACGCGCGATGAGGACCATATTAGTGATGCCCGCAGCGGCGATGGTTTGCCTCTGCTGGGCAAACCCGCGAACTGCGATGGGCCAGCAGCCGCCGAACCGGATCGAGGGCCCGCCCGTTGTCGTCCTTGACACGACGGGTTTCTGGCGAATGCACAGCACCCTCAGGCCTCCTTTGATTCAGTCCGCAGACGGGCCCAATGCGCTTCTGTTCGGCGAAGCATGGTTGGACGGCCAGACCGCGCCACCGCCGGAAGGCTGGGTCAGGCCGGACTTCGACGACGGTGAATGGGTCAGGGCGGTCACGCTGCGGGCCTGCAAGACGCCCTATCTGTCGCGGCTGTGCCTGCGCGGCAGATTCGAGGTGACCGATCCCGGCAAGGTGCGTGGCCTGGCGCTTACGGTGGTGTACCACGGCGGGGCCGTCGTCTACGTCAACGGCAAGGAGGTCGCCCGCGCGCACCTGCCGAAGGGCCTCATCAGACGGGACACGCTGGCTGAGGCCTATTCCGTCGAAGCCTCCGTTGCCGAGGACGGCGAGCTGTTCTGGCGCCGCACGAAGAGGTCCGCCGAGAACACCCGGCGAGTGGCCTTGCGCGATCGCCGCGTGGGGGGCGTGCCGGTTCCCGCCGGCCTGCTACGCAAGGGCGTCAACGTCGTCGCCATCGAGATCATCCGCTCGCCCTACAACCAGATCCACCAGACCAAGAAGCGACCGGACCGGCAGGGGAAGCTCAAGCACTGTCTCCAGTGGAACACGTGCGAGATCCGGTGGGTGCAGCTCACCGCCGCCGGCGCAGAGGGCCTTGTGCCCAACGCCACTCGGCCGGAGGGGCTTCAGGTCTGGAACAGCGACCTGATGATGTCCGACTTCGACATGGACTTCGGCGATGCGGCCGAGCCGCTCCGGCCGGTCAAGATCGTCGGCGCGCGCAACGGCGCGTTCAGCGGCAAGTTCGTGGCCGGCTCGACGAAGCCGATCCGCGGCCTGAAGGCCACCCCCGGCCCGCTGACATGCGGCCAGGCGACGATCCCGGCCTCGGCGGTTCGTGTGCGGTACGCCGTCCCCTGGGACAGCGAGCACCTGGTGATCCCCTACTCGGGTCAGGTGCCTCCCTATCCGAGAAACCCGAGCCTCCTGGGAGCGCTGGTGGAATCGCCGCCGAAGGAGGTCTCCGTACGGACCAAGCCGCCCGTGCGTCGACGGGCGGATTTCAGCATTCCCCATCACCCTGAGCCGGTCTCCGGCGCGGTGGTTCCGGTGTGGCTGACCGTCTCGATCCCCTCGGGCGCCTGGCCGGGCACCTATGCCGGCAACGTCCGTCTCGAGGTCCAGGGCGCCCCGGCCGTCTCCGTTCCCGTCGAGCTCACCGTGGTCGACTGGTCCCTGCCGGACACGCAGGACTACCAGACCTGGGTGGAGCTCATCCAGTCGCCCGACACGCTGGCCATGGAGTACGGCCTGGAGCTGTGGTCGGCCAAACACTGGAAGATGATCGAACAGGCCATGCGCTATGCCGGTCAGACGGGCAGCCGCGTGGTCCACGTGCCCCTGATCGCGCAGACCAACCTGGGCCACGAGCAGTCCATGGTCCGCTGGGTCCGCAAAGGCGACGGAACGTACGATTACGACCTGTCCATCCTGGATCGCTACCTCGACGCGGCCGCCAAGCACATGGGCAGGCCCAAGATGGTGGTCCTCTGGGTGTGGGAGATCTACCTGATTGAGAAGGAGAAGTATCAGGGGAGAGATCATCTGATCCTGGAGCAGGCGATCGCGGCCCGACAGGCCATGCGAGGAACGGGGCCCATGGTCACGACCCTAGACCGGGCCACGGGCAAGACCGAGACGGTTTCGCTGCCGCCCTACAAGGATCCCAACAGCAAGGCGCTATGGGCGCCGCTGATGAAGAAGGTCCGTGAGCACATCCATGACCGCGGGATGGCCGAAACGGTGATGCTTGGCATGATGAACGACACGCTGCCCAGCAAGCAGGACCTGGAGTTCTGGGCTGACCTGTGCCCCGGCGTGCCGTGGGCGCTTCAGGCGCACGGCGGGCCCCGCTTCCGGACGAAGGTCCACGGCGTGGCCTCCCTCGGCTACAAGGCCATCGTCTGGACCGTTCACTTCTCCGCCGACAAGTCGCTGTACGGCTGGAAGGGCCCGAACCTGCTGGCGTACTACGACCGCGAGCGGAGGCTCAACTCGCACACCCCCGCGCTGTGGGCCCACCTTGCGGAGATGAGCGTCACGGGCGACCAGCGAGGCACCGGTCGGCTGGGCGCCGACTACTGGCCTGTCCTGAAGGATAAGAAGGGGCAGCGCATGGGCTACGTCTGGGGCCGCTACCCGCACTCCAGCTGGCGGAACCTGGACCTGTGGAGCTACGTTCTGGCCCCGGGGCCCGACGGGCCGGTGGCCTCCACGTGCTTCGAGTACTTCCGCGAGGGCGTCCAGCACTGCGAGGCCCGCATCTTCATCGAGCGGGCCCTGCTCGACAGGTCACTCCGCGCGGAGCTAGGCGAGAATCTGGCCCAGCGCTGCCAGCAGGCGCTGGACACTCGACAGCAGGCTATGGTCAAGTCCATGGCTCATCTTCAGATGAGCGACCCGATCAACGGGGGGATCACCCGCTGGCGCTCCGGCACCGAGGTAGCCGGCCACATCTGGTACCTCGGCTCGGGGTGGCAACAGCGCAGCCAAGAGCTCTATTCCCTGGCGGGCCAGGTCAGCGCGAAGCTCAAGGGCAAGTAGCTGCGACCGGATAGCCCGATGCGCCGGCGGAACGGACTCGTAAGCAGCCTTCGACTGCCCCTCGATGGGGCCGAGCGGAAATCATGGAACTGTAGGCTTGAGGGAACCGCCGCCGAAGGGCGTGCGTGTGAGTCATGAGCATAGAGGAAAACGACAAACGATTTCTGCTGAGAACCGTGGATCAGCTCGCCCCCATGTGGCGGGAGTTGGCGCTGAGGATTCACGGCCGCCCCGAACCGGCCCTTCAGGAGCATCAGGCCTGCGCGTGGCTGTCGGCGGCCTTGGAGCAGGCGGGGTTTGAGGTGGTCCGAGGTGTCGCCGGCATGTCGACGAGCTTCGTGGCGACATGGGATACGTCCGCCGAAGCCCCGGTCATCGCCCTGATGGCCGAGTACGACGCCCTGGAGAACGTGGGGCACGCCTGCGGACACAACCTCAGCGGGGCGGCATCATGCCTGGCGGCGCATGCACTGGCCAAGGCCGAGGGGGATCGCGGCGTGCGACTGCGAGTTTTCGGCACCCCGGGCGAGGAGGATGAGTCCGCCGGCGGCAAGATCCGGATGCTGGAGCAGGGGCTGTTGAAGGATGTGGACTTCGCGATGATGGCCCACGCCGGTTTCATGAATCTGCCCAGCCGCGAGATGCTGACCCGCAGGTCGATTGACCTGGAGTTCCGGTCGCCCGGCGCGCAGGACCCAGGCGCGGCGGAGCCAGACGGCAGCGCCTTGGACGCCGTGGTTATGGTCTTCAGCGCCATGGTGGAGTTGCGGCGGGACCTGACGCCGTGGGGGCGTCTTGACGGGGTCATCACCGAAGGCGGTACAATGGTGCGGAACAGGCCCAAATGCCCCCTGGCACGGGCCGAGATCGCCATTCGCGCCACACGGATCGACGACCTCGATGAGTTGGAACGCAGGCTCCACGCCAGCGCGCGGTCGGCGGCTGAGGTGACGGGCACCGTACTGAGCTGGTCCAGTCGCCCGGGACGCTACCTGCCCATGAGGCGAAACCCCGCGATGGAGGCCGCCTACGAGAAGAACATGCACCTGCTGGGCGAGGAGGCCGGATGCTTTCCGCCCGACGAACCCATCGGAAGCACGGACTTCGGAAATGTCTCCCAGGTCCTCCCCGGCATACACGCGTACTTCAGGACTGCCCCGCGGGAGGTAAAGCACCACACGCCTGCCTACACCGAAGCCAGCCGCTCCGAGGCGGGGCTGGTCGGCATGGTCGTGGCCGCCAAGGCCATGGCTCTGACGGCCCTGGACCTGGCGCGGGATTCGGCGCTCCGGCAGGCGGTGCGGGCGGACTTCCGCCGAGGCTGACGTCCGCCTTCAGCAGCCGGACAGGACAATAACCAGGAGATCTGAGATGAGACCGATCAGGCAACGGAAGACGTCGGCAACTGCTTGCGCCGGGCTGGCGGCGCTCATGATCGCGGCAAGTGCGGCCGCTGCCGGCCCGCCGGTCTACACGAAGGACAACGCCCCGGCGGCGGCGAAGCTCGAGGACCTGCCGCTGAAGGCAAGCGTCGGCCAGTACGGCATCACCTGGACGTTTGAGAAGCCCGCGCGGGTCGGCCAGTTCGTCAACGGCGACTACTACGTTGTCGGCGAGGTAACCGTGACGGCCATCGACCCCAAGCCGCGATTCGGAGAGGAAGTTGCCGACGACGAGCTCGACAGCCTCGAGAAGCAGTGGCTTGGGAGGAAGGTCCTGGCCCGCCAGGACGTGATTCGCAGCGGCTCGATGCTGAACCCGCCGGCCAGGCAGCAGGTCGCCTGGGACAGCGGGATCAAGAACTGGTTCCGCCCGAAGCTGGCGGCCAGGCTGCCCATCCGGATGAAGCCGGGCGACTCGCTGGTCTCCACGATCAGCCTGAAGGTCGGGGAGGTTGCCACGACCCCCTACACGGGCCAGCCACGCGGCAAGCACTTCGTACGCGCCAACGCCGACAACAGCCCCGTCAGGACGGCGGCGATACTGACGTGCATGGCCGAGCCGCAACCGGCGGACGCCTTTCGTCCGGCGTACTGCGACACGAAGAACAAGGTGTACCTGACGCGCGACCTGAAGCGCCACCTTCTGAAGACCCTGCCGCGCCCGAAGGTCTGTTGCGGTAGGGAGGGCTCGTCCATGAAGTGGCATCCTTCGCACGACCCGCCGAAGGCGGAGAACCTGCCGAAGATGGACAAGTGGGTTCGGGTGTTCCAGCGGCCGTGGGTCAACACGGGCTTCTTCGGCTTCGAGCAGCCGATGGAGAACATGCCGCACTACGAGCAGTGGATCGGGCAGGCCATGTCGATGGGGGGGCTGATGCTGATGCTTGACTACACGCCGGCCGAGAAGGAGCCGCTGCTTGTCAACATGGTCCAGGTGGGCATTGACTACTGGGGCGCGGTCAAGAACGGTCACCCCGGCTGGGACGGCCACGGCGGGCACGGCAGCGGGCGGAAGTTTCCCATCGTCTTCGCCGGGATCATGCTTGGTGACGAGGAGATGGCCTCCCCGACGAAGGCGTTCCCCAAGGTGAACTTCGGCGAGGACAATCAGACGATGTACGGCGACTGCTGGACGGGCGCGAAGGTGTGCTTCGCCGGACACTCCGGCGTCCACGCCGATGGTTCGATCCCCCGGCCCAAGTGGGGGCCTTACGAGCACATGCACCCCTCGAAGTGGAAGAACGAGGGCAACCGGATGAACATGCAGTCGGAGGGCTACCGCCGTGCCAACACCAGCTCGTCCTGGCCGGGCCAGGCGCTGGTGATGAGGCTGCTGAAGGCGGAGAAGCAGTGGAACCACGACGCGTTCTTCGATTACGTGGACCGCTGGATGTACGAGGACGACAAGGAGTTCCGCCAGGCGATCTACAAGCGCTTCCCCAACTACCCCTCGAGCAAGTTCCTGACCAGCGAGGGTGACAAATGGTATCACCAGGGTCAGGCGTGGGAGCCCTTCGTGACGGACATGTGGTTCAAGTACCGCCCGACCATCGCGGCCCCGATCGACCGATGGAAACGGTCTGGCGGGGGCAAGGACGGGCCCATGCCCGCCCCGAGCCATCCCGGTTGATCGGGAGTGCGTCAAAGAAGGGCGTGAACGTGCCCATCTGCACGGAAATCGTTCCGGGCTCCTGCCCGCATCCGGCGGCGAACCGGACGTGGTTGGGCCTCCGCTGCACGCTCGGCTGCGGATAGGAGCCGCTGATGTGTCCCGGGACGGGGTGACAGGGCCGATGGACTTCAGGCGTAACCCAGGATGGGAACGGCGGGTTGAAGCAATACGTTGCGGGAACTTCTGGTGAAAGGGAGTCAAGGTGCGTCGAATCACACTCACTGCCGGTAGAGCGGCAAAAGCGTTCTGTGGGATTGCGTTGGCCCTGGCCGCTGTTTCTGCGCCTGTGGCGCTGGGCCAGGCGCCGAAGCCAAACACGGGCCTGCGGGTCTGGAACATCGACCTTGCCGCGGTGGAACCCACGCAGTTGCCCTCCTCGTTCCCGGGCATCAAGCCCGTGGGCATCGTCGCCGCTCGCAACGGGTCCTTTTCGGGCAAGGTGATGGTGGGCGGTGCGCCGCTGGAGGCCCTGAAGGCTTCGATGAGCGACCTTCGGAGCAAGGCGGGCACGATCCGCGCCGACCGGGCACAGGTGCGCTATGGTGCGGACTGGGAGGGCATGCCCGGATGGTACAAGCCGTACGGCCTGGATGTCCTGCTGAAGGCGCCGCCCAAGGGCGCGACCGTCGCCTCCGTTTGGATCACGGTGGCCGTGCCGAAAGATGCGATACCCGGCTCATACAAGGGCGCGCTGACGCTTCAGGCTGCGGGTGCCGCGCCGGTCAAGGTGCCGGTCGAGCTGGAGATCATGGACTGGACGCTGCCGGCGCCGAACGACTTCCGTACGTACATCGAGATGGTCCAGTCTCCGGATACGCTCGCCGTCGAATACAAGGTGCCGCTGTGGTCGGAGAGGCACTGGGCGCTGATCGCGCGCAGCTTCGACCTGATGCGCCCGCTGGCCAACCGCGTGGTGTACCTGCCGCTCATCTGCCACACGAACTTCGGCAACGAGCAGTCCATGGTCCGCTGGGTCAAGAAGAGCGACGGCACGTACGAGTATGACTTCTCCATCCTGGACAGGTACCTCGATCTCGCCGCCAAGCACATGGGCGCGCCCGGGATCGTCGTCGTAAACGCCTGGGACGTCTACCTCAAGCCGGCCGAGAACCAGTGGGACGAGAAGTGGTGGAACACGCTGACGGAAGCTCAGAAGAAGAACAGCTACTTTCGCGAACTCAAGGAGCGCGGCGACCTGCGCCGCAAGCTACAGGCCGAGCACGGCAACGGCCCGGCGGTGACGGTGATGGAGGGCGGGAAGCTTCAGACCGTACACCTGCCCGACTACACGGACCCTGCCGCCGAGGCGCTCTGGAAGCCGCTGTTCGACCAACTGCGCCAGCGCCTCCGGAAGCGCGGCCTCGAGAAGGCCATGACGCTCGGCATGCTTACTGACCAGTGGCCGAGCAAGGAAGAGGCCGAGTTCCTCAACAAGGCGTCCGGCGGCCTGCCCTGGGCTTCGCACGCACACTGGAGCGCCGTCAAGAGACGCGGCGGCAAGGTTCACGGCGTCGCCAAGGTCGGCTATGAGACCTGTGTATGGGACATCAAGGCCACCGACCCGGACAAGGAGCGCACGTACGGATGGAAGAACGAGAGATTGATCCTCGCGCACTACCGTATGCGGGGGATGAACGGCTTCTACCCGACGCGGATGCGGGCCATATGCGAGCTGAACATCACCGGCATGCAGCGCGGCCTGGGACGTATCGGGGCCGACTTCTGGTGGGCCGTCAAGGACAAGCGCGGCCGGCGGGCCGGCACGGTGACGGCCCGCTACCCCCAGAGCCTGTGGCGCAACCTGGACATCAAGGCCTGTATCCTGGCCCCGGGCCCGGAGGGGGCCGTGCCAACCGCGCGCTACGAGCACTTCCGCGAAGGCCTGCAGGAGTGCGAGGCCCGCATCGCGATCGAGCAGGCCATCCTGGACAATGAGGCCAAGCTCGGCGCCGATCTGGTCGGGCGCTGCCGTGAGCTGCTCAAGGATCGCCATCGCGCCGCCTGGCGCGAGGACACCAAGGACAAGGCGTTCATGGCCGCGAACGGATTCGCCAAGCTTGCCTGGTACAGTCAGGACGAGGCCTGCTACAAGTGGTTCCTGAACTCGAACTGGCAGGAGCGCAGCGCGAAGCTCTACGCCTTGGCCGGCGAGGTAGCACACAAACTCGCCGGTAAGTGACAGGACCTGACGGTCCGAAGGTCAGCCAGTCAGGATAGTGCAGGCCGGCGGGGCCGGTCGATCGCCGCGCGGCCGTCGTTTCAGGAGACAAGCCATGCAACGAACCATGCTGTGGGCGGTCGCGGCGCTGATGCTTCTTGGGACCGCTGCTGTGGGGGCGACGTACGTGGTTGACAACCAGCACCCCAAGGCCTCGGACGAGAACCCCGGCACCGAGGCGGGGCCGTGGAAGACCGTGCAGCACGCCGCCGACACGGCCCAGGCCGGCGACACGGTGTACGTCATGGAGGGCGTCTACGACGAGCTGGTCGCCCTGAAGAACCCGGGCCGGCCCGACGCGAAGATCACCTTCAGAGGCATGCCGCAGCACTCCGCCCAGATCAAGGGCGTGCAGACGGGCAAGGCCGCCTACGTCCGCATCGAGGGCTTCCGCTTCGTGGACCGCGGCGTCACCGTCTCGAGCGACCACGTGGAGGTGGTCGGCAACTATTTCCACAAGGTCCGGTACCAGGCCGTCGCGGGCACGGCGACGGGGACGTACGTGGCCTACAACCGGGCCTGGACTCCATCGGCGGGGTTCGGCGCCAGCGGGGCCAACTGGGTCGTCGTGGGCAACGAGGTGGAGCGGATGATCCACACGACGGTGGAGTGCGACTACGGCCGGTTCTTCGGCCGGGGCCACGTGTTCCGCCGCAACTACTTCCACGGCACAGCCCAGGCCGAGGTGGCCAAGAGCCACGTCGACGGGTTCCAGACGTGGCACCTCAAGGGCCGCGGCGAGAAGTCGCACGACATGACCTTCGAGGACAACGTGGTCTACAACTTCCACCAGGGGATCATCGCGCGGGCCACCGAGGAAGGCGACTGGCTGGGGCGGTTCACGATTCGTCGCAACATCTTCGTCCACGGCCTGTTGCCGAACGAGAAGGGAGCGGCCGTGGGCCTCATCTTCCAGAACGTGCCCGGCATCGTCGTGGAGCACAACCTCATCGGCGACGTGCAGTGGTTCGGTTTCAGCCCGTCGGGGACCACCAGTGGCCACCTGCGGAACAACATCGTCTACAAGTGCGGCGCGTGGGACCGCGGCAGCCGGCCCAAGGGCCTGGCCGTGGACCACAACATCTCGTTGGCAGCCGAGACGAAGCTGCCGGCCGGATCGTACATCGCGAAGGACCCGATGTTTGTCGACCCGGCCAAGGATAACTGGCGGCTGCGCGAGGGCAGCCCGGCCATCGGCGCGGGCACCGGCGGCTCGACCATCGGGCCGCTGGCGTGGCCCAACGTGTACGTGGTCGACGCGCGGCATCCCGGGGCGTCTGATGAGGGGTTCGGCTACAGCGGCCGACCGTTCAGGACGCTGGCCCACGCGGCCGAGGTTGCCAGGAAGGGCGAGACGATCATCGTCCACGGCGGCGTGTACCGCGAGCTCGTGGCGCCCAAGGACGAGGGCGTGACGATCCGCGCCGCCGCCGACAACGGCGTCGTTGAGCAGGTCGTCGTTAGCGGCGCCGACCTGGTGGCCGGCTGGAAGCGCGAGGCAGACGGCTGGTCGGCGCCCCTGGCCGCCAAGCCCGTCAAGCTCCTGCGCGACGGCAAGGTCTGGACTGAGTTTGACTACAACGCAGCCGCCAGGCGTATCACGATCAAGTCCGGCGGCGACCCGCGCCTGCACGCCTTCGAGACGGTGGTCCGCAAGCACGCCGTCGATCTGACCGGCAAGAGCAAGGTCAAGGTCGAAGGCATCCAGACCGCCAACACGCTCGCCGAGCCGGTCATCCCCGAAGGCCGTTAGGGAAGGTTACCCGCAGACACGACCCAGGCTTTGCAGGGAGCAGGACAATGGAACGGCATCTTCTGACAACGCTCATCGTGACCATGTTTGCGGCATCCGGCGCGTTCGCCGCCGGGGAACGGGGCGCCTCGCTGTATGTCGATTCCGCCAAGGGCAGCGACGAGGCCGACGGCTCGCAGGCCAAGCCGCTCAAGACCCTCGCAAAGGCGCTGTCGCTCGCTAAGGGCGGGGAGACGATCTGGCTGGCCGACGGGCAGTACCCGGCGGTGGCCATCGGCAAGAAGTACGCCAGGGAGGTTGTGGTCCGAGCGGTCAACAAGCTCGGCGCGATGATGGTCGGCGGCGTCGTGATCGCCCAGGCCGAGAACGTGCGCCTCCAGGACCTGCGCTTCGCCTGGACGCCGGCCACCCGCCCCAAGCAGGACAAGGACCCGTTC
>Ga0307378_10008976_pt1 | contig 13189 bp, 14 predicted proteins | sample UN1MG_FD_202238 | JGI IMG/M metagenome (GOLD analysis project Ga0307378, IMG submission 202238) | Soil microbial communities from Risofladan, Vaasa, Finland - UN-1 | ecosystem: Environmental > Terrestrial > Soil > Coastal area > Acid sulfate soil | place: Finland: Risofladan, Vaasa | collected... | reverse complement strand
CAGGATGTGTAGCAATAGATCAGGATTATGTTTATAGAACTTTTACATTTACTAAGATGGAAAACTATAAATTAGGATTTATTGCACAAGAGGAATTGGGGATTACAAAGATTCAACTTCCTTTATCGTTTAATGAAATGTATTGGAAAATGTTAAATAAAACAATCGAATATAACATTAGAGATACGGAACTATTGGAGAAATTGGATACTAAGTTAGCTCATATCAATTTGTTAAATGAACTAAGAATTATTTGTAATACAAGTTTTGATTCCGTTTCATCATTTGGTCAAATTGATTCGCTTATGGTTTCATATTTAAGAAACAAAGGAATAGCATCAAAGAACAGTGATCCACATATTGCTAAAGAAGATTATCCTGGGGCATTTGTCTTTCAACCAACACCGGGGGTTTATGATTATATAACTGATTTTGACTTTGCATCACTATACCCAAGCCTTATGATTACATATAATATTGGAGTCAATAGTTTTATAATGAAGACAGAAGATCCAACTGATGGATATGATATTACTTATCATCCTGAAAACTTACCTGATAAAGTGAATATGATTATTGACCCATTATATGAGAAAAAGGTTGTTCAACTTGATAAAAAAGAGTTGTTTAAATTTATACAAGAAAAAAATCTAGTTCATACAATCAATGGATGTTTTTTTAAACCGCATGAAAAAGAATTTTCATCATTTGGTCAAGTTGTAGATATGTTAATGACTTCACGAAAAGACTATAAAGAAAAGATGTTTAAAGAAAAAGATGAAAGCGCTGAGTATAAATACTTTTATACAAGACAATTGGTTTATAAGGTTTTGGCAAATACACTCTATGGAGTTGTGGCAAATAAATCATTCAGATTTTTTGATACATCTCTTGCGTCAGCAGTTACATTATCTGGCCAAGAGGCATTAAAGACATCAATTATATATGGGGATGCTTTTATGAGAAGTATTGCAAAAGGTACAGAAATAGAAGAACCAAAACCATTAACTAAATTGGAAATGTTCTCCAGTGATATGCCTGATAGAAGTAATGAGTATATTGTTACTGGAGATACTGATTCTATTTTCTGTTGCTTTGAAAAGGTACCATTGAATAATCCCATTATAGATATTAATAATTGGTGTCTTCAAATTGAAAAATATTTAAATGAAGATAAGATACTTGAAGTGGTTAAAAAGCATAATGTGAATTTACAGTTTAATCGCTTGAAATTGAAAAATGAGTTGTTAATTTCAAGAGGTCTATTCTTGGCTAAGAAACGATATGTAATTCGAGTTATTATGAATGAAGGAAAAGAAGTTGATAAAATTAATTTCATGGGCATAGAGATTAAGAGATCTGATTATCCAAGTAAATCAAAAGAATTTATGAGAGAATTATCTGATTTAATTTTGAGATCAGAGAGAGTTTCTTTGACAAAGCTCTTAAAATATGTTCAAGAGCAAGAAAAGGGATTTGTCGATGCTATTGAAAGCGGAAGTAAAACAGTTGCAAGACCTGTAAGCTGGGGTAAAGAAATAAAGAATTACAAACTTGTGCCGCAGGGAGTTAAAGCCATGCAGGCATGGAACGATATAATGTATCCAATTCATAAAACTGGAGTAAAAGCATATATGTTTTGGGTTAGAGGAATTGATATTGAAAAAGCGCCAGAAGATGTAATAAAGAAATATCATGCGTATGTAAAAGCTGGAAATGGTAAGTTGGAAGTTATAGCTATTCCAGACGATGAAGAAAAGTTGCCAAATTATTTCATTCCTAATAGAGATGCAGCTTTAAAGTTCGTATTTAGAGACAGATATGAACTAATGCTTAAACCATTAACGGATGCGCAACTTATGAAACAAAAGGCAACTATATTAACTTTCTAGAACAAAATATAAACGAAAGGAAAAGAATATGTCAAAAGAAGTAAGATTAATCGAAAATTTTGCAAGTTGGCAAGGAGAAGGACCTGACTCTGGTCATAGTATGATTATACTCAGGTTTAAGACTTGCAACTTAGCATGTCCATGGTGTGATACAGCAGTTAAAATGAGAATATCTTCTGAGGCACCATACAAGTTAGACGAAATTCAAGAAAATATTAATAATAGAAAAGCAGGTATTTTAGTAACAGGTGGAGAACCCACAGTCGCAAGACACTTTTATGAAACACTCATGCTTTTAAATGATCTTGAATATCCTATCGCAAATGTTGAGTCTAATGGTTTTAAACTATTTGAACTCATAGAAAAAGTTGATCCCACCAAACAAGTCAAGTTCATCTACTCACCAAAAATCTTCAGCGACAAAGATATAGACTTAGGAATTAAAATAGTGAATACTCTCGCCGGTAATCCGAAAGTTTATATTAAAGTTGTTTATGATGGCAGTGATCATATTATGGAATTCTTGGAATTTTTAGGTGATCAAGATGATTTGTTATGGAATCATAAAATTTGGTTAATGCCAGAGGGTATTACTAGACCTGATTTAATCAAAAACTCGGAGAAAACATTTGATCTTTGTGAAAAATTTAGATTTAATTTTTCATCAAGAGACCATATTATATTTGGTTTCATTTAATGGAAAGAGTGAGAGGGGGTGAAGGTGATAGAAGCAAGAATGAGCAGCTACCATAAATATTATGAACCCAAAGAGAGTGATGGAATATGTGTGGTTCGTAAAAAAAATGAGTCAATTGATGAACTGTTGAAACGGTTTAGAAAAAGATATTCTAAAAGCGGCCTCGCAAGAGAACTCCGTGAAAGAATGGCATTTGAAAAACCAAGCAATAGAAGACGAAGAAAAAGAGCACAAGCACAACGTCTTCGAGAGAAAGACGATGAAAAACTAAAAGAGATGCATGAAAGGTACACTAAGAAAAAACAACAATACGCAAGAAAGGAATCTACACATCATGATAGAAGCGCTAGGTACAAAAATAATAGTAAGACTGTTGAGAAGGAACAAGACACAAGGGGGAATAGTTCTTCCGAATAACTCTGCTGATCCTCAAGGATACGGGGAAGTACTTTCAATCGGTACAGCAATCCCTACATTTCCAGAAGCTCCGGAAAAGACTCTGAATGAAGGGGATAAGATTGTTTTTCATATAAGAGCTGGTATGGATATGGTTATGGAAAAAGAAATTCTCAGATGCTTAAACTATGATGAAGTTTATGGTATTTTAACAGATGAAGACTTTAATAATAATCTTGAAGTAATGACCATGGGAACCAATGAGTCCAACCCTCAATCAAACTTAAGGGTAGAGAGGTGATCTGATTGTCCTTAAATATACAACATATAGATGCGAGAGATTTACCAGATGCCTGGTTTCAAACTCTATTCACAATACTTGAGGAAGGTTCAGTATTTAAAATTGATAGGGGATCTTTTGCAGGTCAAAAAAGATTAGAGTTTGATTGGATTACAGTGAGAATTAAAGATCCAGGGCATCGTCCTTTATTACCTCAGATAGAAGCACACTTTGGTATTCCAAACCCAGTTGCAGATGATTATCTTGATGATTATGTGTCATACTTAATGACTGGGGATGTTGCGGAAGGTGAGTCTTATACTTATGGTCAGAGAATGACAAAGAAACATATAAACTATCCAATTTGGTTTAGAAAACAAGATCGCCTTAAAGAGATTTTAATTCAGGATGATATATACCACAATGAAAAAATAGTATCGGAAGGTGAATCAACAGTTACTTGGAACCTTAATCAAATTGAATTACTTATTTGGACGTATAAGAACAAAGGATACAGAAACAATCAGATGATTCTTCAAGTAGCAGAACCAACTGATATGTTACTTCAAGACCCGCCGTGTTTAAGACACATTGACACGAGGATTCAAGATGGAAAATTACATTTTTATCCTTACTTTAGAAGTTGGGACCTTTACGGAGGATTTCCTGCTAATCTTGGCGGAATCCAATTGCTAAAGGAATATATTGCTGCAGAAATTGGAGTTGAAGATGGGGAGATCATTGCTTCAAGCAAGGGTCTTCATATTTATGACTATACATTTGATCTTGCGAAATGTTTGAGAATGCGAGATGATATGAAGTTAAAGGGGGAATAATTATGTCTTGTGTTGTAGGATTGATATACGATGAAGCAATATATATGGGGTCGGATGGAATTGCGACAACTGAAGAAGGTGAAAAGAGACCAATTCATGCAACCAAAATCTTCAGAAATGGTAATTATCTAATGGGATTTACTGGTTCTGTTAGAGCAGGCCAAGTTATTTTTCCCGTTCATTTTAACCCTTCCGAAGATATTAACAAATTACCAGATGAAATGAGAGAGCATATGAGTAATAAAGGAACTTTGATGATCGGAGAAAGTCAAGTTCAACTGTATAATGGAAATTTCTTGATTGGATTCAAAGGTAAATTATATGAGATTTTAATGGATTTTCAATTAAATGAAACATTAGGAAATTATACAGCCATTGGTTCTGGTGCTTCTTATGCTCTTGGTTCTCTCCATACTTCTAAAGATATGATGATTACTCCAAGAAGAAGAGTTGAAATGGCACTAGAAGCGGCATGCGAATATGATATGTCTTGTGGCCCACCACTTAAAGTAGAGATGCTATAATGGATGAATGCTAAACATAGATGTCTTAAATGTGACTATGAGTGGGAATCATCACCAGGTCCCACTCAATGCCCAATCTGTGGTCATCTATATGTGAAGTGGTTAAATTATGAAGAAATGAGAGAGGTGTGGAATGTTAAAAGAAGGAGAAATGGTATGTCCGAAATGTGAAGGAGGTTCTTGGCCACAGAAATTTTTAGATATTACAAGTCCATCATGGGTTAGATGCCCGAAATGTAACGGGAAGGGTTCCCTTGATTGGGTTGAGAATTTAATGGGGGTACATGGAACATATATAAAAATAGATTATTTAAATGACCCAGATCTACATGAAGTAGTGGATTACAGTGAAAAAATAAAGGGGTGAATTTATGACACAAAGTGGTTATGTTTTGGCAGGATTTGAAACTCTTGCAGGTATCTTTGATAATTTCATGGAAGGTAAAAAGGGTCGTTGGGAAGATAACTTTACACGAGATCAAATATCTAATTTTCTTTCTAGTACTTGCTCAGGTTATCTTCATTCATACGGTCAGAATTTTCATAATAAAAAGAAGTATGAGAAGTATAATGATAACGAAGCGAATATGTATAAAAAGTGTCGTGATATGGGGCTCTTCAATGGTTGCAACTTAATTGTTGACAGCGGAGGATTTCAAATTTCAATTGGGAAATTAACTCGCAGAGAGTCTGATTTACTATTTCATAAGTATTATGAGTTTTTGGTAGATCATTCGGATGTTTATGATCGAGCATTTATTCTTGACGTTCCGCCTGGTCCTGGATGTGAGATTTTTCATAATTTCGAGGATGTTTATAATTTAAATTTACAATCTTATAAACTGGCAAAAGAACAACTACCAGAAGAAGTCAGAAAGAAAATTATTTATATTCATCATTTTAGAACTCCTGAACTATGGAATATTTACACTAAAATCTTGAGAGATCATGATATGTTCAACTCTTTTGAATACCATGGAACTGGTGGTATAGTTGCTAACATGGCAAGTGATATGTCTATTCCATGCATCATATACGTCCTACCAATAATTCCCCTTTTAAATGAGTGTAAAAAATACGGAAAAGATCATTTGAACTTTCACATCCTTGGTGGTGCAAACTTTCGAGATATTCTGTATTATGAACTGTTTATGATAGCAGTAGAGAAAAAACATAACATTAAATTAAACATTACTTATGACTCCTCAGGTCTATATAAACAGGTCATGAATGCTCGATTTATGCACGTCAAGGATGATGAAGGTTATATCCGTAAGATGAATATAAAAAGTGATAATCTTTGTATGAGATTTCTTTTACCTTATGGAGATCCAACAGAACAAAAAACTGTTAAAGAAATATATCAACATGTAGTTGATTATACAGCAGACAAATGGAATTTCAAAAGAATTAGTATTGATGGTGTTTATGACGAGACCAGTGGAACATTTCACGAGGATGTGAAAGCTTATTCAATGTTATATACGCTAGATCTATACACAGTAATTCAACAAGAAATGAGAGAGTTTGCTGCAAGAGTATATCCAATATATGAATCTGGAAACTTTAATTTATTCTATAAGGAATCTCTTGAAGCAACCAGAATATTAAATCAAGGAAAACTTACAAAAAAACAAAAAATAAAAGCATACAGCATTCCTAGATCACTTGATATGTTGACAAATTTAGATGAAGACTATTGTCATGATTTAGTGAAGAAGTTTTTAGCGAAAGATGAATTTGTAAACTTATATGAGAAAACAAAACTATTATCTGCCATGACGTAATGGAATGCTATGAGGATTCCTACAAATGAAGTATAATAAACATTTAAAAAAATATGTCACTCCGGATGATGGTCAAGATTATTGTATTAAATGCGAAGGCGAAGGAACAATTCAAAGAAAAAGAAATCAGTGGGTGTATAGACCCAAAGAGAATTTGATTTGTGACAGATGCTTCGGAACAGGAGTGTTAGATTGGATAGAGAAAATTACTGGAAAGGAAGATCGGAGGCGATCGAAGTCGACCCACGTATCAATGTATTCCTAGAAGCAGAAGATGTAATATGCCCAAAATGTCGTGGGAAAGGTATATATCCTGTTGAACTGGATGATGAAAGAGAGTACTGCGATAAATGCTATGGAGATAAAAAGTTTGATTGGATTGAAAGAATAACAGGCAAACCTACTCCAGAGTGGTTTGAATGTAGTACTTCATCATCCACATCATCCACATCTCAATCAAGCTATACTGTCAGTAACATAAGAGAAGTTCAGAAACCATTTGAAAAACATCTTAAAGATTATATTGATAAGATGGGTGAGAATATTAAACTCGCTATTGACAGGAATATACTTGGGATGTTTAAATATACATTTGGAACAAAATATAAAAAGGAAAAGGAGGAACATTTTTGATTACTGATTCCTTTCTCGATTCATGCTTCACAATCATCCTCAATAAAAAATCTAAAGTCAAACAAACCAAACAACTATTCAGAGATATAAGGGAAACTTTAACTTTCAGCGAAAGTAAAGAAACATATGAGATTCCTATTAATATACAGTCTAAACTGGATTGTTTGACTAAGGTTTGTGATATGTTGCTGGATGACAGAGCCATTCAAAATGTTTTAGACAGTATCTCGTTCAGTGAGAAGTTTGTGGATCATCGTGACTATTTAGACATGAAAGTTAATGAAGAAATAAATGATGCGTTATTTCAAGACATTATTAAACAGATTAGATTAAGAAAAAAGATCGTTGCTCTGTTTCAAAATTATGATGAACTTGAGGGTGTGTTGAGTTCAATCAAAGACGGAACATTTGATTCAATTGATGACCTTGTAGATGATTATGAGGTTACGATTAAAACATTATATTCAAATATGATGGAGGCCAACAGATCAATAACAATTGAAGCATCTGCGTCATTAGATTTAATGAAAGATGAGTATAGTCATGTTCTCGAAATGATACAGAAAAAGTATGATCGAACCAGTAAAACTCCGTCAGGATTTGCAATATTAGATAATGAAGTATTAGTTGGCGGTTATGAACCTTCAAGGTTGTATATATGGGCTGGAGGTTCTGGAGCAGGAAAATCAACCATGCTGAATAATTCAATAATAAAATCAGCAACCAATAAAGAATATTTAGTAAATCCAGATGTTAATCCAGTAAAGGAAGGAGAAATTAATAGAGTATTTGTTTATGTAACTCTTGAGAATACAATTGAAGAAGCATTAATGAGAACGTATCAACCCTTATTTAATAGGACGACACCTCAGATGCTTAGAGATATAACTACTAAGGATGTTGATGTTGGTAAAATGATTGCAGATGAGTTGAAGAAATATGGTTGTACAATCGTAATGAAATATTTTCCAGCTATGAGTATTAGTACAATTGATTTAATGGGAGTTTTAGATGATGTTATTGAAGAGTATGGAAAAGAAGCAATCGCTGGTTTATATGTTGATTATCTTGATCTATTAAAGACAGATACAAAATATGATTTATATAGAATTGAATTGGGTCATATTACTCTGTCTTTAAAAACTCTTGCTGTTCAATATAATATTCCTGTAATAACTGGGACTCAGTTATCAAGAGGGGTGTATAAGATAAGCAATTCAAAAGATTTGAGTGTTGATATGATGTCTGAATCAATCAAAAAAGTTGAACACGCAGATTTTGTTGCTCTTTTAGCTAAGGATGAGTTTGATGGTGGATTGGTTTATGGTAAAGTTGGAAAGAATAGATCTGGAGAATCGAACGTTTCTCTAACATTCAGAGTTGACTTCAGCAAATTCAAGTTTATAAGTGCAACTAAGTCAGCAAACAGGGATAAACAGGATTCATCTACCGATTCTTGCCAGCCAAGTGGGTTTGAAGGAATGGTAGTCTTTTAAGAAACAAACTCATTAAAACCCTCTAACATTTGAAGAACAAAAACAAAATCTGGAGTTAGTTAGATTATTATTGCTGTTAAATCAGATGGAGGATAGATAAATGAGTAAAAAAGTTTCGTATATGAACTTACTTAAAGAAGCAATATCCGATGTTTCAGAATATGACACCAGTGACAACCTAGAAGTAAAAGGCCCTATGTTGGACCCCATTATTTCTTGGGATGGTGGTGGAGAAATTCCAACTTATAAGGATGCTGCAAGTATTCTTGAAAGGTATTATTTCAACGAAGAAAACGACGAGGGTGTTACCGTTTCGGATGACGAAGAACTGCAATCCGATTATCAAAATGATAAGGGTGATTCCGCAGGGCCGTCTATGCAGAATGCTAAGGGTGCTGGAACAGAACAAGCTGGAACCAGTGACTCTGATACAGTTCTCGGCGGAAAAGAAGAAAAAGAAGAAGACATTGCCAAAGAAGGATTTGAGTATGATTTAGATGAATGGGACCTTCTTGAAGCTGAGTGGGATGATGAAAACGTTCCTAAAGCAAAAGTCTATGGCGATGAAGAAGGCGGCGATGAAGACAAAGAAGATGAAGACGAAGAAGATGAAGACGAAGACAATGAAAAAGAGACTTCAGAAAGTTATGATCTCGATATGGAAAATGCAATCATCGAAAAACTCATCCAAGAAATGGAAGACGAAGATTCTTCTGACATTATGACCTATACGGATGATGATGTAGCATCAGGTATGTCCGCTCCTGATGAAGAAAAAGCAGACGGTCCAGAAGACGACGCTCAGGGTGCTGGTACACAACAAGCTGGAACAGGACCTGATGAAGGCGAAATTCCTGATCGAGACGACATCCATGATCAAATGGTAGAACCTAAAGTCTATCGTGGTGAAAATAATGGTGTCGGAGAAGCATTTTCTCAAAGCGCAATAGATGATATTGAGCTTGGTGTTCTAGAAGAACTCGAATATATGCTTGAGCAAGATGAGGGTGATGAGGGCACACCAGAGGAAGAAGCTGATGCTGCTGAAGAAGGCGGAGAGGAAGCTAAAGACCTTGATGTTGACCAAGACATGAAGGAATGGTTAGAACTCGATGAAGCTGCACCGCCTCCTGCTGCGGTTCCCGGCGGGCCATCACCAAAAAAAACTGATGAAGACTACGAAGACGATGAGGGAGCATACTCGGAAGCAATGAGACTCTTTAGAGAAGACATTGAGGAAGACGTAGAAGATATTGATTCAGACGACATTAGGGTTTAATTTAAAATAGTTGAGTGGGTACTATCTCTTGTGCCCACTCAGCAATGAAAAGGAAACTAGCATGGAGAATTTAACATCGTATAATGTGAAAGTTCATACGTCTGGGCATACAGTATTTTTTAGAAATCGGGCAGTCAGAACTCCGGTTGAGTTTAAAAATATCTTTGGAAACGACCTCGAACTTCTCAAAAGTAAACTAGAATTTTTATCTATTAAATATTCAATTCACAAAGTTACTAATGAAGAACAAATAATAGAAGAAGAGATAATTACAGATAACGATGTTCAAATTGAAGAATTATATCCAGAAGAGAAAAAAGAATCTGACTCAATTATGGAAAAATTAATTGCTGAGAATAGTTGAACTGGAGAAATGTAATGAAAAGAATTGTAATATATCAAGAAGGATCTGACACCGTTGAGTTATTTGATGATGATGGGTCGGAGGTTCCGAGTTACACCGAGCGGCTATCAGACTTGTTTCAAGTTGGTAATATATCAGTAGTTAACACCACCAGTGGGTCGTTAGCTGTTAGACCTAGTAAGATCACGTCTGTATTAGTCCAAGATTTTAAGGAACCTTCCCAAAAAACACCTATCAAAAAAGATCCCAAAAATAATAAGAAAGTTGAAGAAGAGGTAGACATAATAACTGATGTTTAATGAAGTATATATAGTAACTACAGTTTTTATTCTTTTCTTATTGGGGATTTCTTTATGGATTGGTCGCAAAGTATATCTAAACAAAAGAAAAGAAGGAATTATAAAGAATTTTGCTGACTATACAGCGGTTTTAGATTACCATATGAGTAAAGCTTATGATATGATTCATAAAGATAGAATGCTAATATTTTCAATAGAAGGAAGTAAACTTTCAGATAAGGAATTTAATAGATTTTCTAAGGATTTTATAAGATTAGTTGAAAAAGTTCTTGGAAAACTCTTGCTTGAAGAATTTATTTTCGTCTATGGCGATCATGAAACATTAACTTTTGTTATGGCTGAATATTTCAGTAGCAAATATGAAACTGACGAAATTCGTCAGAGTGCTGTCGACGATATGATGGCATCCGATATAGAAGTACCCGAGTCTTTGAGAGCAGACGCCCCAAGGCGATAATAGGAGATATATATGGCTGGGATATCAGATACAATTAACAAGCTGAAAACGACGATCATCCAAACCCAGACCAGGAAAGTTGATGCTAGATTAGATAAAGCAGTTAGGGATATAGTACAACTTAAAAGTCATTCTGGTAGAAATGGTTATGTTGAATTAGTGAAAAGTATTATTTCGAAGACTGCCGATGTTAAAATTAGTGGAGTTGGTGGTGGTCTGTTTGCTCAAGGAGTAACCCCAACAGCATTTGGCCAGGGTGGCAGAATTGGAAGATATAAAGCATATCAAGCAATTGTATCTAACATTAGCTACGGTTATAGGGCTTTAAGTGTTTTAGTTGACAACATATTATCACCTGATGATATAACAAAATCTGCTTTAGAAATCCGACCAAAGTCATTTCTTGAAAGTGATACTCCGGCAGAATCTAAAGCAAGATATGTAAAAGAAGTAGTCAAACGAGTTGGATTAGAAAGAAAGCTTGATCCGATAATCAGAAACACTCTTTTGTTTGGAGATCTATTTTGTGAGATTGGAGGACCAAAAGCAGCGTTAACTAGTCAAACACTATTATCTGAAGCACGAACTTATCTAACTAGATTTCAAGAAGATATAAGTAATGGTGTAAGAGAACTTATTATTGAACCGGTTGGAAAAGATCGAAATATTAAAATTAATATGGATTATAGTTCATTATTTGAAGCAGGCGAAACAGGTGATCAAAAAACAGATGATGAAAATGATTCAAAGAAAAAAGAGACAAAAAAAGAAAGAGATAAAAGAAATAAAACAAAACTGGCAAATGTAAAACTAATTTTTCATGAACCACAATATGTTGTAAAACTTCAAAGTGCTATGTTTCCAGTGTGTTTTGGTTATTTGGTATTCCCTATATTGATGGCAATGCCAGGAATGGCAATAGCGGATGAAGCAATCAATAATATTTGTTTGGCGATTCTAAAAAGTCTCGAGAACAAGCTTCCTCAAATGAAGGAATATAAAGATGATAATCAATTAAAGGACATCATCAAAGCAATGATAGCAAATTCAAATACGAATAAATCTATGGATATTCGTTATGTGTCTCCTGATAAAATGGTTCATTTTTTAAGACCAACTACAAAATATTATCCTTATGGAGAATCAATTTATGATAGTACTCAGTATACTTCTAAAGTTCTGATTGCTCTTGAAACCGCTTTAGCTGTGCAGAGACTATCTAGATCAACTGAAAAAAGAAAGATTGCTATTGAAATTGGTCTTCCAAGAGATGCAAGAAAAGCGATTGAAGCTTTAAAAGAAGAATTTAGAAAAAGAAAGATTAGTCTTGATAGTTTTGGAACTGTTGATACAATTCCAAGTATGATTACTACATTTGAAGATGTTTATATTCCTCAAAAAGATGGTAAACCGTTTGTTGACATTACAACATTCACAGAAGGAAATGTTGATGTTAGAAGTAAAACAGATGAGTTAAAATTTATGAGAGATCAAATGGTTGCTAGTTTAGGAGTCCCTCCCAGCTTTTTAGGTATTGAGGAAAACCTTTCAAATAAAGCGGCCCTAAGTGAAGAAAATATTTTATTCGCTAGAACTGTTATTGCCCACCAAAAATATTTGACTCATCAATTAAATGAATTAATACAAAAAGTATTTGATATTATTGATCCTGATGAGGCATTAACAATACTTGAGCATGTTGAAGTTGCATTGCCTATACCAAGGTCTTTACAATTTGAGAGAGAAGCAAGATATATGAATGAATTGACGACCTTAATTGAAAATCTAGAAAGAATTGGTATTCCAAAAGAGTTTTCAAAGAAAAAATATCTCTCACAAATTGATTGGGATGAAGTTAAGAAGTATGAGATTAATCAAAAGATTGATGAAACTATCGATCCATCTAAAAAGAGTGATGATGAAGGTATGGGAGCTCTTGGCGGGGGCGGGATGGGAGGTTTCTAAGGGGGTTACAAAATAATGGATACTAGTACATTAAAAGTATTTGCTATAACTTATATTAAAGAGCAAGATAATATACAACACAATGCTAAATGCGAATTAATTAACTTTGTTAAAGAATCAGAGGTAGATGATATTTTACATCTGATTTTTAATGGCAATGTACCAAAATATAAATTAAATGATGCTGAAAGGTTTGTGTTAAGATCTCAGGCCGAAAACTTTATTTATCCTTTAGTTGATCCTATAGTTGAATCAGTGCTTTTGGAAGTAAAAGGAAAGACTAG
>Ga0307378_10008972_pt1 | contig 13193 bp, 20 predicted proteins | sample UN1MG_FD_202238 | JGI IMG/M metagenome (GOLD analysis project Ga0307378, IMG submission 202238) | Soil microbial communities from Risofladan, Vaasa, Finland - UN-1 | ecosystem: Environmental > Terrestrial > Soil > Coastal area > Acid sulfate soil | place: Finland: Risofladan, Vaasa | collected... | reverse complement strand
TTGTTATGGCGTGGGTGGATAGGTACCCGCAAGCTCTAGCCTCGTATGTGGATGGTATGAAGAATGAGTTTATATTCCATCCGTCCAACCCGCAGGACAATGTGGTTTCCCCGCGTACACTGGAGATTTCTTCCAACATCATTTGGAACATCGACAAGTACGACGAAGATACTCTTGACGCTGCGCTAACAGGCACAGCCGGTAGTGCGTACGCAGCGAGCCAAGTCTCTTTCATTAGATTCCAAGAGTCGTTGCCCTCGGTTAAGTCTGTCGTGCAGAACCCAACCACTACTGAAATACCAAGCGACCCCGGTGCCCGCGCAGTAATGACGTTCGGACTACTGGAGCATGTGGAGAAGGATACTCTGACTCCGATACTGCAATACCTGCGTCGTATGGAGGAAGAGTGGCAGGTGGTGTTCTGTGTAGCATTGGCTAGGCACGCGAACAAGAACATAGCGTTCAACAACCGAGAGTTCTCACTCTGGGCAGCTGACAACGAAGACTTACTATAAGGTCTCACTGAGACCTTTGGAGAACAACATGGATACAGAACGTAAATTCAAAGCAATCAAGATCGGGCTTATGCGGTGTGAGCCGTTCGGGCTGTTGCGTGGCGTTGCCATGCACGGTAAGACTCATCTGACTACTGACGTACCCACAGCAATGACAGACGGACGGGACTGTTGGTACAACCCTGAGTTCTTATTCAAGCGAATAAGTAATGGGGATAAGGGTGTCGCCTACGTCATGGTACACGAGTGGCTGCACAAGGCAGGTATGCACATGGTGACTTACATGGCTCTAGCCAAGCGCGATCCTCGGATAGCCAACATGGCGATGGACTATTGGAACAATGATCGCATCGAGTTGGCAGACCCCGACCATAAGTTCACTGCAATGCCCGAGGACGAGAACGGTAAGCCTATAGGTCTGCACGACATCAAGTATCGAGGGTGGACAATCAAGAGGATATTCAACGACCTACTTGAGAATCAGCAAGAACCCGAAGGTAACGAGGGCAACAAAGGCGGGGGCGAAGGTGACGGTGACGGTGACGCAGGGTTTGACGGTCACGATTGGGAAGGAGCCGAGAAGCTCACCGAGGAGGAAGCCAAGCAGGTCAAGCAAGATGTTACCGAAGCTATCCGACAAGGTATCCATGCCGGTAGTAAAGCAGGTGCAGGAGGCTTAAAGGACGCCCTGGGCTTGGGGGAACTGGTCACACCCAAGGTGGATTGGCGTGACGCACTACGGATGTTTATGAACTCAACGTGTCGCAAGAAGGAACGCAGCACATGGCGTAGACCTAACCGTAGGTATCTGCATCAAGACATCATTATGCCTACGCTAGAAGGTAATGGTGTGAATGAGATCGCAGTGTGCCGAGACTCCTCATACTCTATGCGCTACGACAACAGGCTCAACAAAGTAACGAGTGAACTGGTGAGTCTTGTAAAGGCATTGCACATCGACAAGGTACATCTGATTGATTGGGATGGTGCAGTAGAGTATCGAGGAGTGTTTACCAGTGACCAACTGAAAGACGCCCCCGAGGTTAAGAATGTAGTGGGAGGCGGAGGCACTGACCCTTCGTGTGTCTCTGACTACTTAAGCAGCAACAACATCAAGCCAGACTGTGTGGTAATGCTGACTGATGGTGAGATCAACAACTGGGGGAATTGGATGGCTCCAGTTCTGTGGGCAATAACGAACGACAGCAACATAACCGCCCCTATGGGCAAGACAATCAACATTGACTAAAGGTCTCACTGAGACCTTATAACGGAGAACGATAATGAGTGTAATAGCAAATAGTGCAGTACTGGTACGTCTAAATATTAGCGTATGGGGAGCAAGCAAACGCAACAAAGACCTAGAGAATGAGGTCGCTAGGGGTAAGAACGCAGACCCAAAGGCAATGCGTATGTACGACAACCTGATGGTGGGTTCAACTGGGCACAAGGACGTACAGAAGCATGCCGCTAACGTCCGACTGTGGCATACCAACATGACTCTACCTTGGGACGAGCGAGGCTACAGGCTTTGTCCTACTAGTCTATTCCTAGACTACAAGTCGCAACACAACCTCAAGAAGGCAGCATTTAATTCTATGTTGGATACCTTTCGGGTTAAGTACTTTAGCTACCGCGAGACAGCTAGGCAGTATCGAGGCGACATGTTCAACGAGAATGACTACCCACCAGTAGAGGAAGTGATGAGTAAGTTTGCATGGAACTTTGTAGTAGCACCGGTTCCTGAGAGCGGTCACCTGTGCATAGACCTACCAGAGCAGGAGATGCAAGAGCTTCGACAGTCTTGTGATGAGGAAGTCGAACGCAAGGTAGCAGAGGCAGCCAAGGAGAATGAGAAGCGGCTACTAAAGGAGCTGCAAGGTATAAGTGCGAAGTGTACGGACACTGGAGACGATGACGAGGACGATAAGAAGCGGTGGCATGACACGTTTGTTACCAACCCCATTGACTTGTGTCGAATGCTTAAACACATGAACTTGTCTAACGATCCCAAGGTTGAGGAAGCACGACAACGCCTTGAAGATATTATGGCTGGTAAAACAAAAGAGATGTTCAAAGACTCCCCAACTATCCGACAGGAAGTGAAGGACGAGGTGGACTCAATAATTACATCGTACGACTGGTAAGGGGAACGCAATGATTGAAGCCGTATATGACATCAACAGATACAGAACAAGAAGAGAGCTAGAAGAGATAAAAGAAGGTGAGGTTAAACACTTCGCCAACATGCCAAGAAATGTTTTCCATACGCAAACGTATCGAGGCGACCTAGTAATGAAAGCCGACGTCTGGAATATGCACGACTTGCTTCTACATGTTAGTGAACGGTATCCGCATTACACATTCTTAACTATGGGCACGGTTGACGCTGACGAAATGCTGTGGGCATCTGAAGTAGGGGTGTACGATGGGCAAGAGCCGTTAGGCAGAATAGAAAGTCGAAAAAGTGAGGGAATTATTTTTCACAACAACAGAATACAACAGGAGGTTAAGAGAGGTAGCGGGAAGAAAACGACTAAGCTGAGCGTCGCTAAAAGTATATTCGCTAAATACTTTTATGGTATTACTACGAACGAGCGCATGGAGGTAGTAGCGTATGAGGTAAGCCACAAACTTAACCACACTTTGTATACACTACGTGACGGACAGAGATTAGCCGAGCACGCGGTGCAAACTTTTGTTCGCAGTAAACTAGACAACCAATTTCTAATAGACGCACTCCAAATTATGGGGGGCACAGACCTTGTGCAGAAATATCAAGAGGTAACGCATGAGATAGGATTGGTAGACACAATCGACAAGGTTAAGTCTAAAGATGGAGGTTACTACGTGCTGCTAGAGAACGAGGAGTACTTTACATGGCGAAATGGTATGAGTACGCCTAAACGTCTTAGTCGAGAGACAATGCCCCAAGATTTGAAATTGGCTTTGGGTATGCTAAAACTAGCCGAAGACGACACGTTCCTAGCAGGGGCGGGTTTCAAACTAGACCAAAATAAATTCTTTATACGAGACGAGGTGCAACTTGAATTCGATAGCTGAAAGAACCAACAAAGGTAGGGGCAAACAAAAAGAACCTACTCTAGTACATGTAAACGTTCGACTACCTGAGTACGTAGTAGCACACTTCAAGCTACACGAAAACTATACTAGCGTGATGCGAACGGTGTTAACTCAGTATGTAGACAACAAGGTCTCAGTGAGACCTTAGTAGAGAGGAGTAACAAGGTCTCAGTGAGACCTTACCAAAGACTTACCCCGCCTTAGTGCGGGGTTTTTTTTGCCTTTACAAAGTCCAATCTATAAGCTATTCTTCTTGTATGGCTATGACTCCCGAGAAGAAAGTTAAGAACAATGTGGTGCGTTTACTTAAAGAACGCGGCGCATATTATTTTTTCCCTGCTAGCTATGGCATGGGACGCAGCGGAGTGCCCGACATAGTGTGCTGCCTACATGGGCACTTCATCGGCATCGAATGCAAGGCAGGTAAGAACAAAGCTACGGAACTACAACTCAGAGAGCTAACTGCTATTAGAGAGGCAGAAGGCACAACTTTTATAATCAACGAAGAGAACATTGGAGTGCTCGCAGAGTACTTAAAATCCTATGGACATACTAACAATAGACTTTGAAACCTACTACGCTAAAGATTACGGTCTTAGGAAACTGACTACTGAAGAATACATAAGAGACCCACGCTTTGAAGTTATCGGTGTGGCAATTAAAAAAATTGGGGCGGAACTATCATCAGGAAACGCTAATGCGCCAGTCTGGTTTTCGGGCAGTAAAAAACAAACCGCTAAATTTTTAGCCCAGTTTGATTGGGATAACTCTATTGCGCTTGCGCACAACGCTATGTTCGATATGTCTATACTTAATTGGCACTTTGGAATTAAGCCTAAAAAGATAGCCGACACTTTGGCTATGGCGCGGGCAATACACTCCATAGAAGTAGGGGGAAGTCTCGCCGCTCTAGCTGAGTACTATGAATTGGGCGCAAAGGGTACTGAAATACACGCAGCAATTGGTAAGAAACGCCTAGACTTTACGGCGGAAGAACTTGAGGCTTACGGCGGGTACTGCATCCAAGACGCTGAGCTTACTTATAAACTTTTCCAAGTCCTCAAAAAAGATTTCCCCAACTTTGAATTAGCCCTCATAGATTTAACCATACGCATGTTTAGTGAGCCTGCGCTAGTACTGGATAAAGAAATACTTGCTGGGCATTTAAAGCAGATTAAGCATACTAAAGAAGCACTTATGGATAAGGTGGCTCACGAAAAAACAAAGCTAACGAGCAACCCCCAATTTGCTGAGCTGCTGCGCAGCTATGGTATAGAACCCCCACTTAAAATAAGCCCCGCAACAGGCAAAGAGACTTATGCGTTTGCTAAAAGCGATGAAGCATTCAAGGCGTTACAAGAACATAGAAACCCCGAAGTGCAGGCGTTAGTAGCTGCTCGACTAGGGGTTAGGTCTACCATCGAAGAGACCCGCACTCAACGCTTTATAGATATAGCAAACCGTGGCACGCTACCTATCCCCTTACGCTATTACGCTGCTCACACCGGACGGTGGGGTGGGGATGACAAAATCAACATGCAGAATTTGCCTAGAGGCTCACAGTTAAAGAAAGCAATGTGCGCTCCAGATGGGTACAAGTTTATAGACTGCGACTTATCTCAAATTGAAGCACGTACGCTAGCATGGTTAGCGGAAGAGGCAGACTTAGTTGAGGCATTCGACAGAGGCGATGATGTGTATAAGATTATGGCGTCTGCTATCTATGACAAACCTGAGTCGGAGATAACCAAGGAGGAGCGATTTGTAGGTAAGACTACGATACTAGGAGCAGGTTATGGTATGGGTCACGTTAAGTTCCGCGCTCAGTTAGCTACTTTCAACGTAGAGCTATCCGAGGAAGAGTGCGACAGAATTATTCGTGTGTATAGAGAGACTTACCCACGCATCCCTGCTTTATGGAGAGCGGCTAACAAGGCGCTAAAGACCATGATGAAAGACAAAGTAGAGGAGTTAGGCAAAGAAGGCATCCTTACTGTGGAAGGCAGTACCGGTATACGCCTACCTAATAAGTTGTACATAAAGTATCCTAACTTACGTGTAACCCCTGCTGGAGACGGAGATGCGTACGAAGGGATGGTGTACGATACCCGCAAGGGTAGGGCTATAATCCCTAACCGCATTTACGGTGGTAAAGTTATTGAGAATGTTTGCCAAGCATTAGCAAGGATTGTCATAGGTGAACAGCTCTTACGAGTAGCTAAGAAGTACAAAGTAGTTATGACTGTGCATGACGCTATTGGATGTATTGTTCCAGAAGACGAAGTGAAGGAAGCAATGCTTGCAGTAGAAAAAGTTATGAAGATTAGACCTAAGTGGGCACCTGACTTACCTCTTGATTGCGAGGGCGGTTATGGCAGATCATACGGAGAGTGTTAGTAATACCCCAGCGGGCGGTGGGTAGCTCCATAATGGCTAAAAACACCCGCAGTATGCAACGTACAACACCTATTACACTCCTTTTTATAAGGCGTTCTCTTTGTTGAGGTGTGCATACCGGCTAGCCCACGCTACGGGCCTTTTTATTTAGGAGAATGATGATGGACGATAAAGACAGAGTAATGGTTGAGCTAAACGAGTACCTTGATACTTTGGAAGAGGACTACGTAGACCCTGCTCAAGCCAAGATTGATCGCGCTGAGTACTTAGCAGACCAAGAAGACTGATATTACGATAATTACAAATGTGATTTTTAGGGGATAAAAAATGACCACACGAAAAAAGAAAGCAAATATAAGTAATGTAAACGATCTACGTAACAATTTATCTGACGTTTTTGAAGCGTTACGTAGCGGTGATATAGCGCATAAAGAAGCTAAAGAAATTTCTAACTTGGCGGGAAAGATGATTAACTCCGCTAAGGTGCAGCTCGATTACCACGGTCTTCGTAAGGACGAAGATTTTAAGATAGATTTCTTACACTCCGAAGATAAATAGTTGTGGAGGTAAGGAAGTGTTGCGGGTGCGGTAAAACGCACCCTCTTACCCTAGAGTTTTTTAGTAGCGCCAAAAGGCACGGTGTTGTTGGCTATGCTTACAAGTGTAAAGCGTGTGTTCGGGAGGCGTACCAAGAAAATAAACTTAGCGAAAACATCCGTAGAAAACGTTGGTATGAAAAGAACAGAGAAAAAATAAGCCTGCGCCGCAAGTGGGAGAATCTAACGCCCGAAAAACTAGCCACAGTTAAAGCGCAATCCCGTGCCAGTTATCGGAGAAACGCGGAAAAAGCTAGAGCTGCTACTAGCAAGTGGAGAGAAAAGAACCCAGAAAAAGTTAAACAAATGCGCGCTAAATACCAAGGCACTGAAAAAGATTTAGCTCGACGCAGACATAAAAGAGAAACGCTATCTGATGAGTATGTAAGAGAGCAAATTGTTAAACGTAGCTCACGTAAAATAGATATACCCCAAGAGCTTATAGAAGTTAAAAGAGCGCACCTTGCGTTGCAAAGAGCAGTTAAAGAAGCAGAGGAAAACAAATGAATGGTAAAGGCAGCAAACGCAGACCGCACTTTGTACCCCTACACGAAATCGGGGACAACTGGGCGAGAATTTTTGAAAAACAGAAGCAAACAGAGAAGGAAAAAGAGGATGCTGACACCAAGCGGGTTGAAGGACATAGCCAAGAACAAGAGCAAGAACAAGAACCTTACAACGGAAGGGATGGGCGAAACGATTAGTGCCTTAAACAAACAAACAGGGGGAACACACTACAAGGATATGGTTATCCAACCTGCCGAATACGCAGAGCAAAATGGTTTGTCTTTACTCGAAGGTAACGTAGTCAAGTATATTTCTCGTTGGAAGAAGAAGGGAAAACCGTTAGAAGACTTAACCAAGGCGAAGCACTGCATCGACTTACTGATTGAGATACACGGGGTAGAGTGATATGGAAATTGAAGGTACTCAGTACACATGGATCAGACTCGATTTGCCCGAAGGTTTCGAAGCCGTAGAAATCGATGCGAAGGGTTTTAAGTTTAAGCCTCTGAAACCAAACGCAGTGGTGCTCGGCGGTATGTTGCTTGTAAAAACTAAAAAGAAGAAGGGCAAATGAAAATAATAATCGAAGTAGATGGCGAAGATGCCGAAGAACTTTTTGCCTTACTAGACCGCGCAGTCGAAGCGGTAGAAAAACTGGAAACAATACTTGAGGAGTTTGAAGATGGGCCACTTCACTGATCCTACGACTGCGTTAGAAGAAGCAGAGTTTTTAGCCAAAGAAACAAAACGCACGATGTGCGTCGTTGAAGTTGACCCAAACAAGATTGTAGTGGTTCCTAAAGCGGAAGCCCGTAACATGGGCAAGATAATATTAGAAACCTGTGTGCCTTTTGAAGAGAACTTTGATATTTACGATTGAGGAACAGCTTATGATCACCCCCTCTTTGGTGTGCATCGCAGTGGCAGTATACTTTGAAGCACGGGGCGAACCCGGTGCAGGACAAGTTGCAGTTGCTCAAGTAGTACGAAACAGAATTGAAGACCCACGTTACCCAGACAATGCGTGTGACGTGGTTAAACAAGGGTACTATTGGCAAGGCAACCCTGTAAGAAACAAATGCCAATTTAGTTTTTACTGTGATGGCAAGTCGGACGACCCGAAGAACAAACAGGCTTGGTTTAACTCGCTATACATTGCGCACTTAAGTGGGTCCGTACCTGATATTACAGAAGGCGCAACTCACTACCATAGTACAAAAGTGTTTCCGCAGTGGGCGTACAGCGGCGAGATAACAACCAAAATACACAAGCACATTTTTTATACAGGCATTAATTAGTGACCACGACCAAGATAAACACGTTGACCCCTGACCAGAAAGAAGAAGAGCGAGAGAAGATAGCGCAGGATATTAAAAAATATCTAGCCAAAGGAGGTACGGTAACTAGATGCCCCCCACGCGCATTTACAAAAGTCGAAGGGTATGCGAAAAAATTTGCCGGTAGCCAGTTTGATTCTCTAACTGACCCGGGTAACAGAGACGTAGGTGCGCACCGCCTTACAAAAAACAAAGGCGGGAGTGAGTAATGACCAATACATGTTTCGTAAAGTGTACAAAGCGCCTTATATGGCGCATTTAAAAGGGGGAAATTGAATGGTAACTGATGCAGACATAGTTGAAGATAAGTTTCCACAGACATTAGTTTACGTGCTGATTACTGCGAGTGGCGGTATTAGCGTCCATGACAATATGGAAGTAGCCCTGCTTTGGGCAACACACGAACCGGGTGGGAGCATAGAGGTGCATGCCCTAGGAAAATATGGCTTTCTAGGTAGGATGGAGGTCGAGTTTTAAATGTACGAGTATGAATGCACGATAAGGAAAGTGGTTGATGGCGACACTATCGACGTGGATGTTGACCTTGGGTTTGGTACTTGGCGTTGTAGCGAGCGCATACGTCTTTATGGTGTTGATACTCCAGAGTGCCGCACGAGAGATGCTGAAGAAAAAGCAGCCGGACTCTTGGCAAAGAAGTTTGTCGAAGACACGCTCCACGTCGGAGGAACCTACAAACTCCAAACCAGAGAGAAAGGAAAGTTCGGGCGATACCTTGGAGTAATATTGTTTGAAGACGGAACTTCAATCAACGCTGCCTTAGTTAGTGAACGTTTAGCAGTTGCATACCACGGGCAAAGCAAACAATACGTAAAAGATGCCCACGCAGCGAACTACGAATTTTTAAAAGAAAAAGGTCGAATATGACAGCTTGGTCTTATAGTAGCGTAAATACATTTAAGCAATGCCCTAAAAAATACTACCATTTAAAAGTTGCTAAGGATGTAAAAGACAGGGGTAATGCAGCTACTGCGTACGGTAGTAGAGTGCATAGTGCTGCTGAAAAATATATAAGGGATGGAAAACCGCTGGAGCGCGAGTACAAATTTTTGCAAGGTACGTTAGACGCTTTCAATAGTATAGAAGGTGACAAGCATTGCGAGATTAGGCTTGGAGTGTCCAAAGATGGTGGGGCTTTTAAACCCGCAAAATTTTTTGGGGACGATGTTTGGTATAGGGGTATAGCAGACCTACTTATAATAAACGAAGACAAAGCTTACCTCATCGACTATAAGACTAGCAAAACCGCAAACTATGCGGACACTAAGCAGCTAGATTTGCTTGCAGGGGCTGTGTTTATAAATTACCCCGAAGTAAAAAAGATTAAGTCTGCGTTGTCGTTTGTTGTGTGTAACGGTTTTGTAACTAAAGAGCATACTGTAGATATGTACAAATCTTACATTGGCACATTCGACGAAGCTTTAGAACAGATAGAAGTAGCTACTACAGCAGACGTATGGAACGCCAAAGATGGGCCTCTGTGTGCGTACTGTCCGGTTGCTAGCTGCGAACACAACAGGAAACGATGATGAATACTAACTACGTTATATTGGTAGACATAGATGATCAGACCTATGTAGACGGGCACTACAAAGACGAACAAATGGCAATAGATGTTTTTGAACATTGGGCAGAAACCTACCCAAACCTTGAATTTGAATTAGCGGAACTTGTTGGTCCGAGTAGTTTTCCAATACCCGATGAACTCTTTATGGCTAAAAATAAAGTTATCTTAGAATTTGCTAACAGTTTAGCTGAGATTACAAGCAGTGAAAGCTACAAGAAAACATTACATTAAATATAGAGGAGGCCGTCATGGCTGATAAGAAACGAGATTACAAAGCCGAGTACGCTAAGTACCAAGGCACAGAAGAGCAAAAAAAGAAACGCGCTCAACGCAACAAAGCTAGGCGTAAAGCAATGCGAGAGGGAGAAGTTTCTAAGGGTGATGGCAAAGATGTAGCCCACAAGAAAGCAATGGACAAGGGTGGCAAGAACTCTGATGGTACTAGAGTAGAGACAGCTAGCCGCAACCGATCCTTTAAGCGGGATTCTAAAGGTAACCTTGTATCTGAAACTAGCACGCGTGAGCGTAAAAACAAAAACAAGGGGTAAACTATGTTAGCTATGGGTGCTGCAATTAAAGCTAAAGTAAACCACTACTTGCAGAAAGTTCTTAAGTATTTTAGTAAGAGCAAAGCTGTAGTTCCGGTGAAGCGACGCAAGAAATATACAAAGGGCAGGGGCAAAACAATAAAACAAACCCTTGCTAACTTGGATAGAAATTTTAAAGAGATGTCCCGTGCTACAGGTGAGCGCTCGTGGGACAGCAAAGCAAATACCAATGCTCTTAAAAAGCTAGGTGTCTTTGTGCCTCCTACTGCAATGACTGCAAGGGACTTGTTAGAGACCCGAGTAGAAGTACCAGAAAAATTTCCGGGGATTATGTTTGTTGCTACAAATATGGTTTTCCCCGACAACAGCGACGATAAAGTATTTCCTAATTTTTTCTACGCTACAAAATACGAAAGTTCTCCTCTTCATGTGGAGCCTACAAAAGACATTGTTTATAAAATAGGATTGAGCGTGCCTCTTAGTGTTAAAGCAACTAAAGATAAAGTACAGAAGAATTACTGGTTGTATTTTTATGTAGCAGTAAATTCAGAAGGCGAAGTGAGAACTTTGCGTTGGGTGGCAGATGACATGGTGACAATACCCCACAAAAAGAAACCGAATAACGTTGGCGGTAATAAAACATGCTTCACCCGAAAAACTTGGCAGCACCCTGATATACTTAATGATGAGTTTACAGTTAAAGAAATTGGTAAAGAAGCTGCGCATGTAGGTATTTTTTGCGCGTGTTTTAATTTTTGGAATAATCGTGACAAGATGTGGACAGTACAAACAAAAAAGAATGACTTACGTATGAATTTTTGTGTAGACACCAGAGACACAAAACACTACTTCAAAGACAGAGAATACGCTACTACGCTAAGCGGAAACAGGAAGAAAATAATACACTTTGTAGAAGAACATACGCGGCTTACTCCCAACGGCGAGGTTGTAGTGAGAGAGCATATACGAGGAGAGCGTAAATTTGTTTGGAACGGTTACCAATGCAATGTGAAAGCACCGAAATTTAATAACGTTATTCACATGCAGGGATTTGACGTGCCTTCGTTTGAGGTTGAAGAAGATGACCCGTTAATAAACGAATCAATGGACATGGACGATTTAGCCCGTGAGCTAACTCCTTACCTCGACCGAGAACAAGAAAACATATACGGAAAGAGATAAACAGTGAAAGTAATAGACAATAAAGCCCTAGTGTTAAAAACAAAACGTCCTCATTTAATTACCGAGCAGGTAGATGACTATAAAATACTCAATGAAGTAGATGGAGTTTACAAGATAGCAGTGCCTTGGAGGCTGCACGAAGCCCAAGTACTTGCGGGGTTAAGAGTAAAAAAAGTACCGTCTCCTATGACCCGTGACTATTCGTATACTGGAAGGTATGAACCGTTCGACCACCAAAAAGAAACTGCTTCTTTTTTAACTTTGCACAAGAAAGCTTTTTGTTTTAACGAACAAGGCACCGGTAAAACAGCGTCTGTAATATGGGCAGTAGATTACCTGATGCAGCAGGACAAAGTTAAACGTGTCTTAGTTATATGCCCTCTGTCTATTATGAAATCTGCATGGCAAGAAGATTTGTTCAAGTTTGCTATGCACCGTAGTTGTTCCGTAGCGCATGGGACTTCTGAGCAACGGAAGAAAATACTAAATGCGGGTGCTGAGTTTGTCATTATAAATTTTGATGGGGTAGCTGTAGTTAAGGACGAGATTATTAACGGGGGCTTTGACGTAATTGTAGTAGATGAAGCTAACGCCTACAAAAACACACAGACTAACCGATGGAAAACTTTGCGTGACATTACGGCGAATACTGCTTGGCTTTGGATGCTTACTGGTACTCCCGCAGCACAATCACCTGTAGATGCTTTTGGCTTGGCTAAGCTAGTCAACGCAAAGAACGCGCCTAAATACTACGGCCAATTTAGAGACAAGGTAATGCACAAAGTGTCTCAGTTTACGTGGCGTCCCAAACCAGAAGCGAACAAAATAGTACACGAAGTGTTGCAACCTGCCATTAGGTTTGAGAAAGACCAGTGTTTAGATTTGCCTTCTGTTACTTACGTAGAGCGAGAAGCGCCGCTTACTAAACAACAAGCTTCGTACTATAAAAGGTTAAAGGATCGCATGACTATGGAAGCTGACGGGGAGCAGGTCACTTCTGTTAACGCTGCTACTAACTTAAACAAGCTACTGCAAATATCAGGGGGTGCGGTCTACACGGACGATAGACAAGTCATTGAGTTTGATGTAAGTAACCGTTTGAATGTCGTTAAAGAAGTAATAGACGAGTCTTCGCACAAGGTACTTGTCTTTGTGCCTTTTACCCACACTATAGAATTACTAAATGATTTTTTAATTAAAAGTAAAATCCCGTGCAAAATAATATCGGGTAAAGTTTCTGTAAATAAACGAAGCGAAATAATTAAAGACTTCCAAGAAACAGATAAGATTCAAGTGCTTATCATACAGCCACAAGCAGCGTCACACGGTCTAACCCTAACCGCAGCTAATACTATTATTTGGTACGCTCCTGTTACTAGCGTAGAGACTTACTTGCAGGCTAATGCGCGCATTGATAGGCCGGGACAACACAACCCGATGAC